>OMLO01001597.1_pt1 | contig 17612 bp, 16 predicted proteins | sample 1674811 | NCBI WGS metagenome assembly OMLO01 (sample SAMN06265003, study PRJEB25207) | coral metagenome | isolation source: Coral host | place: Mexico:La Bocana,Puerto Morelos, Mexico | collected 2008-11-13 | reverse complement strand
GCCACACTCGGAAAGCTGACGCTTAAACCTTCATGTTTTAAGATCTTAAATATCCCAGCTGGGTGGAGGCCCTCCTTCTGAAGAAGTTCTATTCAAGTTGTCATATACGTTGATACTTTAGGCATGGCTAACTGTGATAGCTTGAAAGCTGAACTGACCAAAGCTAACACAAAACTTCTCACTATGGTAACGCATAAACAATGACAAGGTCGCGCAGAGTCTGGGCTCATTGTAGCCACACCGCGAGTACGACCGCATTTCTTGTTCAATAAGATCAGGTTCACAAAACAGATCACTTGAGCTTGCCAGCTTCAATACCGTAAAAAACAAAGTGATATCAGCTTTCTGTAGATATGAACAAGGTAAGTTTGTGAGAAAGGGCTTTGAGATATTATTACTATCACTTCCGAATCTTTAATCGCACACGTTGTCATCTTGCTCAGGCTTAATTCGTCTTACCACTAGGAATTGACTGGAAATATAACGAACAGAGTGAATTTTCGTTGGAAAGTTCGAAGGAAAATTTGAGAAGAGTGCATTTTCGCTCGAAAATTCGGGCCAAATTATCGGTAGACGCAACTTGCCACTCGAAAATTCGCGTGGACTAAAACAATGGGCAGCGGGAAAATTTGTTGAATTTTCTTTGAACTTTCGAGATGAATAAATCTTTGGCATTTTTCGTCGAAAAGCCCCGAAATTTGCAAATTTCTTCGAATTACGCTCTCATTACTTTTGCACAATACTGTACATGTGCAATGTGCTGCGTGGACATAGGCCTTCTTTTTTGTGAAGGCAAACCCACACATTGTGCGGCTGATCATTAATTCTCTGGGATGGAATTACTTTCCCTTTAATGAAGCAGTAAGGGATATTGTCTCCAATTGAATGACACAACAATGGTTTAATGTGGCCACTGATGACAAACTGATACACTTCAAGGGACTTGAAGGCCTTTAGACTCTCCTTCGTGTAAATACCTGGCATGTTGATTAAATACATGTACAGATCCCCAAATGTTAAATCTGTCCAAGAACTGGGATTATTTGTGACCTCTCACGCGAAAACGTTCCTTATGATTTGGCGTTTTGACATGCATCAAGTTATCCGTTTGAAAAAAATTGCGAGGCGTGTGCACAGATCAGGCCATCCGTTCGAAAAAAATTGCCTGCCGGATCAAGTTATCCGTTCACAAAAAAAATTATCATCCGTGCGACCGGCTATCATCCGTTCACTTCGAACGATTTGTAAATGAGTATTCTTTGCTTTCATGATTATAATTATCAGACTTATGCAAATTGCAAGCAGTGTTTACAAACATCTTTGTGAATGGTCACGGTTCATCTGCCACTTCTCAGCCATTTTCATAACACTCGATTGCGATACACGTTCTCATTCAAGACTAACTTTAATTTATTTTCCCCGAAAATGTTCTCACAAAATATCAAGTGCTAAAATCGTATTCCCTGAGGTAATACTCTGCCATTACTTTCAACATTTATTTTTTCCTTTGACCTTTTAAAACGTCACACACTTTTATTCCCCAGTCTTTTAATTAAGGAAGGTAAAATCCACTCTAGCAGTTTAAGTCGCCTTTTTTTACGGTCAAGAAATTACTGTGCAGTTGCCGGAAATCGTAACTATCACATGGTTGTCAGTTATTGCGTGTTTGGTGGAGGTTTTTCGATTCCAAACTTTACTTTAGTGCATCGTTATAAACAACATGCATTCATTGTGTTTGTGAACTTCTCATTAGATGTCAACACTTTGCTTACTGGTTATTCCAAAGGACCCAGAAAAAGTTGTTGTTTTGTTCCAAAAGATCTTGTGGTCTTTGTGACGAGAAACAATGTGTGAAGTACATCAGTTATTGTGATCCTCATTCAGTTATGAAGGCTGTTTCGGTCTTAAGTTGGTTTGCAGTCTCAAAAGCCGTAAACGTGAAAACTGAAAACCGAAACCAGCTTCAAGGAGGAAAACAAAGCGGTTCGCATTATAAAAAGAACAAAAATATTAATAAGGCAATTGTGCAACCCCCTATAAGACAGACCTTTAAGCTTTTTGTGTGTGTGCATGTGTTTGATCCACTGTTAACATAGCCATATCTGATCTTTGAAACGGTTTTTTACCTTTAACAGAAAGCAAATAATTATCATGAACTTTTCGATTCCAACCAAATTCCCCAAGGGGGGTTACACAGTCAGTCGGGTGGATGAAAGAACCTTGTCTTTGTGTTCGATCCACTTTGTTAACACAGCTACGTGCGCAACTCTTTGTTAATAGAGATCCGTGACCGTGATATCTGTCCACTGTCAACACAATGCAGCCACTTCTGAACACTGCAACTAATCAATTAATTTCAAACAGCACAACAAAGAAAATTATTTTCTCAATTTGATAAAAATTGGTGGGTCGATCACTCATTACAGATGCAAACATAAACTTGTGTGAGTCATTCATATGCAAAAACAATTAATCTCGATTTCTCCAATGAAAACTCTAGAATTTTGATCCACTATACGAATTTCAAGTGTATAAAATCACTTGCATGAGCAAAGAATTTTCACTCCATTCTTACCCGTGGTTTTTGTAATGGATCAGTTATCATCATTAAGACCATTTGCCAGGCATAAATCTCAGAATTTTGTGTAAGCAGACCTACAGGCACCAAACGAATGCATTGTTTTACTTTCGTGAAGAACAGAAGACCGGGATAGCACCAACACAAAGAGTCATCAACAAACAACTGGATTTACACAAGCCCATGTAGTGGTGAGGGTCTCTTTTTCAATCTGGGCGTATTGCCTTTCAGGGGCAGTGCGTGAGATATGAAGACCACTGGTTTCCAGTTTCCATCATTGTGTTCCTGGGTCATCACTGCACCCAAGCCATACGAAGATGCGTCAGCTGACAAAGTAGTCTCAAGTGCGGGATCATAGATTGTGAGGGCTGGGGTGGAGCCCAGTTTCTCCTTAATGACGTTGAAAGCGTGCCATTGAGGAGGACCCCAGATCCATCATTCTTTTTGCTGAGAAGTTCTCTAAGCGGGTGGGTGAGCTCAGCTAGCCTCGGGATGTACTTTCCTGATTGATTTGGAGCTCGTGTATATCAGTTGGCTCAGTTATGTGCCTCACTGCAGACACTTTGCTTGGGTCAGCGCGAATCCCGTCTTTGCCAACCAGTTGTCCCAGGAATTTGATGGTATCTTTTGAGAATTCACATTTTTCCCAATTTAGCATGACTTTGGCCCATTGGAGCCTGGTTAGGACAGCTTCAAGCCTTTCGTCGTGTTCTCCTTGGTTCGCCCCATACACAATGATGTCATTCATCTGACATTCAACACCGGGAAGATCTTCTAAGATCCTTTGCATGCTTTTTTGAAACTGTTCCGGGGCGGAGGAGATCCCAAATGGAAGACGCATTCGCAGTATCGACCCCAGGGTATAATGAATGTGGTGAGAAGCTTGGAGCTATCTTTAAGTTTCTGCTGCCAGAAGCCACTATTTGCATCCAGCTTGGAGATGGATTTCGATCCTGCCTGCTTCCCAAGGGTTTGCCCTGTTGTAGGCATGGGGTGGTTCTCATGTAATACCGCTTTGTTCAACTGGATAAAGTCCCCGCATATGCGAACCTTTCTGTTAAGTTTTGGAACTACGACACAGTAGGGGCGTCTACTTTTTCAATCAGTCCCATAGTTTCCATCCGGTCAAGCTCCTCCTTGACTTTTGGCAACAGTGGTGTTGGAACACGTCTGGAGGTGGTTTGCTTAAACGGTTCATGTGAGGGTGTCATTTTAATTTCGTATTCTCCGTCCATGCAGCCCAGGCCACTAAAAATGTTTGGAAAGCGCGCCTTAAAGTTCCAACTTTAGCAACGGTGTCCAGCACTAAACAGGCTGATCTTCCAAGCAGCAGGGTCTCCAGATTTTCAACAAGGTAAACATCTTTGTCACACAATTTTCCATTTAGTCACAGTTTCGCTTGGAGTATACCCAGGCAGTGAAGTTTGCTTTTACAGGGCCCAAATATCTTCTTGTGTGCTCTCTAGAGGTTGGTATTGCTAAAGAAATGACTGTAGATCGAATCTCCAATAACCGTCACGTCAGCACCCATATCTAATTTGAACTTGATTGTCATGCCATTCACTTCAATCTCTTCACTCCACTGTTTCACTTTCTCGTCTTTGTTGCTAATCACTCCAAGGAAAAAGCCATCATCTTCGCTATCAGTGTCGTCTTGCTCCTCTGCATCGTCAGCTGTGATCTCGTTCACTCTTTTTGGGGTTGAGAGACAGACCTTCGTGAAGTGACCTCTTTTCTTGCATTTTACGCACGTGGCATCTCTAGTGGGACATTTGAGACGCAAGTGGTTTTCCGACGTGCTGCCGCAATGCATGCACATCTGCTTTTTGTTTTTTGGACCGCGAAGCCTTCCATCTCGCTTCCGTTTTGCCTCGTGCACTTCATCAACTTCTGGTGATGCTGGTGGATCGTTTTGCCTCGCTTTGTTAATGGCTGTTTGTAGTGTGAGACTTGAATCCATTTGAAGTTTTTCGCTCAGCTTTACATCTTGCAACCCTACCACGATACGATCACGGATCAATTCTTCTCTGAGGGCTCCAAATTCGCAGTGCTCAGACATACAGTACAGGTCTGTTATGAACGCATCAACAGACTCGCTTGTTTCTTGTTTTCTCATGTTGAACTTTGCACGTTCAAAGATCACGTTTCTCTTTATGATGAAATGCTGATCGAATTTCTCTTTTACTTTGGCATATTTCTTCTCGTCTCCCTCGGTGAAAGTAAAACTTTTGACAATATCATCTGCTTCATCGCCCATGCAGTAGATCATAGTGTTTATCTGCTGGATTTCTTCCTTGTCGTTGAGTTTGGTTGATATGCGATATAGTTACTACTGTAGAGCTGTAGTAACAACGATCGTTAGTTTCTTTGCCATTCTCACTGACTTCGATTTGTGTGTAAGAACCGTTTTCCTGCTGTTAGTAATTTAGCTTTATGTTATTGTAATTTCAGTCGACCACGTCTTATTATCAAGGGAATAAACCCAATTTAATCGTGACAAAGACCGGGTCATTTTCCTCGGTGTATAGTGGTGTGCGTATGTAAATACCAGTTTCCGTGGCAAGATGTTCAGTGGCTCAGTTCGAGTCTGGCCACCTACAGTGGGAGATGTTTACTTTGGCAAGCTGCTGTTTTGTGCCAATCAGAAGAAACTCAGTCTTATCCTCATTCAGTAATAGTTTATTATCTTGCATCCAATTCCTGATGACCTGAATACAAAGCTCAATGGCAGCAAGAGCATCTAAGTGACCCGTTTCGTCTGCAGGACTAAAGGAGATGTAAAGATGGGTGTCATCTGCGTAGCAATGGACAGATGGAAGATAGTCTTCAATGACATCTGGTAGCGAGCTCGTATAGATGGTAAACAAGAGCGGCCCTAGACAGGAACCTTGAGGAACACCGCAGTTCAAATTGAAACTCTCGGACTGACACCCACGAACCGAGGATGTCATTTTTGACTTTCAAGAGTGCAGTTTCAGTGCTGTGGTTCTCCCTGTAAGCCGATTGCACAATTGGGTATAAGCCCATATCAACCATATGCTTGTGTATCTGATGAAAGACTGCCTTCTCCATAAGCTTCGATAGGAAAGCCAAATTGCTAACTGGTCTGAAGTTCTTAAATATAATATGGAGACCAGGCTTCTTGAGTAATGGGCAAACTAGCGCTTCCTTCCAACTCTCAGGAAAGTGTCCAGCTTCTAATGATTTATTTACGATTGAAGTGATGACTGGAAGTGGAACGTCACATTTGCTGACCAAGTGGGAGGGCATGGGATCAAGTGGGCAGGTTTTGAACACCGAGTTCTGGATAAGTGATTTAACATCTTTGTCAGACAAAGTCTTGAAGGCAGATAAGGTTGGAATTGCCATATTATTACTATTAACAGTAATAGACGCCACGGGGACCGTTAAATTTGTGATATTAGCATCAATTTGTCTCCGGATGGTATCAACCTTTGACACTAAAATTTTTTCCCAGATCGTTAGCAAAAGTCGGGGCATGCAAGTTTGGAGGTAGCCCGTCATCCTGAGATTGATTAAGCAAGCGCTTACTGGCGCGGAATAACTTGCATTGATAAAAGCTGTTTTCCTCAATAAAGTTAGTATAAAACGCCTGCCGTGCTTTGTTCATAAGATTGTTAACAGCATTACGCTTGATTTTGAAGGCGACCAAGTCGGAAATAAGTTTGGACAACCTCCATCTTCTCTCAGCTTTCCGACGCTGTCTTTTAGCATGTCTAATTTCATCAGTGTACCATGGAACTTGCGGCTGCACAACGATGGTTCGGGCCTTTACAGGGGCATGCTTGTCCAAAACAGCCGTTAGGGTTCTATTATAAGAAACGACGTTATTACATTGAACTCAACCTGGTCTGTTCTCCGTGATTAAGACAGTCAATGGTTTTGCTTATTTTTAAGAAATTTACACCTTGTGTAATAGCACTCGTTAAATATTGCAGAAGCTTTTTGGAACAACCCCTGCGTTGAAACAAACGAATTGGAAATGTGTTTTGTAGCCATGATGGTAATGTAATCATAAAGTCTGACTTGTTGCAGTTACTTTATGGGTTATCCATTTTTCTTTTTCATTATTATTTTTTTATTTAATGCAACACGGTTACTAACATTACAATACAATACTTAAAAACATTACTTAAACTGTACTCTCTCTCCCTATCTCTTCATTCTCTGCGTAGAAATATTAGCTGAAGCAATTAGGAAGAATGAAAGCATTAAGGGTATTACAATCAATGAACAAGAAATTAAAATCAGCCAATACGCAGATGACACTACCCTCATTTTAGATGGATCGATCGTCTCCTTCACGACCTCTTTACAGATATTAGACCTTTTCAGTGAAGTTTGTGGCCTCTGATTAAATATCAAGAAGTATTATTAGGGGTATGGCTTTCGACCAACCCTGAAACTACTATAGAGGCCAACTAAAGTGAAAAATTAACTTAAGTCAGAAATAGCTTAAGCTGCTGGGAACTACGCCATCTATCCTTACTGGGCAAAATTACGGTACTAAAAAGCCTTATTGCTTCTGAACTGGTTTACATTCTGTCCCCTCTTTCAACAAACCACAATGCCATAAAAAAAATAAACAATATTTTTTTTTAATTTTCTGTGGGATGGCAAGGGGGATAAGGTAGAGCGCGACATAATCGTCAATTTCGCGGATTTCTTTAGAAAAAACACCTAAACAATTTCTCATACTCAGTTCGCATCGCTCAGAATTCAAAATCACCTGCGTCTTGTGCTCGGTTTTGAATCTCAGATTAAAGAAAACATACTCTTTTTCAATTCAATACACAACTTAATTTGATTCGCTACTGAATTTGAACTCGAGAATTTCTCAAGAAAATTCGTGGGTTCGACTCGAACAATGGAATTACAGTATATTTCCCAGTTTTTCTGCACGATGATATGATTAAAGTTTTACATAATTGCTGATCGTGACATTCATTCACTCGTTGTTCGAGGAAATAAGACAAACCAAATCTTCAGAAATAACTCGTCTGCATGCTCGAGAAAACCATTGGCCTTTATTGATCATTACAACATTTGTATCTAGAAGTAACATAGATTTCTGTAGTGAATCGAGTTTTATGTTTTCAGCGAATGTGTAGCAAATCGACTGCATATGTGTAAGGAATTGACCGTCGAGTTGTAATGAAACGACTTGAAGTGAATCGACTTTGTAGCGAAACGACCGGACACCCGAATTAAACTTGAACTTAGTCTACTCACTGTCAACGTGTTCGCTGTGCCAAGCAAAAATAACGCATAACACATAATAACAACACGCGCATACGCCAGGTTAAGGTTAAGTTTATTTCTCTGTCCTATAGCTATCCTGTTATCCTGTATGCAAATTGATCAAGGTTGTGTTGGCGAAATGACCTTGATGTATGTGAAATGACCGGCTTCCTCGATTTCATATCACACACATGCCCGCATCTTCGTGCTGATTTTCCAAGGTATTCGCGCGTAACTGTTTGTCGTTTGACAAAATTTTAAAGACTTTTTTTTTGCGCCAATTGAAAGTCTCTTTGATTACTCAACTTAGTGAAAGTGATCTGGGACTGTATGGTTTTGGAACGAAACAAGTGTGTAACCCTCGTAATTTCCCCGTGAAAGAATAACCACAATCTTTATTAAATAGTAGAAAACAAATGTTGATCATGACTTTTGTATCATGTGGTGGCTCCTAAAAGAGCCGTTTTGTTTACCTGCAGTGCAATGTTGAACACTCAACCTACAGGATTTTTCCCCGTGGAGTGCAATGCAGGGTGGGAGCTCTTAAAAGAGCTGTTTTGCTTTTTTCAGCCAGGATTCAATCTCTTCACGGCGCTGGAGCAACCAAATCCCTCCGTCCCAGGTTTACAAAACTGATTTCATAGTAGAGATATTGTTTCCTTTCTTGAGATAATCCTTGAGGACTGACTTCAGGTGGAAGCATGGTGGGGTTCTTCAGCAGCATTAAAGATTGTTCAGGAGATGTGCTGTACTGTTTAAAGTGAAACTTGCGAGGTTTGTCTTTCGAAAATTGGAAGTAGTGAAAAGTTTTGATCTTAGGGACCTTGACAAAGTACTGTTCCAGGAAAGCTGACCAATTATACACTTTCCCATCGTGTGTCCCGACAAGCTGGGCTGTGTTAACACCAACAGTGCTGGACGACTCGACCATCTCCGGAAACTCGTACAGAGAAGAAACGTAATTGACTTTTCTTGATCATTCCGAAGCAATGATCGGGGCCAAACTTTGTGTGACTGGCAATGAGAAAAGAATAAACACGATTGACTCATGAAGCTGGTGAATTATTCTCCATGCCAGGTATCAGAGGAAGAAGTTGTTCTTGTTCTGTCCAGAACAATTATCTGCATGAAGATGGGCATGAGTTTCGCCGGGGGCTGTGATTCTGAAAATAATGGTGGACATAACTTATTGTAGTGTTGGCCCCCTTACCAGCGTCACTTGCTTTGTCGATCAAGTAGTTCACTTGTTGAGGAATTGCTTCGCACATCACGCCGAAGATTCCGCATTTGCGTGGCGTTTTAAAGTATATCAGGCCTGGCTGCATTGGATTACTTGGAATATGAATTTGCTGGGCAAAGTCAAGTGAATAGCGGATAGTACCGGTAGTAATGAGGGAACATTCCTCATGCTGTTCATCCAACTCAATGGAATCTGCCAATCTTTCAAAGTTGAACACGATTTAAATGTTCCTGCTGAGCCAGGATGCACTGAGACTTCTCCCTGTCCGGGAGGTTGGCAGATCACACTAGTGTTCTGCTGGCACGTTAGACACAGGTCAGTCATGGGTTTGGCCACCACGATTTCGGGATGAAACTGTTCCCATAGGTTGATAAATTTTGTGTAGGAAACAGCTTGCTTCCCCGATCCTTCACAAGAACTTTTGAATCCGCACCACACACTCATCTTTGTCTCAGACGACGAGAGCAAGCGAATGTCATCGTTTTTAAAGCCCGGAATTCTGCCGGGTAGCAAAACGGCGTTTTCTTCAGCGTAATTGTTCAAAAAGTTTTTAACATCCTCGGTTACAGCATATGGCAATGTGTTGTTGTGTTTGCGGTTTCCATGGACCCTTGGAGAGATTCTGTGTTCCTCGTAATGTTCCTTCAATCTACGAAACCTTTTCTCTTTTCTTTTCTCGCCGGTGATGTCGATGCTTGTGAATGCCTGGATGTTCGCTAGAATGAAAAGGTCGAGTTCTCCATGTGATAACTCCAAGCGGTTGTTTAAATTTGAAAGCACAGTTATCTCCGCCATGTTTGAGATTATGATGTAGCGCGGTCAAGCACGCGAGATACAGTGCAGTTGCCACGACAACGCGGCCTTCTGTCAAATTGATTGACACAGATTGGCTGTTGCGTTGCCTATCACAATGTTTTGTGACCTCTACGCAAATTTTGGGCTTCCATTGTCGGCAAACATGCTTCAAAGAAACGGAGTTGCCTTGCTTCTCACGCGTTTTCTTCTTCACAGTGAGCTTAGGTCTTGATAATTGATAGTTTAATACCAGCTAAGAAAAGCATAATTATAACAAGCAAAGAAGATGGGAAATATAAAACACTCGCGTATCTTTTATTTTGTAAAAATAACAGAAAAGCGGCAAATAACCCGATATTACTAGTATTTGTTTTCTGTAAGTTTTGTTTACATTCCTCTTCGCAAACTCGGGAGCTAACCTCAAGGTAAATACTTTTCTTAAGTTAAAGCGATCAGTAAAGTAGCGGATTTTTCAAAACATCTGGCTGTCAGTTCAAAGTTTAATTCATTTTGCAGTGCAGACGAACTTTACTGGCCGTGTTCGTTCTAGTGACTCGACATAATTATAATTCGTTCTGTGTTGGTTTTGTTTACATTCCTCCCCGCAAACTCGGAAAAAACCTTGATACATCGCTCGATCAAGCGACCAAGTTATACTTTTCTTTAGTTGAAGCGATAAATAAAGTGGATTTTCTGAAACATCTGGTTGCCAGTTCAAAGTTTCATTTATTTTGCACTTTAGACTTACAATTCTTGTAATCCTTTTCCATTTCCTTGTAATGATTGGGTGCCTTATGGCTGTAAGTCTCTTAAAGAAATAACGTTTCTCAAGAATTGCCATCTCCCCTCCTGATTTGGAGCGCATCCTTTTTGTAAGGTATGCCCCTAGGGAGTTACATAATCTCTTGTTATACTTATCAAAAATAATCTTGTGCAAAACAGGTGTCATAGATGCTTCCAATTCCCTTAATGAGCTTGAGTGGCTTGTCTCGCAGGCACCCACACAGTAGCAGGATTGAATCTTTTTTAGAGTACTTGACTTCCATTATGTGCTTGAAATCTGAATGAAAGATAGCATAATCTCAGACATTGCCAGCGAAAAAAATGGAAGTTTGGGTATTTCCAGTTTACAGGTACCAGGGTCAATAGGACTTTGCTGTACTTTCTTTGTACTAGGGGTTGAAGTGATGTTTCCATTGCTTTCTGTGTTAATTCAGCTGTCATGTCACTGTTAATTACTTGAACCAAGTTAGCACCTTTCTCTACATTAACTTCCTGATCGGCTTGTTCAAATGATTGTATACTTGGCATTTCATTATTATGCTTGGGGGACCTGTGGAACGAATCATGTAAAATTGGCGACATCAACATCCATTACTATGGAGGGGGATTTGATACAAAATACTGAAATGGATCATGCCTCAAATGGTTCTGGTTTTATAGACAAAGAAATGTCACTTGCCGCCTTGATTCTCAAATTGCAGCTTGAAATTAACTCCCGAAACATTTTGTGACATGTTCAACAGATTTCTGAATCCATTTCCTTCTTTCAGCATTGCCACCCAGACTACATGTAGATACACAACGAGGAGCCACAACAAAATTAAAAGCAAACAATCTTTATGGAAAGTTAACTAAATTTAACCCTAATTTATACAAGTTAACCCTTAACATGAGTATTAATAAATAACCTGATATCTCTTAATGCTTCCTTACAGTACACCCCTTTCCCTGCACATTGCACTATGCTTGAATTTTTAGAAAACTTATCTTGTATTCCTTAGAATTTTCTTTGAGCTACTACGGATTACAGCAAGTTTCAATACAAGTTTTAATAATGGCCTGTTTACAAGGGTTTTACCAAACATGGTGATTTCAAACGAACCTTTTTAAGTTTGAAGAGAAAAAAAGTGGCTTTATAAGACAGGCAAAACAACAAAGAAGCTCGGGATTCTTTGTAAATGACTCGTTGCAAAGCGTGTGTTAAGGAATTTGGTAGCCAAGCCTCACAATTAGTCCAGTAGTGGAAATTAAAAGACAATTGTTATGCTAATTATTTAACTGATGCTTGGATGTCAAGTTTTGACCCATGTATAAGTCGAGGGCGATTTTTTGGACTGATTTTTAGGTCTTAAAAGGTTGACTTATACACGGGTAAATACGGTATTGAAGTTAAAATCAGCTTTGGTCTTCCATGTACTAAATATGATTATTACTTTTGTGTACATTTAAAAATACTTACTCTCTGCCAATTAGCACCTGTAGCTTTTTCCGTGTTGGTTGGCAATTTTCCTCGGCCTGTTCAGTTTCATCGCTGAAAAACTAACAATGAAAAGATACTTTAATTAGTTCAAATTAATTTTTGAACTTCAATGCATGTGCAGACAATAAACCAAAATAATTAAACACTTACATCTTCATTTGCAATGAAATCAATGCAATCGAACAATAACTTCAATGCACACATGCAGAACAAGAGAATAATGTATTAAGGGTTAATGGGAGGGGGGGCACGCTGAGGGCGATGTTGTGCCAACCACTTGATACCTCCAAGAGTGACCTGCAGCTCATGTGCACAAAAGATTGGGAAATGGAAATCCCAACATAAGGTGAAATAACCTAATCCTGCTCAAATAATTCCTAATCAAGGGAGGTGTTAAAGACCAACTTAGAAATTGTCAATACAAGCATATGGTTTGTAATGAGGCTGGTAAGGAGGCCAACTTAAAATGTGCATTGAGTTCAATGATTTCTGCTAGTTCCTGCTGCGTAAGTTGCTTTACTAGATTTCTTGATATCTCTTGATAACTTTGGCAAAACAGGATCTGTGGAGAAAATTACAAGCAATCAGCCACATGAAAGTAGGAAGAAGGCACTGTTACAGCTTGCATGTCCAAACTAGCGGTCTTAGCATGAAATTCCTCTTGAAACTGGAGGTTTAAATGCCACTGAGACAATAGATCAGAAAGATGATTAGCAGCACTTGAAAAATGAACTGCTCGTAACTCAAATTCATGTGACGCAGCGAGAAACCAAAGTTCACGCAGACAGGCACCTAATATGGGATCCTGCACACGACTGGAATTAAGTGAACTGACCATTGCCGAATTATCGCAGTGCACCAGCAAACACAAACACCACCACTAAGGTCCCCACCATCAAGACACCACCAGAATGGCAAGAACTTCACTTGACCTTGCGAGGATACTCGCTGTGAAAGAATTGATGACTAGTTAATCCACCGCAACCAGATAGTTACAGTGTGTATGCGTCAGTGGCAGAAACAACATCTGGAGAAGACCAAGTGGACGTCAGGATAATAGAAATACCACTGTAAACATGAATAAATAAGTGGAGGCAGCGTGGCCTAGTGGTTAGGGCGCTGGATTTGTAAGCCGGAGGTCCCAGGTACTAATCAAGCTCCCTGCCACTGGATGGATTTGTCTTCGGTGGTCCCGAATTCAACTCCTCCACGCTTGTAAATAGCCAGGTGGTCCGCCTCCTACCAGCTGGGATTCCTAACAAGTTTCTGTTTCTGTTGAGGGAGTGGTCAAGTAATGTATATTATTATTATTATATTAATAAAGCGCAACCACCAGTGGATGTCCCGGAAAAAATTCCTGTGAAAGTTTGACATGATAAGAATTACGCTTGACAGTGTGAAGCATATTAAAAATGATTTGAATTTTACTGTCATGTCAGAGCTATCAACCTTGACTGCTCATTATGAAGCTCTCTGGATGGAAATACATAATAACATAATAGCTATAGCTTAAATGTTTTTTGTGGCATTATATAGACATCCCAATGGTAATCTAGACAGCTTTTTTGAGGATCTGAATTCCACTGCTGAGAAGATTGATAGAAGTATTGTGCAATATTAGCTGATTTCAACATTGATCTTCTCAAATTTGAAAATCATAATCCAACTAATGAATTCATAAGTATTATAAGCTCATTTTGTTTTCAGCCTCGTATTTTACAGCCCACAGGAAAAACAGATTACTCTACAATACTAATTGACAATATTTTTCTCAACTCACTAGAGCATTTTTACAATCAGTGGAAATAGAATTTATGACATCACAGGTCATTTGCCTAATTGTCTCGTCTTTGATAAATTTTCATCTCTTCACAACAATGTTAAACTGTATAAAAGAGATTTATTCAAAGTTTAATCCACAGGGCGTGATAAGTGAATTTCAGTCTATCAATTGGGAAACTGTTTTTTTCACCACAACAAGATTCTTCAAGTATATTCAGCTCCTTTTATAATGTGGTCTACTATTATTGATAAACATATCCCTGTTAAGCAACTTTCCAAGAGGGAACGCAAATTCCTCTCAAAGCCATGGATTACCCCTGCATTGAGAAAATCAATATATGTAAAGAATAATAATATTTATATAAGCAATTTGTCAAGACCAGATCTACTTATATTCATACAAAATTTAAATTATATAGGAATAAATTAAACCATCTTAAATTATCTAAGAAGAAATACTACAACACTTATTTCTTTGAAAACATTTATGATAGTAAGAAAACATGGAAGGGAGTTAAACAAATAGTTGATTTCAAACCTCCAACTAGCGTAAAATATATTGAGCTTGGAGTAAATGCCCGTAAAGTTGCTAGCCCAATTGAGGTGGCAAATGTTTTAAATACATACTTTTCTAGTGTAGGCAATTATTTTGCCTTTGCATTGTAGGGATTCCCAGATAACAGACATGTAAATAGGCCACCGTGACGAGTTATAAAGCTGAGGTTTCGAGCATTAGCCCTTCGTCAGAGCGAATGAAAAGCTGTTGGATTTCATTTCCACTCAGTTTGGTCATTCAATGTTCTAGATGCACGATCAGTTTGGGTGTTTGACTTTCCAAGTAGGTGGGCTGCCGTGAGCCAATTAATTCTGTCCAACCACATGTCTCTGGCCAAAGCAATACAGTGTACATTGAAGGGAGTGACTACCCCCCATGTTGTTGACATAGGCTACTGCAGTAGTATTGTCAATATATAATTTGACGTGTGTTGCTCAACCCTTTGCAAAATATTTTCAATGCAAAAAAGGCTGCTTGTAACTCTACATGTAGGACGTTATGATTCTTATTATTCTTTTTCTGTCCATCTGCCACCCATGGATTTATCCCCATGCACTGCCCCCCAACCAAGATGTGAGGCATCTGATTTTAACTCTGTCTTATTTCTGTCTTATGTCTGACTTGTCATTGCGAATTGTTTTAAAGCAGCTATGGATGTTATTAATCCACCATAATAACTTTTTATAGGTCCATTTTGGCAATATTTGAAATGACCATTAAACTGTCAAAATGCCCTCTTAAATCCTTGATGGCTTGAATTTTTTCATTCTCCAATTGGTGATAATAAAGCGGTCCAAACTGGATTCCTGGAAAGGTTGCTACCACTGTGCCAGTAACCTCAGCCTACTCTGTAACGTAACAACACTGGGCATAAACAAAGCTGAGAAAACACACAACAACTGAATAAGACTACAACCATTTATTATAAGATCTACACTAAAATAACAATATAATTTAAATTGTATCACTTAAACAATAGGAAACAGGCTAAATACTTAATAAAACTTAAGCTATTTACAAATCATTTCCCTAAAATTAAGCGTTTGTTTTAGCAGTTCAGTTCACCTTGCGTTTTGAAGAGTCCGCCTTGTCCTGGTACTTGTCTATAATAACATACCACCAACATGCAACATCAACACAACGAACCAAACTCCCGTTTACCCCTTGCTCTCACCAACTTACTTCTTTTCCAGTGTACTTGATTACTCCGGTATACTTCAGCTCTCCGGTTTACTTTAGCTCTCCTGTTTACTTCAGTACTTCGCAGAGCAAATAATGAATCTAATCAATCTTTTTCGTGAATTTAGGGAACCTTTGCTGATAACCTCTCAGCAATGAATGTGCTTCTAGACATTTTTTTTTTCTCCTTCTGACCTCGCTTGCTTCTTCACTACAAGCTCTTTCTTCTACACACAGAAAACCTCTCTCCCCAGTATCACTCCAAAAACCCTAAATATGCAAATGCAAGGTGTAAAATGAGAGAAAGGGAAAAAGAAAACTGTTGGATAAAGGTTCATTACAAGGGCATAGAACAGAAGTGGTTACGTAATAGGTGCTACAGAGTAAATACTCAAAAAAACTGATCCTATGGGAAGTAATTAAGGGCTAGTTAATATTGTAACACCTCAATAAATTAAATTCTAAATATTAAGTTTTCCATGACAATGTGTTGGCAAAGCGACACTGTCAAGAAGCTGCTTTATCATTATCAATGTAAGCTCCTTTACTCTTGGCAGCCAAGAGACTGTCAGTCAACTTGGCAAGTGGCATTAGAGCCTTCAAAATAGAGTTCTAAATTTTCTACAATTTGAGATCACGGCTCCTTGTTTCTGGCCTTACCTTTGCTCCCACAAGGTTCTCACAGTTTCTTGGCCGTGGATATTTCTTGAGCTTCTCTTTGAGTTTGTCATCATTCTGGCCATCTGGCGCTACAGTTGAATACGACCCGGATCTTGATATACACCATGATGATGGGATATGTACCAAACTTGGCATTTCTTTGCAGATATAAGATCTGACAGCACTCTTCTACCAAATCCCTTGGCGATGATCGTGTTCATAAAATTGACATAATCCTTGTAAAAAGTCTCACTTTTGATAAGCCTTCTCTTTAGCCAGTAGGCTCTTTGAAGGATTTGCTCCATGTTCTCAGGAAAGCGCAGATCAGTACAGCAAAATGGAAGGGGAATCTGGAAAATGGAAAGGGGATTATCCTCTGTGCGTCTAGAACCCTGATTAACTATCTGAAGAAACTTCTTGTCTTCTTGCGAGTACTCTTCCCCTTTGTATTCCGTTCATAAGTTAAAGTCTAGTTCGAACATCTTGTTTAAGACTTGAGGAGTGACAATGTCTCTGACCTTGTCCTCTACCATGAAGTGGTGATCAAGGTGCCTTCCAGAACCAACTTCCTTTGTGGCAACTCTATTGCAATTCACCATGGGGAGCTCTTTGTTAGACATGTACAGAGGGCCTATTATGGCCCTTCCAGCGAATGCCTTAATTGCAAAGGGACCACCATCTTGACTTGCTAATACATCTAGTGGTTCAAGAGTTCTCAGCACCCTTTACACCTAAGCTGGCTGCAATGTCCTTAAGAACAAACGAACCAGTACTGCAAGTATCAAGCATGGCATACAAGACGACTTTCTGCGGATCTCAACCTGACAGGAATGATGGGTACAGCCGATACGGTTCTGTCAATACCAGCAGCGTTGGCAGCTTCATTCATCTCACTATGAGCATTCACTGTTCTATCCTCTTGCTGGGGAGGGGGCGAGCTCTGCTGTTCAGAAGCCGCTGGAAGAAGACGAAAGTTGGCATCATATTTCTCCTTGATACTCCGATTCCACTGGCTGTGCCTATATATTCCAGACTACCGCTCTCTATAACACCTCGTTCCTGAATAAAATGGCTCCCTGTACCAGGTGTTGGATCCACAATGTTTCAACGAATGTAGAATTCAAACTTGTTTAACTCGTCAATTTTAATACAGTACGGTTGCTAACAAAATTAATAACAAAGTAACAAGTTACGACGAAGTACTTAATTAACGACTAGAAATTTTACCGTCAAAGGTTCGAAGCTATTATCGAAGTATTCGAGCCAGTGCAGTACGTCTCTGAACTTTTCCTATCCT
>OMLO01001596.1_pt1 | contig 17620 bp, 12 predicted proteins | sample 1674811 | NCBI WGS metagenome assembly OMLO01 (sample SAMN06265003, study PRJEB25207) | coral metagenome | isolation source: Coral host | place: Mexico:La Bocana,Puerto Morelos, Mexico | collected 2008-11-13 | reverse complement strand
AGGTCAACAGTTTGGCAGTCAAAAGCTGAAATTTACCGGACATTTGTCCGATGACCGACTGTTATTTGCAGGCTTGTAAGCGCGATGACAATTTAGCGCATTTTGCATGAGCTAAGTTACACCAACGCCCCAAACAAATAAAAAATTAACGGTTCTTTTAAAATACCTCTTGAAGCACCTCGAAAAGCCACAAAGGGTTACTAACGCCACTGATCAAAGAACAAACAAACTTGTGAAGATAGCAACTGTCAACAGACGTGTGTGAGTCGGGCTGTGATTTTGCTACAAGTAAAATAAAGTAGTTTGAAAGGATTAATCATGACTTCCAGAGATGGGCTAAGGCTGTTTTCGTCAGCAGCGGATATAGCTACTCATTCAACGTGGAAAGAGGGCGGGGGAGACGGGCGAGGGGGAAGCAGGCGGGGGGAGACAGGAGGGGTAGTTCAAAAACCAAGTACACCGTAAGTTTAAACTGGTCAACGAACACGTCTCGACGGTGGGAAAGTTTCCAATGTACAATGACACTATAGGGTGGTGTTCAACTGAGTGTTGAAAATAATTCACGTTTGCTTTGGTTTTTGCATTACCGCGCTAAGCGATTGGCCTAGAAAAACTCGCCCCACCTTGTCAGCCAATCACAAGTGAAACTAACACGCGCAACGTTTTCCCGCGTTTTGCCGTCGGCCACGTGCATTTGGTTCCACTTTTGATTGGTTCACTGGTTTGTCCATGTCTTTTGTGATTGGCCAGTGATTATTTTTCTTTTTCTTTACGAAACTCAGTTGAAATTCACACCGCTGACATCACGTTTTACAAAGCAGGTTCAACCATCTATACAAGAACTAGGGTCCAGCTCACCATCAATCCAATGGCTGCAACCTGGTTTAGTACTGACGGACTGAGGTGTTTCGTCTACTCTTTTTGGTGATTTAACCTGTTTGGGACTTCCTTTTGTATCAACCAGCCATTTCTTTTTGACCAGATAGCATACAAGTCTGTAAAATCGAAAACATACAAGGTCACAATCCACATAAAAAAGTTGCCCCTCGCCTCTCTCACCGCTCTCTAAACCGAGGCGAGGTATACATACAGCAAAAGCAAGAGAAGATCAAGGTAAGTACCTTAATCGTCTCTTAATTAAGGCATCTCTTAACCCTTATCATTCGTCTGAAATGTCAGGAATCTCCTGCTCTTAGCCTTTTCCGGGCGAGAGATTAGGCTGTGGGTGAGAAATGATTGACTTTTCTCTTTTAAGGCCTCGTTTAAACGTCGAATTTCACACGCGAAAAATCAAATACCAGTCTGGGTCGCTTCAAATTAAAAAAAAAATGTGGCATATGATTTTTAGACGTCGAATTTCACATGTGCCAAATCGAATTCTTGAGCGCGGGAAACATAGTGATGGGCATAATAGAATTTAGTTTTTTTCCCTCCCGAAGGCAACTTATTTGGACGAATGGTGAACATCTGGAAAATAGGAACACTACAATCGTATCCTCCACTGATCCAGTCCAATATGAGACCGACCCCCAGCATTAAATTCGCCGGTACCCATTTTTACACCTGGGTGGAGAGAGGCACTGTGAGAGTGAAGTGTCTTGCCCATGAACACAACGCAACGTGACCGGCTAGGTCTCGAATCCGGACCGCTCGATCTGGAATCGAGCGCACTAACTATGACGCCACCACGCCTCCCACAATGCGAGACTGAACCCGCATTTAATTCATTTGAGTCGTATCGAATTGACTTAGATGACGCGTTTCACATGCACCGAATTGAATTATTCGATTCGTTGCATGGGAAATTCGACGCCTGAAGCAGGCCTAAGTCCACAAAGGACAAGAACTACCATTCAAATAAAACTCAACTGAGCAGTGCTTTGATGTGGTACATGCCAAGCTTTAGTGATAAGGCAAAATATATAGGGCTTTCTCAAACTCACTGATAATTCATCAAGTTTCTACAAAGGAAATCGTGACCGTGATGGTGCTTGGATATCTGATCTTAACAAAGATTCTTACAACTTTATTTCCAGGTTTTCTCCTTAGCTTTAAGTCAAGCACGGCCTTTCCCGTTTGTTATATGACGTCAAAAATAATTCATCAATAAACCGCTGGAGCTGGATACATCAGTTGCGGTGATCAGCCGCACCGGCCTGGACCAACTGGTCAAGTTTGAGATACACATGTACGCCAGGGGCATGGGATCGATATATGACGGGCTTCAATTCCATTTGACGTCGTTTACAGCTAGAAATTCAAGAACATAGCCATAGCCGCCTCAACACATACAACAACATACTGAATGCAAGCTACACAGCAAAGAAAACACGCACCTGCAAAATTCACTCAAGTGTTCCTTGACTGGACAGCGGCGATAATGACGATACCCCCCATCCAACAAATCAGGTTTCTCCTTGAGTTTCTCTAATCCTATCATACCCAGATCGAACGCGGTTTGAAGGGCAGGGTGGGGCTCGGGAGTCCTGTACGGGTTTCTGTTAACAAACGTACTTTCGCCATCTTCGTTGTCCGAGTCGTCTTCGACGTGTACTCCTTCGTTAAATAACCTATCCTGGAAAGGAAGAGGTTGAAAAGCATATGAAAATAAATTGTCGTAAAAAAAAAATAATAACTGCAGGTTTTCGATAATTACCTGCAAATCAATCAAAATCAAACTAATCTCGTCTGGCCAATTATAACGAATCCACAAGATACTGCAACGAACCAATCAGGGCTCGCGGAGAAACCTTGCAACCGGTGAAACGCGCGGGAAATGTAGAGAACCAAATGCAAGATCTGTTTGATTTATCACCTGATTGGTTGAGAAAGTAGCCAGTTGTTTTTCTTATTGGTCAAACCATTTTGCATGAGCGCTTCGAACCAATAGAGACCTTAAGTAACCACGGCGGCAAAGGCAACGAGAAAAGACTTAATGAGCAGAACAATGACTGTGCACGTGCGTTGTCATGCAATCTTCGTACATTTCTCCGCTGTCCTTTGCAAAACAGCAACGTGAATCACAAACTTCTGCATAGTCTGGGGGACGCAAAGGACGGCTTATGTTTTCGTATTTCCATTTGGGCCTGAGAACGTTTTCAGAGCTCTTGGCGTACTAAACAGATCTAGGCAATTGCGAATTTTGCAGTTGAAATATAAATTTATTTTTGACCAGGCGTCGTCCTCGGCGTCGCCGTGGTCGTTGCTTAAGCTCAGCAAAACGTTAATTAAAAAAAAGCAGACAAAGAAAACCGAGAGCTTCTCAAACCTTCTCGGCTAACGACGAATTACGCTGGAACAATACGCTTACCAGATGTAGCGCTTCTTTGGGATTCCACAACGCCCTATGCAGGTTCTCCGATTTTACAAGCTTCTCTTTGTAATGTTCAAGCATGCCGTGACTCGCGTCCATCAGTACTTCAAACGGTAAAAACCCATCGTTGTATGCTAGGGATTGCAGTTCTTTGCAGATCCAAGGCAATAGATCCACTTTAGTTGCACATCGTTTCTCTCTAAAAGAGAAAACACAGTTGGCACAATGTACATATAAATTCTAACAATCGGTTAAGTAAAATGTAACTTACTCGGTTGTAAGCAAACTACGGCGGTAACGGCAACGAGTACACATTAAACAAAAATCTTCGCCGTTATCGTTGCTTCAGCTCCCTATAACAGAACTCGACAAGAAAGAGTCCAATCTCTGACAATATATACATTGGAAGCTCCATAACGAATGTTCACGGATATTGGGTTGGTTTGGAGGTGGTTTAGGTGCCAGTCGTTGGTTCAAGTCCGCTTTGACCTCTACATGTACGCAAGAGTTGTTTCTCTGTAGACCTTAGTTTAACTCCTCGTTTAAGCTTGTAAATAGGTAACTGGCCTGCCTCTCATTAGTTAAGATTTTTAACACTGATCTTTAACACTGGATCAGCGAATTTTCAAGACTGACCGGAAAATGTTCAAAGAAAATTCGCCAAAATAATTATCAGCTCGGTTCTGATTGTTTCACAGACAACGGAATCGAACGGGTTATCGTTACAACAGCACATGCACCAAGTCGTGAAAGCAGCCCTTAAAATATACCTGCAAAACAATACAATCCTCTTCATGTCTTCTGAAGCATGCGATTGACTGGCTTTTTGCAACAGGGACAGAAGAATGCCTTGGACGATGTCCTGACCGTGACTTGTTACTACGTGATTCCCTTTCTACAAGGATTAAAACAGAAAACCTGCTTCAACGCACACAAACACACACACACAAACAAAAAATATCTCGTATGTGCTGTCAAAGCCTCTCTGGGAGCAAGTTCTAAAAATGTTTGCCGATAATAACGCAGGATCGCTTTGGTTTGCTTCACTACGCTCTGTAACTGCTAGAACAGACAAAAACAAACCAAAACAAAACAAGAAACAAATAAACAACTCATGAAAAAGGTAGTTGGTTTGCCCAATCTTCCAGAAGGCACCAAGTTGGGCTAGAAGCCTGGCCTCGAGCTTAGTAGTCACTCATATCGAAACATGGGGGAGGGGGAGGGGAGGAGTGAAAAGCTAAACATATTAAATAGTCTATTCGAAAAAAGAAAGAGGTTTTTCTCTTAAAAAGATCCTAGTAAACAATTCGGAAATGGCAATTTCCAATAGTACACTATATATGTACTTACCTTCAGGACTTTCTCGCTAAGATCCAAGAGCTCGTTCTGTGAGAGAAAGGAAGTGACATCACCTTTGCACTTTACGAGACACTTCACGGTCTCCATTCCAGAGCTCACAACAAAGTCCGTCAACCACCTACAAGTTTGACATTAAGTGGTCAGGTTTACTTATTAGCTACTAAAAATTGCAGTCAAGGCGTTAATAAACAGTACAGTTATGGAAGGAAACAACTATCCATTGAACACTGCATTTAAACATGTAAGTTGTTCAGAGCATTGTTTAAGTCATTAAGTCATTGTATACAAAGATACGGTATTTGCCCAAAGGTTTAGCACAAGGAATATATGATTAATATGTACAAGTAGTTTTATTACAATGGCATCGATATCTGCAAAATAACGTTCATTTTGTGAGCAAAACATCACATTTCCAAACAAGAGGGGCAACCTACACGTACACCCCGCCTCGATCTCATATTATAAAAGAATTCTCGTGCTAGTTTCTGCGAAAGTGAGATATCTGAAATAGACTGTATAACATACCTGACAATATCGCTGTGAACACGGCTTCTGTCAGAAATCTTCTGCAACCACAGACTATGAGCAGCGATCTGGACGGCGCATAATTTAAGCGCGTTCTCAACTCCCGACTTCATGATCTTCCTAGGCATTTCCATCTCAAAGCTCTCGCTTCGCACTCCTCGATCGCCAGTTTCCGTTTTGTACTGTATCATTTTTATGGAGTTCCCCTGCTTCTCGCTGAGTGACTTGGCTAGGCAATAAGCAACGCGACATTTGCCTGCAACGAACTCCACGTCACGCAAGCGCGACAACACGCTCGCGGGCGTCGATTCAAGTGGCAAGTCCTGCAGGGATTGGGCACCAAGCATTCCATTTGGTTGATGAATGCAACCTATAGCTTTCTCATAGAGCTCGTGCGAGTCAGAAAGTGAGCGCAGAACAACTTCGGCCAGTTTGGCCCAGAGTCTGCAGTTTGCGTACTGAAACAGCATCCAAGAGGAAGAGCACTGCTTAACAGTGTAATCGTTAACATGCCCAAGGACATGAAACGCTGCTCCAAGCCCCTGGCTTTGACGTTCTGTCAGACACTTACTGAGTACAGCAGGGGCCCCCTTGAAGAGGTGGTGGAACACAACACGGCATAGAGAAGAGGGAGGGGACAACCTGGGCGTAGTCGCACTTTGGACTTGTTGTCCAAGATGTGTAAGAAAGGATAAATCGGTGTCGGAAGGAGAACTGCAGATTAGCTGGTAAGTCAGCCAGCACTCATAGTTGTACTGTTCTACCTGAGGATAGAAAGTACAATTCTCAGTAGTGCTAAATTATGTGTAAGTATAGCATCAACATATCTAAGTTATTGACCAAGCGCGAGGTCAAGATGGCTGGATAGAGCACAAATTCTCTTTTTTTGACGTGTCCATGGACTGAAACGGAGTCAAGGTCCAAAAACACGAAAACGCAATCCAGAATGGGCAATATACTGTTGTACATGTAACACCATCCTGCCTGTTCGTGTAACCAATCACCGCATAGAATTCAGTTTATCATGCCCGCTCAGGGAGCTAGTCATGTAATAATCCGGCTTATTAAATTGCACACAAAAAAACCCCTGCAACCTCTGAAGAGCAAACAACATCTGAAGAATGATCTAAAGAATCTCACTGGTATGCTCATTGTTGTCTACTTGACAATTATACCGCGCCTGTGTAGCCAATAGGTTTTCCCGTTAAGACGTTTAAAAAATAGGATGATAGTGGCCTTCAGATTATCTATTTAAAATAAAAAATTAAAAAGTATTTGCCTGTACCCGTTTGTGGACGTACAATTGACAGTACACACTGTATGTAACAAAAATGTAATTCCAATGTAAAAAAATATCTTTCCATGTTCCATTTTGCCTGTGTGACGATTAGACTGCTTACTGTCACTTTGCTTGTACATGTTTGTTGACATAAGAAATGAGCCTCTGAGTTTTTCGTCTGAGCAATCAAAACAAAACTGATGTCTCAACCTCTCCAGAGACTTAAGTACATTTCAAGGGGTGAACAGAATAACACCCTAAGTGACTGTCGATGTAATGCCAAACTCTCATTGTGTTTCACAAGGGAATACAAGGCGATGTGGAAGCAATTTATTTTAAGTCACTTGGTTTTTTTTCAAGCACCCCTTCATTTGTACTTGTATTGCATAGGTACATGTACCTTTGAGCGGTACTGTACATAGCAGTGTAGCAGAATATTTCACGTACCTCATGATGGAGAGATGGTGCAGGCAATCTTTGCAAAAACAGACCAAGTACTCCTACATGAAACTTGAGAGATTGTACACTACTAAGATGATCAGGAACAGTTTCTGCAGATCCCAGCTTTGACCTCATTTCAACCAGACATGAGTCAGCTAGATCAGCCTTTTGTGAGAGCAACTGATACAAAAATGCAAATGTTGTAACAGACAGAATGGTGTCCTCTGGCCAGGCAAGGCCATTGCTCGCCCTCTCATTACACGTCTCAAATTCCATAGGTGATTCTCCCTCTCCTTTTTTCTCTGGCTTCAGCCCAATCTTGTGCACCGTTCCTAGCGTGCATCTTGCAGAGATTGGCAATGAGTCAACATTGCAAAATCCAAAGAAAATACTCTTGTAGAATGTCACAAGAGCGCCAGATAGTGCGATTGTCAGGCGCATAGCTCCCACTTCATAGCCAGTTGTATTCAAAGCTTCGATCATGGAGGAAACTGAATGTATGTCAGTGTAAAAATGTACACCAAAGGAAATGCAGTGAGGGTTGCGAAATGATACTGACACTGTCGAGCCACTGTGGGCAGCACTCTCATTTCTTTTGCCTTCCTCCATTGCCATCCACTCTGACACAAACTGATTCTTTGATTGACAAGTTAGCTGGATTTCCATACAGCTGCTTACGGCAGGAAATCGGACCCATTTTCCTTTGAGCACCTTCTGGAATTCATCAATATTCCAGTTGATAGAGGATAATCGAAGAGCAACCTCTAGGCCTTGCCAGGGACGTAATGTTCCAGTTACAAAAGGTACAGAGACTAAATGGGACAATAAAAAAAAATCTGTATATGAATAAGTACAATTAGTGACACCAAATTACAATTCAAGTTTAAATGCAAATTTTTTATATCTCTTTACAACAAATAGAGAACATGCCATTTTCATGTCCACAATAATAATATTACTTTGGACCTTGTTTGAGAAAAATTCACCGCAAAAATGAGAGCAAAAAAAACCCAGACAGGTTTGATTCCTAAAAATAATAACTGTAACACAATATTTGCACTTCATAAAAATCTTACATTACATATCACAGGTTTTTGGTAAAAAACGGAGCTCTAACTTCTACACATTTTTGAAATCCTCCTGGCTGGAGATTGAGTGGGTTTATAACTGTACGTATCTTGTACATGTACATATCTGTTTAGCATGCTGACCTTTGCATTAATTTGCACTGGACTGAGCCCAGTGTTGTATTCTAGGGCAAGCAGAAGAGCAGGGATGGCACAGTGGCGATCGCGCTCGCCTCCCACCAATGTGGCCCGGGTTCGAATCCTAGACCTGGTGTCATAAGTGGGTTGAGTTTGTTGTTGGTTCTCGTCTTTGCTCCGAGGGTTTTTCTCAGGGTTCTCCAGTTTTCCACCTTCCGCAAAATCAACATTTCTAAATTCCAATTTGATCGGGAATTCGAGGGCCACGGGTTTGACAGTTGCATGACTGTTAAGTGCTACCCTCGTAAAACAAAGTTGATTATTATTATTATTATTATTATTACAAGACATCTTCCTGCCACAGTGCCTCTTTCACTCATGTCACAAGTGTTTTGGAGGGTAATTCCCTGGTGCACAGTTAAATCTTCATAAATAACACCCCCTTGCATTTGAAGAGATCAAACAAAAACACTAGTCTCGCCTCCTTGCAAAGTGTTGCATTAACCATTCACCACCCATTGAAATACTTACAGTCACTTAATTCTATGGAAACCATTAAAGGATCATTAAAGGATCTGCTAACATAGCCTGGTGAAGACCTAATTTTCCTAGTGCCTAGAAATGTGCATATACCTTACACATTGTAAATTACCTGTTTGACTCAATGTTCTCAGCTGATCAATCACCGATTGGCGCTGTTTAGTCGGAATGCCAGGACTGAGGACAGTTAGTCGCCAAAGTCTGGAAAGTTCATCGCTTAATGTCCTACAACTTGGATGAGGAATTTTGGACATTGTTAAAAATTTGACATGCATGTATTGTGCTGAGATTTTTCTTGGTTTGAATAATGATTTTAAATCAGGTTACCTTTTTTCTTTCTTTTGTTTGAATCCACATACTGTTTTAGTTTATACAATACCAGTACATGTACATACAAGTATTCAAGAACAGGTTTTAAAAAAGTAACCAGCCAAACTTTGTCCTGGACAAGACAATCCAAAATCTGGGTGGCAAAATTCCAGTATCTAAGACAAACTAAAAAAAAAATACCCAGTTGAAAAGGTTGAAATTAGTTTGCCTATTAGGCAAACTTTTCCACATCAGGGGGCCTTATTTCAGTGATAATAGTTCAAAGCTGCAGTGCAAATGGTCGAATTTTCAACTGCACATGGTAATTCAGAGTGGTTTGACTTGAATTTTGCTTTGTGTGGATTTAAAAATCACGCATTTGTTTGAGCTGTAGTCATGCTTTGTTTTCCATGACAATGGATTACAAGAGGAATATTGGTTATGAATAACATAGGCCAATGCATTGGCCAAAACACATGTCTTTAAATGCATTGGCTAAAACACTTGGGCCATTTAAATATGTTGGAGGAGCGTTAAGAACATGTGCGCAATGCTCCCTTAGTTCTGAGCTGTACTGTATAATTCACTTTGGCTACACGTACATGTACAACATATCATACATGTAGTTGGCATTGCTTTATCAAGCCATTAAACTCATCTGCAATTGATGACCTTGCAAAAGGTGTTTTAGGGATGATAGGGTGTCCATGTGTCCATGGCAACCCTGAAGGTGGAAAGCACCTGGCACCATCACACAGTGTGACACCCCATAATTTATACTTACCGTCCCCAATAAAAGGAAAGTAGGTGAGAGTGCAAAGGCACTCAACAGGCATGAATGGCACACAAAGCAAACAGCACATTAGCACACAGATGGAAAGCAAAACATGCAAATCCTGCAAAACCCTATATGACACCCCACCAAACATGGTTGCTCCAAGAGATTGCTAGCCAACATTATATCTTGGCTCAGACTTTGCCTAAATTACATTAAGCTACAATGTACATGTATATCAAAATGTTTCCAACAAAATTCAAATTTTAGGTACTTAAGTCCTCATTATGATCTGTCAAATTTGATGAAGAATCATGCAAAATTTGATATTTTATTTAGATCATGTTTTATGCAGAATTATTGTGAAAGGCCAGCTGCTGGCATGATTCGCTGGCTGAAAAGGGGAGATTGCCGGATGGATTTTGGTGTGCCATCACTAAGCAAAGGACAACAAACCAACAAATGTTTTTAGGTTATGCACATACAATCACTCGATATCTGAGCCATATCGAACCCTCTGAATGAAATAAAGTTTGGAATAATTGACTGACTACCTCAAGTATCAGTGCCAATATAATGAGTAATTGAAATAAAATCTGGTTTTGAGCAGTTGTTTAGCAAGTCCTCTCTCTGTGTACCCTGTGTGCAATCTTGTAAACATGAAGTTTGCTAGGCCCCCATTAAGGTGTTGCAAAAGATTGGGGATGAAAATTTGTTCCAGGTCTTTCTTGAAAAATAGTGACCAGCTCAATGAAAATCTTAGCTGAGAGACTATTTTCTTAGTTACAAACATATTTATCTAAGAGGTACACTTACATGTACAGAATATGCATGTTTACTTGTACATGTAGATTCAACTGACTGGAATTTTCTCTAAAAAGTGGCCAACCCATGAAAGCCTGGACTGGGTAAATGCATGGCAAGAAATCTTTATATAGCAAGCCTCAATCAGCTTTAGAAATACAGCTAGATACTGTACATGTATGCACAATATATATATGTATTGTAGTATAAATTATGTACTTTCATACCTTGAAACTCTTGGAGTAAAGCCTCCAGCAAGAGATCCACACAATGTAATAGCTTCCTTAGGTTCTTGTTTTACCCTATGAGCTGCTCTGTATCTGTCATAAGGAGAGTCCACACGGCAGATCTTGGTCAGTCTTTCAATAAGCTGTTCTGTGCACGTCGTCAAAGCGGACACTGCACTCATAAAGTCATCCTGAAGAAGATCACCTATGGTTTCCAGGACTTGAAGAACATTGTGGTGTCGGGAGGAAGAGTATCCATAATACTCATCTTCAAGCTGTAGGTCCATTTCATCTAATTTGAAGGTTAACAAAGACAACAGTTAACTTTTAAAGGAGGTCACTCCAAAAACCTTTCCATATATGTACTTTTGTCATGATCTATAGCATGTAAACATTCAGCTTTTCCACTCACTTAACTAGTGTGAGGTTTCTATTAGCATTAACAAAAGATACAACTGTATACATGTATGTTTTCTTGTAATGACCTTCTCTTTTAAATTGTTTAAATGTAAAATGAAAATTACATTGCTCTCACACAGGAGAGGATGGTAAGGGCAGTCAACAATAGAATTTTAAAGAGTAGTGTTTGTAAAAACATGTCATTATCAAGTTCTCCTAAAACTTTCTATAACAGACAAAAGTTATATAGCACATGTATATTTACCTGTACATTGGTTTAATTTTCTTAGCATAGACAATTTGAAAATTTAAAGCTTTGTTTCTACACTGTTTGCAGTTAAAGAAATGTACACTGTATCTTTAATTTACAACAGAGTACAACAAATGAACATTACTGCCAAAGCTGAATACCACACAAAAATTGAGACAGAAAATTTGCTGCTTAATCCCATCACTAAGTACATGAACCGGTATTCATCATGTGTCTATGTGCATGTGCATGTACCTCTAACAAGAGCTCGTTGAAGGCAATTTTTATTCCACAGTTCAGCTACAGAGCTTCCTCTCTCATTGTCCTTGTCATTGTACATTACAAAACCCAGATCTGTTTGGGACTCGTACATCAAGCTTTCACATCGAGACTTGAATCCAGTCTTAGATACGAACCAGTGAGCTTCTTCATCTAAACCTGAATTTTGTTTTTTTTTGCAAGTTAGAGTATTTAATATTGAACTACATGTACAGATACTTACTTACTTAAAGCCTGACACTCACACCCAGGGAGGTGGGGTACTCCCTAATGTATCCTATACAAGGAGGCTCCACCCAAAAGGGGTACCTTTTTCAGGCTTCAGGTACATGTATATAAAAGGGTAGGGATTTCACAAGTTGAAGTGTATGCAAGGATAGGGAACTCTAGGTACATGTATAATAAAAACAGGAAGTGAAAAAATGATGATACATGTATGTACTTGTACACGTACTTTCATTAGTATCTCTTCTGGTCATGCTTGATTTTCTCCTGCAGGTTTTTTTTTTTACTAAAATCCATGGGTGTAGAAAAGGGATGCAGTTTTCTTAAGTAGGTATACTGTACATATTCTTTTATTTGTTATTTTTTAGTATCTCTTCGTATTATTTTTAATGTGATGTTTATAGTTGGTGTGATATCTCAAAATTTTTACCAACTTAACTGAGTGTGGATGTAGATGTACATGTAGATGTTGATGTTTTTTTCCTAAAAGGTATAAAAAGGGGTGTGATCTCTGTCAAAGTGGTATACAAAAGTTGAAACTCGAGACTGAGCCTCCATACCAAACTTTGTAGAGTATCATCCACCCCACAGGGCTGATACATACTACAAAGTACAAAGAACAACAAGGTATTGAAAAGTCTGCTTCCTAAAAATTGATTTGGCTTGAATATTTGCTATCACACTCATGCCACTAGCCAATTAGCCAGTGTCTCAAAAAGTTAGTTTCGTCTATGACTACAGTCTGTACATGTACTTGATTGCTCTCCTATCAGTACGTGTACATTAAGAACAACACTACTTACATGTATGTATTTAAGATACCTACCAGGGCCAGCAGTTGGATCAGGTGCACCAGCAATCATATTGATATCCTCTTGTTGGTCTCTCTCTTGTCGTGACAACAACTTGCCAAGCAACTGCTGTGCTGTTTCTACAATACGTTCATTCTGGTGTTCACACAGAAGGTACTGTGCAAATTTCAACAGCTGTTCTCTGTCCAGTGAATTCAACGAATCTGAGACCGGCATATGAATTTTCACAAGATCTTTGTTCTTTATTCGAGCCAAGCATGTTGCAACAACATGTGAACACCAGTTTATTGACAATTCACATGAACAGTGTGCAGAAGTGATCTTCCCTCGGTCAAAGTGGACAGTCACGTAATACTTTCCATTGTCAGAACTTCGGATGCTGCTTCTTCTATCCTCTACAGAGGCACTCAAGCGGAATCCTGTATCAATTTAAAACAAAACATGAATTAGACTGTGTATCACAATCTACATGGTATATCAACAAAACATGTGCTGTCCTTGTGCAGATTGATGTGGATCTACAATGTACCTTTTACTGAACAAGTACTTGTTAATGAGAGTACATGTAGTAGAACTTTACCTACAGTACAAGGATGTCACTCTACAGTAAAAGAAATGGGTTACTCTTGATCTACTGCAACTGGGCTGCACCGTGTATACATACAATGTAAGCACACACAAGCAATGTACCTGCCAACTCTTCTGGATGTACATGTTTCGTATGAGGTAAGTTTTACATGTACACAGATATCCAAGATGACTATTTTCTTCCACTACATGTACAGGATCATATATTATGTCCATCTCTGCAAAGCTCTGTTACAGTGATTGAACATACATGTAGGTTGAGAATTTGCATGTGTTGTAGGCAATGCTCCAATCTTGCCCTGAAACCACCAACATAAGTTGATGCTAAGCAATAGTGGGGGAAATGGGGGTGACGATGACCTCGGAAACACAACATGTCATTGGCCCGATTGATACTGGAGATGGATCATCCATCTGGGATGAGCTTGGGCAAAGAAGGGTAGCTTGTCTGATAATCCGTCTGTGTATAAATACATGTATGGGCAAGCAGACGGATTATCTGTCTTGACGAGTTATCTACCATGGCTCGTCTCACAAGACGGACTATCGCGATAGCTTGTGTGCATGGATGATCCGTCTGCATGCCCATTTTTATTGCCAGTTTTCAAGTGACATAGCCATATTCCAAAATTAAAAATTGCCTTTCCTTCTGAGGTTTTAGATTCATCAGATTAGAGATCCTATAAGAACTTGGCATTTTACAATGTTTTAGCTCGACAGGTATCTTCATTTTGCAATAGGGCACGTTTTAATTTGCAAGAGCATTACTGATGTTTGAGCATTTTTACAAAAATAAAACCTTGCATCATAAACAGAGACAGCTCAGTTGTTGTTTTCTGTGGTTATTTTTAAGTATAATTTACGTCTCATATCGAAGCACTTGCTACATTGAGAATTTGTTTATTTTGTTATGTGCTTTGTCGGAATCTAGCAAAGTTTGTCATTTTCGTACAGGTTTTACACTACTGCTGTTAACAACGGCCTCCGTGAGCCATATTTACTACTGACAAATAGCTTGTTTACACTGCGTTTGTCTGGGTTACGAGGATGGTATTTTGGGTAAAATTTGTCAAAATTTTGATTAAAAATTTGAAAGCCAGCTTAATGTCATCAACCTGTGCTCTGTTCTCTGGTAAAGCATGCTCTTTCAACCAATCAGAGCATGTGTTATATGGAAACTTTATTATAAATCTGGATTCAACACTTCTCCCAATAACTCGCGAATGAAAAACAGCAGAGACCTAATTCTTGGCGAAGTTGTTTATATATGTCTCATCTATCAAATCCCTTATTGACTTAATTTATTGAATGGTTACGATTTTTAGGTTTGATCACATGACAGGTGAAAACCAGCAATAAACAGATGGATTATCATACGAGCTACCGTTCTTTGCCCAGGCTCGTCCCAGACGGATGATCCGTCTCCAGTATAAATCGGGCCATTGTTTGAAGTATTATCATTCACACCTACCAATCTGATTCATGTCCTTCACATTGCCATTTTCAAGCATCCTCTTCGCAGCGCAGTAGTCGACAGTGCTCCGGCTAAACTCGGCATACTTTTTTATCATCTTCTCATCTTCTGGAAATGAATACTGAATGATTTTCAGCTGGAGTTCGTCTGAGATGGGCGGCGAGCGATGCTCGACAAAAGCGAACGGAAATCTCCTGGCAATGAAGCGACAGCACAAATCTTGCAGAGAAGACACTTTATAACTCGGCGTAGAATCTATCTCTAAAACCGTGTCACTTTCGTTGCTCTTCGTTCGAGCACGATTACGAGCGAGAACGAAGCCGGAACAATCCTCGCCGCTGCTGTAGTAGTAATCATCATACGCATCTTCAAGGTAATGATCGTCACTGTCATCGTCCATGTCATCGTTCGAACCGAAGTAATACGGCGAGTATGAATAGTAGTCGTCGTCGTCTGACCACATTTCTGTCCATTAAAACGTCCTTGTGCTATCAGCTGTTCAATCTACGTGCAAAGTGGTCGGGGAAGCATTTCCTCGAATCGCACCGCGTTCTCCAATTCCAAGAAAGGAAATTATTGTGTTTTGGTCACGTGGTATAGTAATAAAAAATTCGTAATATCCAGGAAGACTTGCCCGTTACAGTGAAGCCGTTGGGACTTTTACAAGAGACATAAAGTAAAACATTACTCAACGGAGAGTTTTTGACAGCAGATTTTCACAGCAGATTCCAGGAGATTTACCCGTTATTGAAGATCCCAGACGAGCGATGGCTCAGATTAGCGGTTTCCCTCAGTGGAGAAAATTAGCTCATGTAAGGACTCATCAAGTGTCTACAATAGAGACTTTCGTTCTTTAAAGCAAAATAATGTCTTTGAGACTAAACTATAAAGCTGTGCTTGAAGGCAATTTCAAATATTTTTAGTTTAAATATTTGTGGCCTTTAAAAATGCTAGACCAGGGGCGAAGGATAAAATACTAAACACTCAACAAATATACGCCCGCAATACGTCGAAAAGGCGTATTAATCCTCAATTTGCCGAAGGCATGAGGCTCGGCAAGTTTTCGATAAGGACATTGATGGCAACAGAACCAAGTGTCGTATTATGGAGGTTTCCGTAATAGAGCTAGAAGCGATGTGAACACTGACTGTTTTAGACTCCAGACTGCAGGCTGCACTGTTAGTTCTAGTCTGATAGCGCTTGGGTTAGCGCTCGGGTTAGCGCTCGGGTTAGCGCTCGGGTTAGCCTTAATAGTTTAATGAGGCAGGTACAAAAGTCGGACCAAATCAACTCGGATCGCTCACCTTGAATCGACGTAAAAAAATGATAAGACCTCGAGAAACCACCCTAGTCCTAATCTCTAAGCTAACCTTAGTGAAATCGGCGCAAACGTCGAATAGTTTTGGCTTAAAAAATTGTTTTTCGTTCGATCCGAGGTGAGCGCTCAGAGTTCTTTAAGCCTGATTAAGCTAACCCAGGATTAGCGAGAATTTTGATGCAAGTCTTGTAGCTTTTATTTACTTATTTATTTATTTATTTATTTATTTTTTTATATATTATAATTCACAAAGGTTTCCCATCACTGTGAATATTTAAGTACATATGTAACAAGGTTTGCTGTGTGTATTCGCTCTGACGAAGAGCTAACGCTCGAAACGTCAGCTTTATAACTCGTTACGGTGGCCAATTTACATTTTCAACTTAGCTGATATAACCAAATTACCTTGTTACCCCCACCGACGCAGCACCACAGTTTCTTTAGAAACTTTCACCCTTTATTCATTTGCTGTGTGTATAGTTTGTCCTTCAATTTTAGACTAAATAATTCCAAACTACCCCAAAACATAAGCAGTAAAAAGCATTTTATGTTTTTATGCGCAACCCTGCCCAGGCTAGCCTGAATAGCGCTCAGGTCAGAGCCTGTTTACCGTCAGGTCTCTGTGATAGAAATGAGCTCGAGACTGACGATATCGGTTAAAACGTCTGTTCTCTGCGGTCTGCCGTTAGCAAATGTCACTGTAGGTCATAATTCTTTCTATGGGCTCCTGTTTCTGTTTATAGCCTTCAATCCCGCAGAAGCCGGCTTATTAGTCGCTTACCCGCCTGTTGCCTGGGCCAGAACTAAAGGAACGGTTACCAAGCTCCATGGCGGCTGAATTTGAAACACATTTAAAACATAACACATAGTTAGAAAGCTGGCGTTCTTCTTCTGAGAATACCGCCGGAGATCATTTGCTTATGTGTTCGTGAAAGTTCTCAAAGGAGTCTCGAGGTCGCCAATATGTTCTGCAGTGGTAAACGTGGATCAAGGTACAAGTTCCTGGACTGGACCGTGCCACTTACTTACTGTTTATGTTGTTGCACTTGCTCTAATCTTGCCGAGAGCTTGTTTTATAGGTAAGTAACGTAAATATTTTATACAAAGTAAGCTATGGCTCGCTCTGTCGGTCAAAATCTTCGATCACGCGCCATCTGACGACGGGATTCCAGGGTTCAGACCTCTTCCTCGCGTCGAACTTGTAAACTCGAAATCCTTGCGCCAATGGTTGAATTACCGTTTCATGTGGCTTAGGTGTTGTGTTCTTGAGGAAGAGAGAAAACTGGATAAGCGGTGAGCATGCTATGAAAAGAACATGAGATGTAAATTACACGGGTCTAACACAAATGCTCACATTTTTGGAAAATTATATTAGAATTTAACATGTAGTTGTTAAAGAGAAGGGAAAGCGGGGGGGGGGGGGGTCCCCCTTGAAATTTTTGGGGGGGGTGTGCGGCCCGCATCCCCAAATCCAAACCCAATTTCAGACCAAAAAATG
>OMLO01001595.1_pt1 | contig 17624 bp, 6 predicted proteins | sample 1674811 | NCBI WGS metagenome assembly OMLO01 (sample SAMN06265003, study PRJEB25207) | coral metagenome | isolation source: Coral host | place: Mexico:La Bocana,Puerto Morelos, Mexico | collected 2008-11-13 | reverse complement strand
TTGCGACTCCACGCAAACCCCAGCCGCCTACTTTTTGGGTGGAGCCTGCTACTCAAAAACCTGCTGACAACCCTGTCGATGTGGCGGGGTATTCTGCAGTTACTCCGAGTTCACCTCATTTTGCAGTAACATGGCCAAATTAAGTAGGAGTTCAAACGAGACTTACAAACGCGACACTCGTGTCGTGTGATTTTTGGTTTTGCGTGCTTTCCATGCGACATAAAATTCCGGTTTGAGATCTCCAGCTGCTACTGGGGCAGTATTTTCCGGAAGAGAGAGTAATTCAAATTTTCAAAATTTCTGACCCGGAATTTCCATTCCTGTTGATGTCCTTTTGATTTTTTCTCAAGGTTTCGGTTGAATGGTTCGCATTTCCCAAATCTAGAATTTGGGGTTTTTGCGGAAAATTTTCCCTAGAAATTGTCGTACCGTTTACTTGGTGGAGTATCCTGGAAAAATTGGGTGGGGATGTGCGGCGATATTCTTGAAACCCTATCACTCTTTCAGACCGAATGTTTCGATTTTCTCTACCTTATTTTAGTCACGAACCAAAATTCAATAGCCTTTTTCAGACCAAAAACAATACTCTTTGGCGCTGTATATTCAAGCAATAGACCACAGGTTTTTATGATTTATAGGCTGATAAACCACGCGGGATGTGGAAGAAGAATTCGTAAAGACGAAGATTTATGAGTTTTTCGAGTGTTCGTCCAACATCCCAAGTAGTTTATCATGCCTCTAAACCATAAAATTAAAACTATTGCTGTTATATAATAATTCAGAAGGCAAGCGAAATTTCCATGGGTTTACTGGCACAATAAACCATAGCTGATTAACCAATCAGAGCGCGCGCATTCATTTGATTATTATATAAACCTACACGGCCAACATAAGAACGTAGCTTTCCACGGACCATCTTCCGGCGTTTCGAAAGTTTCCGAATTTTTGCTTGAATAGAAAGCGCCCAAAGTGTTTAGTCTGTTTTCATCCTTAGTCTCCGCTAGTGAGCGTCGTCACTTCCCAGTGCCTTCCAGGTATTTACCGTCTGCTTCAGTTCCAGTCATCTGTGATCTGGACGCTGGTGATCTTAAGTTTCCTGGTTGACGTAAATTGCAGATTTGCTTTACAATGAAAACAACTTCGATTTACGTCCTCTCGCCGGCGGAATCTTCCTGCAGGGCATTAGATGGTACAGCTGTGAAGAATTGTTTCGACCTGTAAACCGTTGTTGTTTAGTCAATTTAACCTTGGCATTTTGACACCACAGAATTTCTTGTCAACTTGCTTGACTGTGACCCTTGAAACATTTCAGGAGGTTTCTGTCGAGCTTCCTTATTTCAAGAAACCCGTTTACAATTCATCCGTCCTGTTTACTCTATCTGTTTTTTTTTTCCGGATGTTTAACATATTATGTTTGATATCTTTCGTTTTGTTTGATCGTCCGGGGTGAGAGTAGTTCTGAAAAAAACAGTTGTTGGTGAATGACGTTTCGACAACCTGAGCGGAAGTCATCTTAAGTTTAGAGTTAAGTAAATAGCATTTGTCTGTCGATGGCGTTATGTAAGTCTGGTCCGTTGAAACGGATTGATCAGTTTTGCCTTGATGGTCTTATTTGATTCTTTTCTGAAGGTTGGAGATCGCACAGGACAAATTACAGCACAAATGAACATCTCTGACCTCAGATCTCTTCTTGGAATCCAAGACGATTCACGAGAAACGTAAGCAGTATTTAGATCTTTTTAATTTGAGTTCAAGTCTTGCAAGTGTAGCAGTATTTTGCAAGCCCATGGAGTGAATCAAAATACATGTTACGAGTAAAACTATACAGCCATACTCCCCACGAAAATGTTTCTATCTGATCGTTACAATTGCTACATACAAGTGTTGAGCGATCCTTACGACTATTGCTTTCCATTACTATGATTACTATAATAATAAAAACATATATATATACACACCTGAGACCACATATAATCATATATAATTATCATCGCAGAAATTGATTGTCACTCTCTTAGAGGCTTTCCACAAAGATCGCTACGACCGTGAGAAAAAAAACTAACGTCTTACAAAGCGATGTTTGCGACAGCGGACACTAATGTCGGAGTTCCGTGTGATTGTAACGTTCGCAGAACGGAATGGTCACATTCATACTGAACTTGATGAGAGACTTATCCATTTTGGCGTTTTTGTGCAGTCAAGAGTGTAGACAGCCAGTTAAAAACCGGTCTCGTAGAGTGACAATCATATCGAGAATTATTTGTACGGGTGTGATGGATCATAACATGGTTTACATTTGTTACACTAGCTTCCGTTGCACTGAGACTTTTTTGTTGAACAGAAGCAGATCTGGGATAAAAAAAAAATGGTTGATGTGTCACTGAAATAATTATAAATAACCTCTCTAAGCTGTCAAGAGTGGGCAATTTTCGGTGCGTAGGTGAGAAAAGTACCCCGGTTTATTTCACATGTTGTTTTAAGAGGCTCGCTTTTCAGCGAAAGCAGGTTATGGCAAACGTGAATTGCTTTCGAAAATGTCGTCTTCGAGAGAGTCGTTTCATTCATCTGACCGCGCTGTCTTTTGATTGGACGATACAAACTTAGTATACTTGCAGACTATTGCAAGACTGCATGCTAGATTTGGTTATATCAACTAAGTTGAAAATGTAAATTAGCCACCGTAACGAGTTAAAAAAAAAGCTGACGTTTCGAGCGTTAGCCCTTCGTCAGAGCGACGAAGGGCTCAGTAACGCTCGAAACGTCAGCTTTTTAACTCGTTACGGTGGCTAATTTACATTTTCAACTTAGTTGATATAACCAAATTACCTTGTTACCCCCACCGACGCAGCACCACAGTTTTTTTAGAAACTTTCACCCTTATTCATTTGCTTGTTAGATGATTTGTGTAAAACGCTACTTGTAAAGTCCTGAACTTTCCACGCTTATTTTTAATACACTTGAATTTCATTGGAGGCATCTGACTTTTTATTTATCTCAGTGCAATCCGTTTGAATGTAGTCCAGTGTTGATTATTCTTATTTCTCTGTGGCTCTTTAGCATATCTCTTGTGTTTTTCTATAAACAGTCAATCACGTGGAACAGACGAAACTAGTTGTACGAATCGCGATTCGCTATTCACTGTTTTATATTATTCTTTTAGAAACTCGACCAACACCGTCACGACGGGAAATTCTGAGAATGTTCATCGCAGCAGCCCGGGATCCATTAAACAGCTTTTCAACAGGAAATTCAGTAATTTGGACGCAGGTAAACACAGCTACGACAACATTACAACCACAAAACCTCGACCATACAAGAGAGCAATGAATGAATTTCATCGGAAGTTTTTATCGGTAGAAGTATACTGTCAACTGCAAAAAATATAGTAGTAGTTGCACTTAAAAGCGATTTTTCCTGTTGTTTTAAGCGTTGAAGTACTTTGTATTTTATGTTTATTGAATACATTAAACACACTTGATGCTCTTCATATGCACTAGGGGTCTCATTAACGTTTTCAGCAGTAGGGCAACTGGTTTTCAAGGGCGGACAAAACTCTTCGAGCAGAACTTCATTACAAGAAAAAATTTCTTTCAGATGGTCAATGAGGTGGGCAAAACCATCCTCTCAGCAACTTAATTTGGCCGGTACCTGGCCCTTTAATGAAATTCTTGTTTGCCCATATAAAAAAGCTATTTATCTACTTGGTCGCCTTTTCTATTTTCGTTTTCAGAGAAGAGAAAAGCCGAGACAGCTGTATCTGCTGACGTAAGTTTCGCCTTTACATTGAACTTATGCTTGTTTTATCTACATTCCTTTAAAAGTTCTTTGCCTGCGATTGTATACAGAGTTGGAAGGTATTTGAATCACGGAAAAAAGTCGTAGAAAGCCCTTGAAATGAAGGCGGTGCGTAAATTCCAATAATAATTAAAGATCTTGCCTTTCAGAAGTGTTGCTGTTAAGGAAGCTCATTAAAATATCACTAGAAGTGTAAATTCTTAATTGCTCGAGCTTTCATGCGATAATCTATACACATTTCTAGCGAGAATGGAAGTTGAATAATTAATCGTATTGAAATGTCTCAATAAATTATCTTCACAGTTGTTTTTATAGGACCAAGAGAAATTGCATTTTCCCGACAGTTTTGAAAGCCGTTATATATACGAGTTATGAAAAACCATCAATAAGCTGAAGCGAAAGTAATGTGGAACATCAAAAATAGCGTTTAATACTGACTTCGTCCTAGTTTTCACCCCATTCAGTTGAAGTCCGGTAGTCTGGTAGTCCAGTCCGGTAGCAAACACGTACTAGTGCCTTGCGGAGTTTCTTTGTTAATATATCGGACCTATCGCTGTTGTGTTTCGTTAAGTGAATGTTAATAGCTCTCTGGGGAGGCAATTCGCAGCCATTTAACGATCGGATGTTCGTAGTACGCTAAAGAGGTGTAGTTAATAACAAGAAAATCATTTCTGTTTAAATCTCGTCCTAGCAAAATGTTAATTTTTTCTTGAAATCAGTGCTGCATCACGAACGAAGGATGTTTTTTCGCCTTTTTCATTACCCGACACTTAAGGAAAACTGTTGTTCTTAAGTAAACGGAATAAAAAGTGCTAATTCTTCTGTTTTTTGATTGATTTGTTTAGACCAAATGACGTCATATTTACCCTTTTACAGAACAGCGTAGCACGTTCTGTGCCGTATATTAACAGCGCCAGTTGAGTTTGCGATCTAGACTTTTGCAACAGACATAGCTTGAAACAATCGCATCTCTTACAAAACAGTCCAATTTCTTGGTGAAAGCTCTGCAGCAAGATTCCAGCGTTAAATTCATCGGACATAATGGTATGGCGATGTGCCCACCTTCACTGACACAATTGCTGCAAGAAATGTGGTTGCTGTAGACTAAAGACCTGTCGATTTTTCCTCGGAATTTTTAGAAACACTCGTTTGCTTTGATAACGTTACACTCAGCATCAAAGATTCACTTTTAGCAGTCGATAAAACTAGGATTATTCTGGACGAAGTGACTTTTTAGAAATTCACGCCAGATCCCTGTCAATGTTTTGCAGCCACGATGTGGTCACGCTTAATGAACAATTTCTCTTATCGTCCAAATTAAATATCGCTCATAAACTGGCTTTCTCGTTATCTTTGGAGCTCTTAAATTTGAAGTGTAGTTCACTTAATATGATTTTCTATTTCTTCAGGGTGCAACCAAAGCTCGTTCGTCGTCTTTGACGTCTAGAAAGCCACTGGATCACGATGATGTGCAAGTTCGTGTGCGTTCTGCTGAGGTAAGCAACAAAAAATGCTCAGAGTGTTTTTGATTTGTTCGGTGAACAGCCGGGGAAAAGTTCAGCGCTCTCCGACCATGGCGAGGCTTCGTGTTTGGTTTATTTAATTTCTCCACTTATTTGTTTGCGTTTTCCACTTAAAAAATGTGAACGCTCGTGCACCCACGACACGACTGAAGACACCTTGGTCGGCGACATTTTAGAAAATATATAAAAATTTCACGGCTAACAGTCCAGTTTGTTCGTCGATGTCGCAGCTATTATTTTGTGTTTAGCAAAGACGAACCCTGCACAATTCCGACAACAATAACTAAAAGAACGGTTTGGTTAGCTTTTTTTGGGAAGAGGGTTTGAGGTACATTTGTATACTCGTTATGACACGGTATCTCTCGTAGTCTGTCGCTGTTAGCAGTTCAGAGAGGACGGCTAAGCGACCAAGATCTGTTAGGTATATGCAAAGTCAAGGTGTGATGTTTTGTTTCGCGAAGACGTTGTGGTTTGCTTAAAACTTCCTGTCACTGTTGACAACATTTTTCGTAAACAATATTTTAGAATGATGACAGCCATAAGAGATGTAGTTCTTTGACTACTTGGGTGGAGTTTTTACAGGATGTTCGATAGGTAGACCAATATCGGACTCGACAAGGTATCAAAATTCTAAAATCTAACCTCGTCATCAAAGAACTTCGAGACACCAGTAACAATCTTTCTCTGTCGAGTAATGCCTTATCTTCAAAATAATCATTTCGAAGTTTGTCACACCTAGCTTGGCTATTTCTTAAATATTGCAATGAGCATTTTTTCGCAATTTTTTTTTAAATTTTTACGGTATGAAAAGAATTTAAATGTGATGCCTTGAAGAGTCCTTCCTTTAGTACAAATTAATAATATTGACGGAAAACCAGGTTGAGTTATTGCGTAATTTTAAAACCGTCATTCTGTTCCACCAAAGACCCAACCAAAGGTACAACAGCATGATGGACCATTGAATTTTCGAAATGCTACATTCCCGCGTATGGAACATTTTTGGTAATATATTCTCTCTTCAGGGAGGCGCGGTGGCCTCATGTTTAGTGCGCTCGACTCCGGATCGAGCGATCCGGGTTCGAGACCTAGCCGGGGACATTGCGTTGTGTTCATGGGCAAGACACTTCACTCTCACAGTCTCCACCCAGGTGTATAAATGGCTACCGGCAAATTTAATGCTAGGGGTATCCCTGCGATGGACTAGCATGCCATCCAGGGGGGGGGGAAACCGGGATGAGCTCCGGCCTGGTCAGCCACTTGGCTCATATGCAGACTTTACCTTACCTTTACTATTCTTTCTTCTGGACTATTTAAGACCCCCTGCGCATCGTGATAATAAGTTTTTTTTTTTTTTTGCAAACATATACCTTCCTTCTTCTGCCTTTTGTTTTTCACTTATTTATCTTTTTATGTTTTTATGCGTTAAGGTTTTAGTTTTTGTTGGGTGTTTTGCCGTTGTTCGGTCTCTACAAGCTAAAGGCTGCTTCCACTAGCACATGCTGGAACCTTGGTCAATTCCAGTCGAACGGGTTAAAGAAACGAATATTGCTTTTTGCATATCTCTCTGTAGAAATCTGATTGCTTGAATGACCAAATGAAATTTGGTTGGAAAAATCCTGAACCGAGATTTTTAAGGCTGGTTCTTAGTAGCGCATGTGCATAAAATGTTGAAAATTAGCGCCTTTTGGTGGGATAAGAGATTATCAACATCTCACTGCGTCTGTGCATGTCGGCTTATGCGTATTTTTAGGTGTATTCGTTTCTCTAACCTGTTTGACTGGAATCGTCTAAGGTTCCCGTATGGCTTATATACAAAGACGGAAGTAACATATAATACCCAAATGATACAGCACATTTTTGATGTACCAGAAAAATATATTTAAAAGGATATACTCTTTAACCCCTTGATGTCATTCATAAACTTTTAAGTATCAATTTAAATTTTTGTCATTCCTTTAAAAGCGAAAATAAAAATAATACGAAAGTATTGGTTTTGTGGAAATCAATCTTACAAAGATGTTTATCGACTTCAAATGAATTTACTCAAATATCATCGTAACTAGAACACAAATTGTTTGAAAACGTTAGCCTGGAAGGATCAAAAGAATAAAATGTAAGTAAGGTTCTATTATTGCAATGATGTGAATTGCGCGAAAAAGTATTCTAAATGTATGAATATAATGATTTCGTTCAAAGCTAGTTTCAAACTCAAACTGACGAAAGAAACATTTCAATTAACAATCCAGGAATTCAAATGAACAGAAAATGGCTATTGAAAGCCGTTGTCGAAGAGCTGAAACCGCGATTGCAGAGAATAAGACGTAGGTCTTGAACCTGGGACCTTTTGACTTCAAGACCAGCGCCCTAAACCACTCGACCATGCTGCGTCTTTGAAGCAATTAACGCCAAGTATATTGCGATAATCATTCTATTTCCGTCATTTTACAGAAGCGAAATGACAATAGCCTGGACGAAAACTTCTTCGAGTTTCTGAGCCGTTGCCAGGGAAACCGAATGGACGAGCAGCGCTGCGAGCTGCCTAAACCAATCGAAAAAAGCAAAAGCACAGAAGACATGTTGGATATGGTGGAGCGTGTTCAAGGTGACAGAATGGAGGAACAACGGAGTGATCTTCCTTCCGATGATGAGTCCCCTCAGATGCCTGTGTTAAGTACGTTGAATTCCCACACTCCTTGTCGTATTGAACCAATTTCTTTAAACGGGCAATCTTAGCTTACGTAATTACTTTCATCTTAAGTTTAGCAACTTCCCAAATTAGAAACACGTGTTAACTAGAGTGGGCGCGTGCAAAATGGAGTTAATACTGTAAGGTCTCAAAGAAGCAGTTCAACGTGTGCGTAGAGATATGTCTGGAGCAGTTCTCTTTACATTTCGGCTTTGTTTTAACAATAAATGCTATGCGACTGATTATTTAAAGTAACACATATTTGAACAGCGGAAGCAAAGACAAATATGCACTCTATACTTCTTTTATGTAGTATAGAGTGTTTCACGTGACGTCACGGCAGCCATATTGGTGTTCGCAAGCAGTGAAGCGGTGGCCATATTGGCGTCCCAAACCAATCTTCTTTTCTTACGTGGACTTTTGTTCAAATAATTTTGCAGGGCTGCTGGCTACGTGCGTGAAAACGCTCCATAGTTAATATATCGTTAAATATTCGACTTTTTCTTGGCACAGTAACTACATGGCTACCAGATTGCCCAATTAATCAGCGCAAGTTTGTGCTAACACACTTTTTTGTCATACTCATCTAATTCATGTTATTTATTTTAAACCAGGAAAAACGTCAAGGAAAGGCGATAATCCAGGTGATGAAGATCTTTATGAAATGGTGCTTCGAAGTCAAGTGAGTATCAAGTTACGAGTGGGTCACGCCAGTTTTGTTCACTCGGCCGGTTGAAGTATAGAGTACGATTACTCCCTCTTTCGCTTAGTTCGTCTTGCGTGACGCGAAAGATAACCCCGAGGAAAAACTACCCGCGCGAATTCCTGGGGGCGAGAAGCTTCATCTCCCAGGAATTCGCACTGTCAAACTTTTCTTGCCGTTTGATAAAGTACTGTTTATTTGAAGCGATCATGTCTCGCGCATACCGTTGTCCCAATTTGACGGACCAACAAAGCCTTGTCGTCCTATCGATGGACCATAAATTGAGATCTTTTGCTTTCTCTCCCCAGTCCCACCGTATCGAGGATCAGCGCTCGGAGCCACCACCATCTGCGCCCACGGTACCCGACGAGGACTTCTTTGGTCTTATACTCCGCTTGCAGTCAAATAGAATGGACGATCAGCGGTCGTCTGCACCAGGTGGTCGAAAACTTCAATTTCAGCCCAGGCGATAGAGTGAGGAAGGTTTACAGTTTATTAAAGGCTGAACGTATTGTAGTGTTCAGTGCTGTTAGTAGGGCTAAAGCACTGGAATGTTTTCAAGAGTGAAACATGAGGTCTCGATAGTAAATATTGCACGAGTTGTACACAAGCTTGTAGATATGTGTGCGATGCATATTTTCAAAGTAGCTGGAAGCATGTGGACTTTCTCTTGGCTCGTCACGTTAGACTGGGCACCAAGCAGGAGGGAATGTTACCTGCCTAGCAAATTGAATATTGCGTGACACACATTGACTTGCAACTGATATCTGTAAGGTACTAGTAACATACACTTCTAAGCAAATTTAATAGCGTGAATAAGCGTGTTGTCAGCGTTTGAGCAACACAGATGTCAAGTAATTAGTTTGCCTAAAGTGTTTTTAAGCAAGATGTAAATTTTCACAAATTTTAGTCTTCTATCCGTCACACGGCAAGTGTATAGATTTAAGCTTTTATTAAGCGCTCATTCAGTACCTTCTACCACGTGACAAGAGCGCAGACGAGCTATTTTTAGATGTACGTAATAGTCACGGCACGTGATGGTCACGCGATCGTGACATTGGTTTTACTGAAAATTTGAACTTTGACGAGGTTTTGATTATTACATCGAATCTTAATCTAAATTTTAATTTTAAGAGTGATCTTCATGTTATTTTTTTAGATCCATTGTATTTTTGTGGGATAAATAAAAGGGTTTTGTCGATACGAGTATCATATAGCGACGTAAATTGTCACCGTTTTCGTCCCGACGTAATTTATTTAGCTCTTTTATCATAAAATGTAAAAACAAACTGCAAAGCAAGCGCTATATTGTGATTAAAGTAGAGGGCATTTTATTCTATACATTAGGGAAGAAAATTTATTTCTTAGCAACCAAATAGATTTTTTACACATAAAAATTTAGTGTGGATATTCAGACCGTATTATTTTTGTATTCACCACTTGTACAGAGAAGGCAATAAAAGAATTCAACTTCGTGGTTGACCTTGCCATTTTGTCAGTGCCATGACGTATGTGATTGTTTGTATTCTTGATTTAGATTATAAACTTCCAGACTGACAAACCCAGAAAGTTGTTGCTGCTGTTATTGTTCCCGACAACGCATGAAGTTAGAGGGAATGATCGCAGCTTAGAGGGAATGATCGGAGCTTAGATGGTGCCGTGTTCTTGATAAAGATAAGCTTTCGATGACTGTAGTTTGACTTGTGATCTTTGTCGTTTGAAGACTTGGCCGAGTATGAAGTTGGTAATGATTGCCGATTATCTCACAAACCTGGAAACATGAAACGTCTTTTCTTTCCCAAATTGGCCGAGTATCCAGACCGATCGAGACCTGAGTGATCGTTTGTTATTCAGAGCGAACCCCTGAAGTACGAGAATCAAAATGAGCATGTCCTTAAATTTCCTTGTGAGTGATACAGAATTACACTAATGTTATGAGGAAAGATTACAACAAGAAATGAGCAAAGCTTCTTTCACAGTAAATAATGATTCTGGTAGCAATCTTTCACAAAGATCCTTTATCCGTAATTCATGCCCGCAGCGGAGAGGTTATTTAGAAACTGTGAACCAGAACATTGTCTACTTATTGAGGTAAATCGTAGCTCATCTCAAATCCATACGAACTGTCACCGTGCGCTTTAATTATCGTGCCAAACCAGGCCTCAGGTCCTCACGGCTTTCACCACGAGAACATCTAAATCAAAAACAGACGTTTCGAGCGTTAGCCCTTCGTCATAGCAAAATGACAAAGGGCTGACGCTCGAAACGTCACCTTTTTAACTCGTTACGGTGGCCAATTTTAGTTGATATGACCAAATTACCTTGTTACCCCCACCGACGCAGCACCACAGTTTCTTTAGAAACTTTCACCCTTAAATCAAAAGCAGCTGACCCCAGTTATCGTAGTTGCAGACAAGTGCATTAATCAACCATAATCACAAAATAAAACACATTTTATTACCTGATCATGTGATACAAGTAACTAATACTCAAAACCTGGATGTTTATATACAGCGAAACTCTTTGTCTACCCTTTGATTAGGTAGAAAACCTTTGGTGAACACGGATAATATTAAGCGGCTTTTGTCGTAAATGAAATCTTCTAACGGAACGGACGGAAAAATGATCGCCTTTGAAACCAAGAACACGTACAGCATATAACTCTCTTTAAAAGTACAAACTACAAATAACGCTCGGCCTCGAGCTCTAAGAGTTGAACTTTTCAAACGTCTATTGTAAAGTCGAATAACATGACGCTAGTCTGGTTAAGAATAGTCTCAATGACAATAGCATGACGCTAGTCTGACTCTATTGCTCGGCCCAGTCTCCATCACTGTTAGGTTGATTACACCACTAATTGAGGCTCGCTGTCCGTGGGTCTTTGCTGCCCTACTCTCTGTTCCCCAGGAAGCAGCTCTCCCTCGTACAAGTTTTCTGTAGAAAGAGAAACTTACGGTAAAAACACTGGCTGTGAAGCTCTGCCATCTTCGTATCTGGAATTTGGGCCGCTCCAGAAGCGCTGCAATACTTCACAGAGCTTCTGCAACGGTTGAGATTTGCAGAAAACCTTTTTCACGGATTCTGACGCTATTTGCTCAAGAGGAAAACACAACAAATTTTGAAGTAAACGGTATGGGAAATGTTAGAGGTTCAATGCACAATAAAGTGACAGTTAATGGCTTTCCGAGTATTTTATTAGTTACAAGGAACGATACCCAGCACAAGGTTATTTTAGTTAAATTTGAAGATTTGCTGCGAGACGATAAAGTGCAATTTTAATTTTTCATACAACTTGAATTTCTCTAAATATTCCCACGAATCACGGCTTGGTTTTGCAGACAAATATATGCAAACGTGAAAACCTTAATTGTGGCTTTTCCAGCAAAGCATTTCTAGCAAGGCTTTTCTAGCAAGGCTATTTCCCTCAAATGAGATCAGTCAATTCTTTCGCCTCGCATTTTCCGTGAGTTCTTAGACATTAGATCCGCCTTTATCTCCATACATTTACTGTAATTTTTGCCGTGTTTGCCTCCCAAACAAGATTGCGTCAGAAACCGTGAAAAGGTCCATTAAAGTAAGATTTTACTTACGCGCAGTGTAGTCCTTTGTCGGTTGAACAGACACTAGCACCCAGCCCAACACAGCACCTAATACACGCATTAGATTGATGATCCTCCAAGTCTCCAACAAAGAAGACGTTTCTGCGTCTCCCCTAAAAGCAAACAAACAAACTCAACAACTAAACTGGCAAATGCAAAAATTATGAAATTAACTGTTGATTCCTGCACTTTCACCCATAATTTACAATAATTAGTTTTCTGGAACCGAAGCTTGCAAACTTACCATAAATTGTCATGCTCCTTATAAAGACTAATTCTGTCATCTATATTCGCCACACTAATCGAGAAAACCAGAGCAAAGAGGTACGCTGTAACAGAAAAGAAGCATAAATCATTCCAAGTAAAAATAATGCTAATATCGCGCACTTAGGAAAACGTCAATTAATTCATTTAAAACTTGATTTATGTGACGATGTTGAGGTAACTAAAGGAAACCACTATTCTATTAACCGGGACACTTAAAACTTTATTTTAAAACTATATTACAAAATAGTTAGAAGCCTACTAACCATCAACTAATAAATGACTAAAAGTCTACTGACTTTAAACTAATGGGAGTCTCGTTAAAAACCCAATAACTTGAAATAATATACATCGAAAAAAAAAAACCTAATCGGACAAAAAATCTATACTGTTTTGAGTCAAGAATCATTGCAATACACTACCATGGAAATAAGATGATAGGATGGACTAAACTGGTAGTAATCAAAGATTAGAGCAGTACGTTAACCCGCGTACTATGCTTGTTTGGTGTAAGAAGCCGAGGCTCATCCTCGGTGTAAGAACCTGCAGCATTCACCAGTGAGGTAAAACAAAGAAAACAAAGACGTCAACACAATAGAGCCTAACCCTAACAATAGTTAAAAAACAAAGAAAAACTTCACAGGTTTTTACACCGAGCAAAACCCGAAGTCGAAGAGATTGATTGTTAACAGGAGCCCGGGTTCCTGTTGTTAACCATTTCTGTCAGGTCTTTTTTTTTCGTACCGCTAATTGAGAGAATTCTAGACGGTCTTGTGAGCAGGCCATGGAAAAACCCAGAGCGCGGATTTGCCATGTCATATCTGCAATTAACAAAAATAAGCCAAAGATCAGTAAATGAAACAGAATATATGAAATTCAAATATTTGAACTGTGGAGTAAGGTTCAATTTTTTTCCAGGTGTTTTTTACAACTGCTTCGGTTGTTTGTTTAACTACGATGGTCTTTCTTCTAATTAAAGACCAGGGGCCCGTTTCTCGAGAGCCCTGAGCCCGCCAAGCCATTTTTAGTTAATTTGTACCTAAAAACAGAGACCTGTATCCGCCTGAAACTTCTTGTACGAAGGTGACCTCTGTTCATATTAAAAACTTGCGAATAAAACAGCTCTGCAGTCATAAGGTTTAAGACTTTCCTCTGGCTTTCTGTGTGCAAAAGCTTTTCGAAGCCTGCAAGAAACAGGCCCCTGGGCCGCGTCGTTCAAAGACCACTGAATTAAGCTAACCCAGGGTTAGCTAAATTTTGAATCAGTTTTGTAACTTTGAGGTGAGGTTTTCTGTTAGATTGTTTGTTCTTCTGTTTTTAGTTTGAATAACCTTTAACTGCACAAAACATCGGCAGTGAAAAAAAATTTACGAAAAAAATTAACACTTCAGTTAGCTTTTAATCCTGGATTAGCGCTAGCCTGCTATGGAACAACTCGGCCCTATGCAACAGGGTGGTCGTTACCATATTTTCAACAAGATCACACACACCTGTCGAAGACGGACACCGTACAAATGGCAAATAACATGTAGTAGAGGGATTGTAGAGGTTGGGCCAGTTTGTAGTAGTTCTCTAAGAACACAACATCTCCTTGACTGTTGTTGCTTAGCGAGTAAACAAAGATGACTTGACAGAGTGCAAGACCTTCAAGGTAGAACAAACAACACTGGTTTAACATATGCGACTGTTGTTCATATGACTCTTTTGTCTCGTTGTAACCACATCTTCCCATCTTGGCGTGCTTTTGATCTCACACAAGGTCCAGACCTTTTCACTAGGTTTCCCCAGTTGAAAAAATACCTACATTATTCAGGGTCCTACTCTTAAAAGCTTTTAAAAGTGACATTGTGTTGTGTTCTAAGGCAAGACACTTAACTCTCACAGTGCCTCTCTCCACCCAGGTGTATAAACTTACTGCTGGGGGTAACCCTGCGATGGACTACCATCCCATCCAGGGGGAGTAGGAATACTCCTAATCGCTTCGTACTATGGAAACTGGGATACGCTCTGGCCTGATGGGCCACATGGCTCATACGCAGATTTTACCTTACTTTTTACACAATAAACAAGTCTGATGAACTGCCCAAAAAGCTCATTTTGAGGCAAACAAGTTCAATCACTGTTGGTTTCCTTTTGATACTTATTAAATTAACAAATCTTGATGAGCAAGCACTTGCAAGTGCATATAATCACCTGCAAGAAGTCCATGACAAAAAAGAGAAAATGATCTAAAAGCACGGTGCACAGACTGTAGAAGAAACAAAAGTACAATAATTACTAACATTATTTACACCAAAACAATAACACAAGAAGTTTTTTTCACAAGGCACCCTAGTTCTCAATCAAATGTGAGTAACAAAGAACAAAGCTGATGGATGTCTCTCACTATCATGGCTGTGATGGCTTTTTCACTTCAGTAGCAGAAAGAAGAAAAAAAAATCAGTGCAACCAGGATAATGAAAAATGGGATTGGGATTGGACACTTGCCACAGACCTGTTTTTCAGACTAACAGCAAATGCATAACACAGATAAGACGTTTGCACATGCAAGAGAGTTTCTAGAAAACCTCACGTACCACAGCAAACTCTGCAGTTGTCATCGGCCTGCTGCTGGGAATTGACTGAGGTTCTTTCCTCTCTTCCTCTAGCTGCAGTAGCCTTGTTTTCCTTTCACGTGTAAAGCCCTGACCATCTGGAATCAAGCAAAATCGACTCATCATTGACTGCCAAGAACAAGTTTCAGTACATCCATGATGACTGATCCATCAAATATTTCCTAGCTGGTCAGAATTGTTTGAAGCATGTCACATGATTTAGTTGCCAGCTTCCCCCCCTTCACCACAAACAAGAGACTGTGATTTAAAACTACTGGTTTCACACACATTCTCTAGATAAAAGAGTCTCAAAATTATCTTTCCCAGGATAATATAAAAAGAACACAAAAAATACTAGGCATTAATTGTTTTTCAAGCCAGAATTCAGTGATGTGTAAATAACTATCATCATTACTTAAGAAATAGAAAATATGTACCATGTTTCTATTGAGTTATAGAAACAACAGCAAAAGTTTGGGAGAAATGCTGTGGGAACACGAGCCATAGGCGTGTGTTTCCACAGCTTTTTCAAGTTCTCCCAAACTTTCACGTGTTGTTATAACTCAATAGAAACATGGTGAACATGTTTTCTATTTCTTTTAGAAATACGTACCACGACACGAAAAAGAAAATAAACTCTTTTACATCGATCATCAAAATGTAAATTCTCTTTGCTCACGCCATCATTACGTCAACAGCTCATGCTAATTCTGTGTTTCTATCCAGTTATAGAAATACAGTTTTAAACCAATCAGCACACATATTTGCTTTGGGTTATTTTCTAAATGTATTTATAATAGGGGTAAGGAGAGTATTGGCTTCCACTTTACCTCTTCTTTCAATAAAAACAACATCTAATGGCTGACTGGGCAGAGTCTGTGCAGTAGGTGGGAGAGCAGGTGGTGCCGTTTCTGGGTTGTCACCCATGACAATGTCTTCTTTATCCACTTTGTAATAGTCCACTGTTGAGGCTGACAAGACAAAAGCATGAAATAATATTACATACTCTTTGGAAGGGCAAAATTTTATCATAGAGTGAATTGAAAAGATACTGGAAATTTTCAATATTGGGTTGATCCTAAACCGGTCCATTAGACTTCTACACTTTGAGATGAAAGTACCGGTAGTAACCCAACATTTCAGGTGGTTTACACTAATTGTGCTGTACAGGGATAGAAGCTTCATTTCTATAGTACAAACCCTCATAAAGCTATCAAGTCCTATAGATATTGCTAGCTCAGAAATCAAGGCAAGATTTTATCAAGATAAGATTTTCAGTCAATATCGTTAACTATATTTAGTTACCTTCTCCATCAATATCTGCATTGTAGTTATCCTCTTCTGCTGAAGTTCCATTTTGTTGCCTACAAATGTGTACAAATGTGCAAGTTACTAGATTTGCTTTTGATTTCTATTAAACAACTAGATTATGAGCTCGAGATTTCTATCGCGTGATAGTTGACAAGGGCGCAGCCCGAGTCAACTATCACGCATAGAAATCGAGAGCGAATAATCTAACTGTTTTAGTATAAATCTACTAGCCGTTCAAAGCTTCATCTTAATCCTCTTCATAAACACTGCAAAACACCAAGAAGCGGCCGTAATTTTGTTAACAATGGCACACTGCTAGGCTACTCACTATCTATCACAGAATAGATAGTGGGTAGCATAGCCAATCAGAGCGCGGCATTTGTGATAGAACGCTAGTAGATTTATACTTACATGTGATAGCTGATGAGTGCTGCCCCTTCGTCAACTATCACTTGATACATGTAGAAATTGAGAGCTCATCATCTAATTGCTTAACAGAAATACGACTGGATGTTTGGGACATGCTCTGTGAACACAAGCTGACAAGCCAGTGTTTCCACAGCTTTTTCAATTTCTCCCACACATCCATGAGTGTTTCTATAAACCAACAGAAACATGACACATGTTTTCTATTTCTTTTAGAAAACTCTGTAACAAAAAAAGAAAACAACTTTACTTTGTTCATCAAATTACACCAACAGCTTGTGCTAGTTCTGTGTTCTAACAAGTTGTAGTTTAGATCACAAATGTTGTTTGCTGATTGGCTACGTTACTCACTATCTCTTTTGTTGTACATGTGAATAGTGAGTAGTCTAACAGTGTGTGCTTGTCGATGAACTGGTGAAGGGTTCTTTGCGAGGATGTAGATAATTTTTTTAAAAACTAGTAGATTTATACTAAACAATAAGATTATTCACTCTCAATTTATCCTCAATTTGTATGCGTTCTCATTAACCATCAGGCAATAGAAATTTCAAGCACATAATCTAATTGTTTAATAGATAACATGATTTTAAACAGCACGCATATTTTCTTGGGGCTATTTTCTAAATATAAATAATACATGTATCATTAATATCATGGGTGACAAATTACTCCTTAATTTTGGCGCAAAATTTCAGCCGTAATTTATAATTTCACATGTGAAAT
>OMLO01001594.1_pt1 | contig 17636 bp, 22 predicted proteins | sample 1674811 | NCBI WGS metagenome assembly OMLO01 (sample SAMN06265003, study PRJEB25207) | coral metagenome | isolation source: Coral host | place: Mexico:La Bocana,Puerto Morelos, Mexico | collected 2008-11-13 | reverse complement strand
GTATCCACTGCGGTGATAATATCGGTTGTGAGCGGTAACACATTCGTATACTGCTAAGGTAAACTCCCATGGCGTAGCGACTGTTGCCTCGTGTAGAATACCCAGACATCCATTTCGAAGGGTTAAACCTATGAAATCTGAAATGAGGGGTTTTCTTGGTGAAATGGCCATTTCGCTGGTTTATCCCCCATTTCGCTGGGATATCCCCTGCAAATAAGTCTCTTTTGATTCTATTATGTACATGTTGGTTGACCTATGGTTTCTGTTTCCAAATTTGCGTGTTTCGCAGCTGTATGTGTCTTCAATAGTGGGGGCGTCCTGTGGTGGCTTGAACGAGCCAGAAGCTTGGAAGTTGCATGTACTAGGCCTTTGTCTTGGTGTTTGTACTTTTACATGTCATGGTCTTTGTTCTTTCCCACGTCATGGTGGTTCTGCTTTTACACGGCATGGTGGTTGTATTTTTACATGTCATGGTGGTTGTCTTTTACATGTCATATGATACCGTTTCTTTTGTATGTGGCATGAGGAAATCTTTTCACATGTCATGGTGTTTTTCTTTTCATGTCATGTGGTTCTTGCTTTTCTGGTTTTCTACTTCAGAGTTTTTGGCTCAACTTGCGAGCTGCTCCAGTCCATATATACATATGAAGGCTTGAGGGATGAATTTTTTTTAGTGTCAGATCGTAAAGCGCATGCTGCAGCAACGCATGCAGGTGGTCGAGGACCTTGCAGCCAAGGCTGACCAGAAAGACCTTACTGCCAAGGCTGGACCAACTGCAGAATAATGTCTTGTATTCTAGTTGGCTTTTGGCAGGCCGGTGCTACAAGCAAAGCAGCCTCGGTTGCTTTCCCTCACCAGCCTGAAAAGCCACCAGAAGCCAGGAGCTCAATTTGTGGCAAAATTTTCTGTTTGTGCCTGATAGTCTGGATTTAAGGTTCCACCAAAGCTGGACTCGACGGCTGTGGAAGATGAAAAGGAATTGGTTGCACTGAAGGCAGCAGTACACGTTGCTCTCACCCATGACCCTCAGCAAGAGCACACTGCATGGCTTGGTAAACTTGACAAGTACCCAGTAGTCAAAAAGTCAGTTACGCAGTGCTTGGCACGAATTGCCAAAGAGCAGAAAAACATTCAGAACCTCAAGGATTTTGTAGAGCAGAAAGAAAGGCAGGAGCAATCAAAGGCTTCCTCACCTGTGGGAGTTGACAAGTCGCCTCTGTCTGCTGAGAGCATGGATTCGTCAAGGCTGGGATGCAACTCTTGTTTTGATTTTGCTGCTGCAATATTTTTTCTGGAGCTGCGAGGCGTGTGCAGTTCCAAGGATCCGCTCCAAGCTCGGGAAGCTCTGCAAGCTCTAAGCCAGCTGTGAAGAAAATGCCCAGCAAGCCGTCTGGCCCCCAGATATCGACTCATTCCAGCTCCTATATTGTTAGTTTTTTTTTCTGGCCTAGGACCTGGGAGATCAACCCTCCACCCCCCGCAGCTGCGCTGCCTAGGTCTAGCCCTTAAGTTTCAAATGCAGCAAAAACCTTGGCACTTCTATGCCTATTTGGTTTGCAGTTATCTTTTCCGAGGAAGAGATCTTACTGTGAGAGCTGGTTCTCCGAGGAGTACTAGGTATAGGAGCTGTTGAGCGTTCGAGATCTGTGGCAAAAAACGGCTAAGATTGCCCGACCTGTGTGCCTCATATGTGGCAAATAGCTGGACATAGCATATTTTGTTCGATGGTTATGTGGCAGTAGTGGCGCAGCTTTAGCACATGAGGTCATGTTTGGGTGCTGCTGGACTGCGCCTTATTTTTGTTTTGTCGAATTCTTGACAAATAGAATCCGTTTCGGAATTGAGTTCGACCACCTGAGGTTGGATGCCTGTTTGGGCCCTAGATTCCCAGATCCTACCGGTGATGCCTTACTTCTTTCGCTGGCGGTTTTTGCCATGTCATGGTGGTTGTAATTTTCCATGTCATGGTGGTTGTAATTTTCCATGTCATGGTGGTTGTAAATTTTCCATGTCATGGTGGTTGCACTTTTACATGCGCATGGTGGTTGTATCTCTACATGTCATGGTGGTTGTTTACATGTCATGGTAGTTGTGAATTTTACATGTCCTGGTGGTTGTATTTTTACATGTCATGGTGGTTTGTCTTTACATGTTAATGGTTGTATTTGTGTCATGCCATGGCGGTTCTTAATCTTTTCCATGGCATGGTGGTTTTCGATATTGGCCATATGATTCTTGAATGTCACTATGTTTTTCCATGGGTAGGTGGTTATGGCTTTTACATGCCATGGTGTTATGGTGGTTCATGTGCGTTTTTTGCCAATTCATTTGGTAGAATTGTCTGGTTTGGTAAATCAAGTTGACGTGTGCAGGGGACTTTGTTTGTACTGTTTGCAACTCAGGCCTTCAAAAGGCATCGTTGGTGGAAAGGGAGTACCAGCTCTTCAAGTGCTCCATTGCTGCTTTTGTTTCGATTACCATTTTTTGGGGTTAGGGAGCTTAGCAACGTACGGTTTTGCGCAGGACTTGATTTGATCTGCAGCTTTGTTGGCCCAGTTTCACCATGCCACGACCGTTGAAAATACTTGAAAAGAACCCCGAACTTCAGCAGCAATATGCTGCTGCCTTTGCCAAAGAAAGCAGGTTGCGGGAGGTCCAAGTCTTATGTTTGAAATCACCTATTTGCAGGAAATCGATTTCACCTTCAGTTTTTTTTTGAGCGGGCATTACGGGCAAGGTCGGTTTTTCCTTTGTCACTGCCCACTCGGCAACCCTTTTTGGCGGAGATGGGCAAACACAAGAGAAGGAAGCTACACTGAAAGATGTGGAACTCAACCCGGAGGCTAGGTATACACTGTGAATCAAATAGTTCAAGATTCGATTTTGGCATTGTTGCTGCAGATTTGTTCAATCCATTTTCTGCCTGCAAATGGGGCACGGGAAACGGCGCCTTTTCTTGTATTTTGCTTTCACCCTTTTTTTTTGCGAGGTCATTTATGCAGTGATGTCTATCACTCCTTGGAATAGGCTCTCTGAAGGTGTGCTTGCTGACAGCATCATTGCTTTCTACACAGAGGCAAAACTGGTTCCTCCTGGTATGCCTGTTAGTAGCCTTCAGGGTTGGTCCTCTCGCATGGCATATGGCACCAGGAAAATTGTTCAAAGGTTCAGGAAAGTCTTTGCTGCTAGCCCTTCTTTGGCAAAATCGGCAACGGTCACTGCCTTGAAGAGGCGCCTTCTAGCAGATGGCATCCAAGAAGACACTAGTGGGGCTGTTCACAGGCAACTCTCCCAGTCTGACCTAGAGGAGCTTCATGCGCCAGCCTTTGACTGGGAAGCTTTGACGCAAAAGATCATGGAAGCCAAGCTGGCGAAGAAAAAATCTACAGAAGAGGTTGAAAAACAGGAATGTCGACCAGTGGCCACTGCAGCTAGGAGCCACCGCTTGCCTCCACTTGTTCTTGCAGCTTTGGGTCAACAGCAAGCTTCTCCTCCAGCTCCTGTGGCCATGACAGGAGGCCAGGAAGATGAAGCAGGAACTGTTGCAGAGTCAACTGTCAAGACTAGGTCTCCCAAGAAGGCCAAACCAGCCAAGAAGAAAAAAGGTGGCGGGAAGGAAAAAAACCAAGAAGGGCGTTGTGGCTGGCCCTGAGGAAGAGAAAAATTTACAGCTGGTGGAAGCTGAAAACACTCCAGTGCTTTCTGTTCTTGAACCAGCGGTTCCTGAAGCATCACTGCCCCTACAAGCTCCTGAAAGGGGCGCCAATCCAGGCAAAGGGGCTTATGAACCTGGCAAGTTCAATGAGGTGCGCAAGAGCTACATTGCCCAGAAACGCCTGGAAGGTCTGAACTTCCGGGACGCCAGCTCCAGCTGGATGATGAGCAATGAAAGGGCTGACATGATTTCTACTTTGTCTCCAGCTGAGATGAAGAAGAGGCGCTTTTGTTAGGATTGCATTTTAAATTAGACATTTATTGCTTTTCGGCCAGCTTTTCTGACTCGTTGTGGTTTAACCACAAAATGGCAGATCTGGAGCTTGCATGAAATTTCGAGCAAAATGGGCGTTATTGATTGGGCTTGCGAAACACACTGCACACAGCACTGCTCCTGGATAAGGAAAACAAATGGTTTTTGAAAAGCCTTATGTCTCAGTTTTGTTTGGCCCAAACTCGTTTCCGAACATGGTTGTTGCAGAACTTCTGCATTGGGGGGCCCCCCCCATGCTTGTTCTCGCCGTGGTAGCTCTGCTTCAGCTACCTGAACTTGCGGCCTTGGAGGCTAGGTGTTTTGTGATGTGATGTGTAAAAAACTTCATCATATTGGTGCAGGTCAATGACTTTGTCGAATTCTTTAGTGGAGATGCCAAAGTCAGCGCTGCCCTTCGTAATGCCTTAGCCTCAATCTGCTGCATGGGGCATTGGGGAACCAAGCAAAACACCATTTGTTTTGTCAGGCTGGATACGCAGGAACTTCTTTGGACATTTTGCTGGATGCAGGGCGCAAGACCTTTGATTTCTGTACTGAAGGTGGATTTTTGTCGGGGCCCCACACAGCCCAACAGGTGCCTGTACAATGCAACCTCCAAGAGTCATGGTTGAGGTCAGCTTTGCAGGAAATTCGCAGGGCAAAGGCTGAAGCCCTCTTTGTCATTGCTATTGATTGCAGTAGCTTTTGTTTACCGTGTCTTGTATGCAAATGCCTGTTTTTGGCTAGCCAACCTCTTCAAGAATAATTTGCTGTGACTGTATGTTTGGCATTTTGGTTTCTCAGGTGCGCAGGCACACATGGCAGGAGCGCCCTGTACCCATTGGGCAACCGAGGATACAATTTTGTATCCTGTGGCAACCTGTTAGCTTGTAGAATTATTTGCCTTATCTTTTTCATTCTGGCCCGCCGTGGTAGGTTTCTGCTGGAGCAACCGGCAGGAAGCTATCTTGAATGGCACCCTCGAGTTGATGACTGTTTCAAAACAGTTGGGATTTTCACTGGGTGTATTTGGGGTGGCAGCTATGCCACACATGTCTCTGCTGCCTCTGCTAAAAGGCACAAACTTTGGTCGAACGATGAGCAACTACTTCAGGAATTGGTGGCTGCAGGAGGCTACTTACCCAAGTCTGTTTTAAATGCCTTTGGCCAAAGCCTTGTAAAGAAACGAGTACGTGATGATGGATCGATCTCTTTCAGCGGGAACAAAGAAACCATGCAAAGATCTCAGCCCCTTGTCCCAATATAAGGGGCCTTGTGACAAGGAATGTTTTACCGTGTGCAAAGGAACTTCGCCAATTGACTAGCTGCATTTTTAAAAGTTGTTGCCTTGAGGGCCTACCACGAAAGATTTGGAACACACCTGGCGATTCTCAAAGCAAAGATGGATGCTGGCAACTGGAAGGCTCACCGAGATGTATCAAGGTCTTTTTGTTTGTCTGTTTGTCTGTTTTCTTTGCAGGCTTTGCCCTTGGCACCTGTCAAGTCGCAGCACAGTGTTGACTTCACCAAGACTGACGTGGAGTTGTTCAAGGTCTCAGTCAGTGGGGTTTCCTCAACTTGGGGGATGGGTGAGTATATATCCGTGCAGGCATTGGATTTTGACACCTGCGACTTCTGGGCGGACGTCCATCTCTTATAGTGAAAGTGCTTCGATAAAGAGTTTTGCAAGCTGCTACATCGATAAAGATTTTGGCAAAAGCCTGTGAGCTGCAGGCTAAACTGTGGGAGGTGATCCGTTACATGTTTGTGAGCCGGACTTTTCACCCCGCTCCATGCTGGGAGAAGCCCTTGTGGAAGGCATTCCGCAAATTGGAAGCACGAGTATAGGCAAAACAATTGAACATGCAGCTTTTGACGCATCACTTTGCCAAGAAGGTTCTGGGTCTGATATGCCTGCTTTTGTTCTGTCAAAAAATATAAAAAATACAACCCGGGAAAAACCCGGGAAATCGCCAAGAACACCCCAAGAATCGCCGGGAACCCCCGTGAATTTTTTTTTGGACCTGGATGACTCAGAGGTTCAAAGGTTTTTTCCCCTCTCGGACGTCTGTCTCTGTGAAATGGCCATGGAGACCAGAGAGACTTTTGAGGCTCTGCTTGTGGGCCTCAAAGCTGAGGGGGTGCCGCCCACAGCTAAAGCACTTGCAGAAGCCTCTGGTTTGTCTGAAGAAGATGCAGCAGACATCTTGGCAGACCTTGAAAAGAAGGAGTCACAGAAAAGGAAAAGGGGGCCTGAGAAGGCCAAGGCCAAGAAAAAAGTTGCAAAGGCAAAAGAGGCAGCTGCGCCGACTGCACCACCTGTGGAAGAACCTGCAGTGCCTGAAGAACCTGTAGTGCCTGAAGCGGATCCGATCCAAGTTCCAGATTCGCCTGAAGCTGCTCCGACCCACAAAGACACGCCTGAGGTCATGCTGCAGGATGCCCAGTGTGAGGACACACAAGCGGCAGAGCTTCAGCACGAACTTGAACTAGCTGCTTTGGACGCCATGGTTGCCACTCATGGCCCTCCTCCTGCTTCACCGAAGAAGACTTTTGCAGTCGCCACCCCGGAGAAAAGCAAAGAAATTCCACAGGCAAGATTCGCGTCTGTTAGATTTTTGTTGGCGCATTCTTGTCAACAATTTGAAAATGATATATTAGAATGCTGCCGGGGACTGGCCAGGGGTGAGTCGCAGAGGCTGGGGATTTCTTTCTTGGATGTTTCTTTTTAAAGTTTGTTTTGCAAAGGTCAGTTTTCGCAAGGATTTGGTTTTGCTTAGTGCTCCGTTTTAGGACCACTTTTTGTTTGGGAACTCTTGTTGAAATTTGATTTGGACGCACTTCTTTGGGCAGGTCTTTGGCGACTTTGCTTCGTGGACAACAGCTTTTGCAAGAGCAGCGTGACCAGTCAAGGGAGCACTTTGCTTAAACATTGGAGGACATGGCAGTGTGGTACATGCAACATTTTTTCCATGTCATGTGGTTGTTGAGGATTCCCACGCCACATCTAAAAGGCAATTTCCTACATGTCATGGTGGTTTCGTACATGGTACGAGCTCAAGGTATAGTTTTTCTCCACGTACTGCTTTCATGTTGAAGATTTTCCATGTGATGTTTAGTCTTTTACATGTCATGGTGGTTTTTGTTTACATGTGCATTCATTTTTCCATGTGATTGGTTTGTTTCCATGACATGGTGGTTAGCCCTTTTTCCACGTAGTTGTTAAAATTGGTGTCTTCTGCAGGTCATCCATGAGTTGGGTTGTTGTAACGTAATGGTTTTACATGCCACGGTGGTTTCAACACATGCACGTAGAATAGTAAGAAGATTTTTTTCTTTGTTCAAAAAAACACCCCAACAAATTTAGGCCCATGGCTGCGCCAAGTGCTGCGGCAACTCCAGTGCTGTCAAATGCAGGGTCATTTGAGCTTGAGAAGGTGACAAGCAGCACTCACAGGGCTGAGTATCAACTGTTGACTCGGGTTGCTAAAGGCCCTCGTGCTGCAGAATTTCCTGAGCTGGCTTCCATGTTCTCTGGAAGTAAGCAACAGAAACAGGAAGTCCTCCAAAGGTTTGTGTCTGAAGGCTGCAATCTTGAAAGTTGCGAAGCCTCTTTCAAGGCAAAGAAAGAACTCAGCCTCAAGCTTCATGCTGGGCGACAGCAAATGACAATCTTGCAAATGAGAGAGGCCAAGTTTACAGAGTGCCTAGATAGCACTTAGGGTTGCAGCCGACATACATACATATACATACATACATACATACGTTTTTTTGGATTTACTTGCGTGTTCCGATATCTGGCCAGGGAAAAGATCGCAGCGATAGTCAGTCGAGGAGGTGAGCCCGATCCAGATGCCCCAAACGACATGAACTCAATGAGATTCTGGACGACCAAAATGCGTGAAGAAAGCCAAGTTGAAGGGACTACCTTCTCTGCCGAGATTGGCGCCGCTGTCAATCCCAACTCGGTATTGCCTGTGTTTGGCCAGAGTGCGCCTGTGGCCACGCTGTCACAAGTACCTGATGTGGCTGGCTTCTTGCGCAGCAACCCTTTGCAAGACTTTGCGGCCGGATCCACTGCTGTAGCTGCACGTGCTTTGACTGCGCTTTTTGCGTATATATTCAATGTGAAAACAACAAAGAATTTCCATGTATTCTTGGTTCAGATATATAGCCGAGGTCCTGGGCCAAAGAACAAGGCCAGAGCGAAGCCAAAGGCATCTGCTGAAGGAAAAGGGCCTTTGGGGCTCAAACTTGCTGGCAAGAGTTTGGCTGACAAGATTGCTGCTGCACGTTGGGGTCTTACTTCGCCGTTTCCCTTTTCTATTTCACCTTTCTCTTTTTGTTCAAACTCCGAGGTGGTGAAGTGAAGAAAGAATTGACAGCTTTGAACACCTTGGTGTTGGAAGCATCACAGGATGACATTAAACCCAACTTCAAGGATGACATTCCAGAAATGGAAAGTCACAAGGGCGCTTTGACCAGCCAGTTTGGAAGGCCATATTGTCTCTTCATGATTCGCCCTAAGTTTTTGATATAGAAATCTTGACAGGTTGGGAAATGTTGCTGACGATGCTGGCTTTGAGACAGAGTTGAACACTGCTGTCACTGTTGTTGGCAGCTTAGAAGCTGTCATGTTGAGCGTTTACCTTAGATTTCCAAGTTTTTATTCAGATCTGTAGCAGTGTTCCTGCTTCATGCAGGTCACCTCTTGCCGCCTGAAAAGGGCACAATGGGGGGCGGTGCTGAAGGAGCTGAGGAAGCGGTCCTGGCTTGCCTTGTCACCACACCTTACTAGCTTCGATTTTTTTGAATCCATGGGCTAGGTCGTACTGAGAGACGATCCTGAGTGCTACGATCTTGGCTGAGAGTACAGCAATAGGGCACTAGAGAGAAAACCAGCAGCTACATAGACAACAGGGTCTGAGCTTAGCCTGCCTCACGAAGCTCAACGAAGCAGTTGCTCAGTAAGTTGTCTTTTTGTAGCGTTTTGACTGCCTGGATTTGTTGCGCAAACAAAAAAGTTGAAGAAGGCAGCGCTGAAAAAGTTGTTTGTGTTTTTGGTTGCTTTAGGGTGCATGTTGCGAGTTCTTTTGGCTTTAACTTGCCCTTCTCCATCCAGTTCTTTCAAAAGGTACTGCTGAACCCGCCTTGAGACGGGCACTGGACGAAAGGACTTTGTTGCATTTTGGCGTTTTTGCTAGGTATCTTCATCAAACAGTTTGGCAGGATCGCTGAAGAAGTTGGTGCAGGACAAGCTTCTTTGTCCCAGGCTGTGCGCTTGGGTCAAACCTACGACTCTGCTGTTTTCAAGAGCCTAGGCTGCCACCAGTGTGGCTGATATTTCCTTTTGGCTATTCTTGACCATGTCGGCCAACTCAGGAGTTCAAGTCTCAAAGATGACCCAGCTTATGCTGGCCTCGTTCGGGCAAACCTTGCCTTTGGAAATGTAATTAGCCACTGTGAGATCCCAATCTGTGATTTTGAAGGCCACATTGGGCTACAGCCATGGCCACTGATTTTGCCACATGATATGGCCAGGGTACTTTTACAGAATGGGCACAGAAAATACTTGGGAGCTGGAACTGCAGCTTTTTGGCGAAACATGTCATGCCATTTTGGAGTTGAAAAACCTGGAACGGAAAAGGATGAAGCCATAGGCCTTCAACTTTATGGGGATGAAGGCGAAATCTTCAAAGGAATCCAATACATGGCTCTGCATTGGAGCAGTGAAAACTCACCATATTTCACTGATGCGAGAAGGGCAAAATATCTCATAGCTTTGATTCCTGTTAGCCGGTACGCAATGCATGGCAAAATCAACCTCACACTGGAAAGCATCATGGCGGTAGTGGTTCGTTCTTGCAACCTTTGGTTTCATCAAGATGTGTGTGGACTTTATGGCGCAGTCACCACGCTGAAGGGCGATTGGAAATTTTTGACACAAGTCCTGTGCCTTAAAAGAACACCAAATACTGATGCTTTTTGTTTCCTGTGCATGGGGACTAAATCGCTGGCAGTTCCAGCAACAGATCTATCGCAATCTGCAGAGTGGAAAGTGCAAGTGCCTGCCAAACCCTGGCATCAAGACCCAGAGGTTTTTCACCTGGAAAACTTTTCTTTGGGTCTTGTGGGGATTGATGTCCTACATTGTTTTCATCTTGGCATAGGCCGGGATGTCGTGGCTTCTTGCCTGGTCATATTGCTTCGAACACATGCCTTTGCAGGATCTACAGCCCCTTGGCTTATCAAGTTATTTGATCCATACTTTCAAAGCATGTATATGTTTGCCATAAACTTCTAAGGTTTATGCGAGAATGATGGCAGCCAGCCACATGATCGTGGCTTGGTCACGGACACATGGCCACAAGAAACTGCCCAAGCACTGGAAGTTGACAAGAGCTCGGTTATGTCTTAAAACAAACTCGTATTGCCATTTTCTGGGCAAAGGATGGCATACTTCAGTCCTTTTGGGTTTTCTTGAAGATTTTTTGCAACAGGAACATGTGCAAGCTGACCCTTTGCTCCACAATTGCGTTTGGGCGGCCAACAACGTGATTGGTCTGTTGTACCAGAGTCGGACAGAAAATGGCCTCTTAATGGATGACCAAGACATAAAACAAATTCAGGCCGTGGGCATTCTGTTCCTGGAGACATATATGCAGCTTCATGCAAAATACCAAGGTTTTTGTGGATATAAGTTGTGGAATCTCCGGCCCAAAACTCACCTCTGGCAGCATTTGTTGGAAAGCTGTAGTAGAATCAGGAACCCTTTAGCTGGATCTTGTTGGATGGATGAAGATTGGCTCCGTGGCGTCATGGCAGTGGCCAGAAAAACGCATGCTTCTAAAACGCATTCCAGTACTTTGAAACGTTACTGTGCAGGACTGTGCAGTGTCAAATGTTTGTCCTTTGAGTGCGATTGTGCATCCTCCAGTCCATATACGTGCATGCATTTGTTCTGCATGCAGGATTGAAGTCCCTCTTGGCGAGGAAAGGCAACAGTCGGAACCTTATATTTCAACGATCAGAATTGCTTTTGACAATAGCTGGTCGGAGTCTTTGGTGTCTGGCAGTGAAATTGTCCACATGCATGTCAGAACATTTTGTCATGTTCTTTTTCCATGCCATGGTGGTTGAATGTGCATGCCTTTCCACATGACATGGTGGTTTTGCATGTCGTTTTTCCATGCCCCGGTGGTTGCATTAATTTAATTTATGTCCATGTCCTTTTGGTGTCATGGTCATTTCATGCATGGGCATGCATTTTTCATGTCATGGTGGTTTCATATTTGCATGTGCATTCATGGCAATGCTTTGCGATTCATGAAACGACCTAGGCCATATGCTTGTTTCCATGCCATTGTGGTTTCAGTACATATATTTTTCTTGTCATGCCATGGTGGTTTCATGCATGTACACAAATTCTTTCTTTTCATGCCATGGTGGTTTCATGTACACATATTTATCTTTTTTTCATGTCATGGTAGTTCAATTGGATGCATGCTTTCTTTCCTACTTGTATGTCATGCTTTTGGCATGTCATGGTGGTTTCATGAAGGGATTGTTCTGCAGATTTGGTATAGGGCTGATTCTGAGGCTCTAGGAGGCCTTAGTGACTTGCCAGTGTCTCAGGACTTTGCAGCACTTGCTGTTTGCTCTAGCTGGCTGCTTCAGGTTGAACTTCTGAGAGCGGTGGCACATGCGATGACTGTCCGAAAGAAAGGAAAAATGACCCGCATGCGCTTAAGCCAGCATGCTGTGCTGGACAGGCTGTTTGGTCACACAAAAAAAGCTTAGATAAGAGTGCAGTTTTCTGCTAAAAAAGGGTTAAGCCACTGAAATGGCCAAATCGAAGGGTTAAGAACCTGAAACCCCTGTCTGGGCAATCTCGCGGCCTTTCACCTCCATGATCTTGCCCTGGAAGATCTTGTCCGTCATCTCGGCCGAAGTGAACTCCCTCTGGAGCTCGACTTGAGCCACTTGCACCAAGGCCACTTGTGATCCCAGGGAGCGGTACTCTCCCACCATGCCTCTCTTCGCCACATAGGAAAGCCTCACGCCGCATCTCTTGCAAGCCGTCCATGTTGGCCATTGATTCGACTTGGGCCGGCCTGCCACATGAGCTCCACTGCATGGCCATCCCGTGTGTCGGGGATCCTCGTCGTTCGACGGAACCTGGGCACTGGTCATCGTCGATGCGGGTCTTCAATCCTCGGAGTCTTTGAGCCAAAGAAGCTAGCCGGTCACGTAGAGGTTCACGTCCATCATGCCATGCTCCACTTCCATGCCACCAACTCGAAGTGCACTGACTTGACATCATGAAAACAGCTCCTGTTGAACCTGTTGAACCTCCACCTGGGTCCCTACCATCTTCTTCTCTGTTCTCGTGTCTCATGCGGGATCCATCTCGTGACTTAGATCTAGATCTTTCGGTCTCTTCTGCCGTTCCCCCACGAGAATCGCCGAATCGGCCTTTTGACTTTTCACTTCGGGCTCGGCCGTCAAAGAGCGGTAGATCTCGGCAAAGAACACGGCCTCGACATTCCGGATGGCCGCACAGGGGAGCATGTGTTCCTGGAGGGTCCAGGGGAGTCTCATCCAAGGCTTCCGAGGCTGTTGGCACTGCAGCGTCACGAGTCTCAGCCGTTCGAGCCTCTCTCGAGCGAGCTGGTCCCGTCACCGAAGCCGCCGTGGCCTCCACCATCTGTCTCACAGGATCTTGTCCATCATGATCGTCACCGTGACCGTCTCCACCACCAGGTCGACCATCTCCATCTGGTGGTCCTCGAGGCGATGGTCCTCCACTCATGCCATCATCTTCTTCTTCATCTTCTTCTTCATCTGGCTCTTCCTCCGAAGGTCCATTTCGCATCCTCTGGATTGCCTCGTCCAGGGGCTCAGACTTCTCATTCATGTCCAAGGCAATGTGTTTACCTCTCAACGCCGTCAACCGGTTGAGCCACCACTTACCATTCTTCGAGCGGTGGACCAAGTACTCTCCACCATAGGCCACCAGTGCTTGGCGGTACCACAACTCTTTGCCGCCAAGTAGAGGAGGGGTGAACTCAGCCGTGCCGTCAAGCAAGTAGAAGCTGACGTCGCCCAATGCCTTGGTGAAGATATCCACCCGCGAAGTAGCTTGCTGAACCATGCCGTTCCCGAACTTAAACTTCGGCCTGTCAGACAGGCAGACCTTGTAGTTGCTCTTGATCCGGTCCAAGAGCCTTGCCATGCACGTCACACCAGCCACCGATTCAGTGGCTCCGGTATCAATGATCACCTTCGCGTCCTGGACCGTCTGTAGTCCATCATCATCCTGAAGGCTCAGCACGTTGACATAGTCCAGGTCGTCGTACTTCTCGATCTCCACGAAGTAGTCATAGGAGTAGAAAGTCTTACCCTTCGGCTTTCCTTTCTTGGACTTGGACTTCATCTTGCCCTTGCCCTTGCCAGTAGGTGAAGACGAAGGGCTTCCTTGGGATGCTTGCCATCGATCCGGGCAGTTGACATATCCATGGCTATAGCTACCACAGATGAAGCATGGGCCAAGAGGAGCACCACCCTTCGGTTTGCCTTTTCCTTTTCCACGTCCTCCTTTGCCCTTGCCCTTTGATGAAGCTGTTCCTTTCATCCCAGCCGAATCGAAGTATCCTCGTGCTGCTCGAACTTTCGCCACAGCCTGTCTCGCCTCTGCGAGGGTTTTGTGAGCCTCCTTCGCAATGGTGTACGCCTCCTGGTACCGCTCGCCCTCCGGGGAGTCCTTGAGGTCAGTCATGTCGTCATACTGCGGGGTGTCGTCCTCGGCATCCTCGTAGTCATAGCCATCCATGTAGGACGAATCATCCCAACCCCAATCATCAGCCCAGTAGGCCTCATGCTCCATTGCGGGGTCCCACCATTCTTCTTCATAGTATCCATCGTCGTCCTCCCAAGGGGACTCCTGAGACCACCACACTGTTCTTCTTGGCATACGGTGACCACCACCTTCTTCCATCCGGAGAGCCCTCCGGATATCGATGAACCTGGTGCTGTTCCGGGTCAGCGTCAAAACATGCTGACGTTCGGAACTGGCCAACTTGGCCGCCTTCAAGAGGCGGTAGCCCCTTAGCTCGTCACCGAAGAAGTCATTCGTCATCACATCTTTGGGCTCATTGATCGTCTCCTCGTCAACTTCCTCGATGAAGACCCCTCTGCCAAGCGGTGATCTCGTCGGCGACGCTGATGGTTCTCGTTCTGGTCCAGAGGTTCCGGTTGCCGTCGAAGCCTTCTTCACCCGTTCTCCGGGCTCGACTCAGGGATTGTTGCAGTTCCGTGAAGAGCTCTTCTTCTCTCACCAAAAGTTGCGGAATAGTCTCCTGAGGCTGCCTCCGAAGATTGTTCCACTTCTCCAAGCGACCAAAGCTATCTGGAACTGGGAGCTGCTGCAAGGGACTTGCACGAAGGATCCCAAGCAGCTTGTCCAAACCACCCTCTTTGTCGAACTCCACCGGGTCAAGGTGGCGAACCACTGACTTCGCGGCACCTGAGAGCCGTTGCCACACTCTGCTCGCAGCCAATCGCCTTTCTGTCTCCTTCAAACCACGGACATACCACTGGCATGAGGTTGCAAAGGCCTCGAAGCTGCTCGGCTCGCCGTTCCATGTAGGAACCGTCTCCTCCGGCATGCCACCAGCCGCCAAAGGTCCTCAAGCTCCAACCAGGAGCTCCGCTACCATGAAAGCGTGATCCCTGGCACAAGGGAAACAACACTGCCACCAACCGGGGGGGGGCAATCCACTGAAAGTGGAAGAGCAACCTTTTGGCTCAGCGATCGATCCCGCCCTGCGGTAGTAGAGTAACATGTCATGCTATACACTGCACAAGTGACATGAAAGGAAACAGTGAAAGCCATGCATGGGATACCTGTACTTGCAGCTATTAAAGTTTGTTCCTGAGATTGAACATTGAGCGATCTTGTAAGTCAGAAGAAATGCCCAATCACGGATTGAAAACCACCAACAGCTCTAGGTGTCCATTGTCCATGTTTTGCTGCTTATCTGTCCGATTCAAACGCGAAAATGCATAGCTCAAGGATGCTAAATATGTCCTTCTCGAACTTGTTTAAAGAAAAATTAAGTGGTGATTACAAGACATTACTGAAGGCTGATGGTTTCCAACTCTACAATCACCCAAAGCTTCCCAAATCAACTCATCCCATCAAATTTTTACAAAGATGTTAAAGATGTCAAACAAAAACAGAAAACCAATTTTCAAATCACAGGGAAATCCCATGGAAACCAAAAAAAACACACACACCTCATCACCCCGGTGGCTACCTGAAAGCTCTGTTGTGCCGCCACGGAGGTGCTGCCCCAAGAGTCCACATTGGAACCCGTTTGGAAGTCCGCAGCACTGGGCCTTGTCGTTCCAGCACCTGTAGGGCGCTGGAAGAAGGTCTCGGGAAATGTCATGAAATCCAACATGAACTTGGAACTCTTCCATTGATGTGTCATATAACTTATCTAGAGATATTATATATGTATCATATATACACAAAATATGTGGAGTTGAACACCTCTTCTACCAACAGTTTTTTGATTTTGAATCTTCGGTCTTCAAGTTCATTGTGAGGCCCAGCAAATCAGCTCTGGTAGAAAGCCCAACCATCCGAAAAGTTAGTTCAACTCCAAGTTATATTGGAAATCATCGCCTTTCATCCCCTGTGTCAGAATTCTGGCTAATAAGAACTATACACATTCCAATGCACAAGACCATGCAATGCATGTTCGCATAGTTGCTGCTACGTTTTCGTCTTCCGCTTTCTTCGTACAGGTGCCCTAACAAAGAGCCAATTTAAGAGACCGTGACGGCTTCATTGCAGATCATTTAAGACAAGGCTTCATGCCATTGATGGGCCGTCTTTGCCATCTGGGCAAATGACCGAAATGTCATGGGGTCATCTTGAGGGAGAAAAGTCACCTCAGCAACAACAACATCTTTAAACATGTTGAGATTCCGAAAATTCGCCCAAATGTCAGTCATAAAGACTTCCACTCTCCTCAGAAAAACTTTCTTTGAGAGTGCAGTATAAATGTAAGAACTGCCGGCGTTCGCGAAAAAGTTGTTCCATGCTGGAGACATTTCTTTCAGTTTTCTGTGCAGATACATTATTTAATGCAAGAAACTTACATAAGGAACGTAAGAGTCCAGCACACACAACTGCGATTTGTTCCCGACATGGAGGATCTCGCCCCTTGATCCCAGTTGGAAAACCATTTGTCAGCTAGTAACTTTTGGTGGAATATCCGGAAAACCCCTCATGAAATGACTTGGGAAGGCCGCTTTTTAACAAAAACATACGTCCCAGCCCAAGAGGTCTAAAACAACTCTTCCGACGACTGAAACTTCCATGGGCGCAAACAGCCCGGAGACACGGGGAAAACACAAGAACCTTGCGACGCATCTCTTTGCAAGCTGAAATATGTTGCTGTGAAACCCCAAAGCAGAAACTCAAAGCTTTCATCATACACGGTGACAGAGGTAGTTCGTACAGGTCAACCAGCTGCTAAGGTCATATTGCAATGAATCAAAGATGCAAACTCCAGAACATGGACTTTCAAAAAAGAACCCACCTTAAACATTAGTTTCCTAAAAGAAAAACGAGCCATAACATTGTCGCCTCTGAGATGTGAAAAAGGCATCGAGGCACTCCTCTGTTCCTGTATTGGTATTCGAGTACTCCATTGTTTAGACAATATCATGTAAGTATTTACCATATCCATCATTATATGCATGTGTACATGCACACGTCTTCCACCAAAATAAACATGTAATGTAGATCGAGGAAAATTATCATCGACCTAATTCCGAAGCTTTGCAAGTCTCAGCTCTGTATTGACACAGCCAGCTGTACTGGCTGCGTGGGAAAATCCTGCGATACCATGGGGATCCACAGGGATGTTGGAGCAGCATGTGAAATCACAGTCTTGTTTCCTTGAAATCACAGTCCCCGTGACTTGGTGAGGTCGAAAGCTGGGGTGCGGGTGGTTAGCCCTGTTGTCTTCGCGCAAATCGGTGCCAAACCCACGCTGCGTAGGGCGTTACTTTTTGTTTTGGCAATCCATAAGCTAGTTTCCAGTAGAGGTCATATTGTTTTCCAGCTGCCTCTGTTGAACCCACTTGTTTCACCCTCACTGTCACTCGGGGAAAATTTTCTGCATCGGAAACATACTTTGTAAGAATATTAGTTTGCAAGCTTGGGAGCAAACAAAAATCACCGACCGTGTCGACCAGCATGCTCAAGTCACTGGATTGCATTGTAGCTGCATCGGTAGATGCATATTTCAACTGCACTAGCCATCGATACTGAATGTATATTCTAACTGTGCTGGAAAATTTTGGAAAATCCTCAGATTCTGACTGATTTAAAATTTAAAAAGCAAATTCTATGCGCCCGGCCAAGATAGTAACCACTTTAGGGCTGCATTCTCTCTCAAAAAACACGCCGGAGATTCCAAATTCCAACAAACCTATCTACAGAGCGACTCGGAGTGCAAACTGCTTCCGTTTCGATTTGCTTGACTCAAAACAGCTTCAGCCATGGAGTCCGATGAGGTTTGTGAGATCGGAAGAGCACACGTCTGAACTCCAGTCACACTTGAATCTCGTATGCCGTCTTCTGCTTGA
>OMLO01001593.1_pt1 | contig 17637 bp, 7 predicted proteins | sample 1674811 | NCBI WGS metagenome assembly OMLO01 (sample SAMN06265003, study PRJEB25207) | coral metagenome | isolation source: Coral host | place: Mexico:La Bocana,Puerto Morelos, Mexico | collected 2008-11-13 | reverse complement strand
CACAGGTTTAACACACATGTCACAATGGTGATAGCACTTAGAACGCTTCGATTACATACGCTACGAACGCTCTCAGTACGGTAAAGCGCTTTCTCAAACGCCCTGCGATGATTCGCTTACGTCCAACTGTTTCAAACAAAGCCTTACGTGCAATGTAATAACTGTTTATTTATTAATGTTGCAAATGTGCTTTTATTTTTCAATTTTTGAAAGCAGCAACCTTCAATTTTCATTGCAAAAAATTACCTTTCAATGGGATGAATTTCGCCAAAACCTTCAAATGACATTGATACACTTAAATCGATATGGGCAACATAAATTATGTGGATGGTAGATGTTCGGTTTCTAAACCGCTGAAAAATAACACATTTCGCTGTCGTCAATCTGGCGGCGATATTGATTGAAACCATAAGCCTTGCATAACTGACCCTCGCCCGTGCTCGGATAAATTTCCAAATGATTTTTCCTCTCTGCTTAGTATATCTTCACGTCTACCCGAGTCGAACTTTATTTACCTGTTCTGGGTTCATCGGCTTCTTGTACGTTCTCCGCTGTTGTGCTCTGAATCTGCGCTGGTTTGTGATGATCGACGTTCGGCGAAGCGCTTGATCCCTCTCCAAGGTTAGCGGGCGATTGAGCTGTTGTCTGAACTGGCTGTGAACTTGGTTCAACCGTCCGCACTTGTCTGCTACCACCGCAACCCATGGTGGCTTAAACTTCAAAATAGCGGTCTCCTTTCCTTTTCGTAGCCAGATGATCGTGTCTATTCTTTCCTAATGTTTCTGCTCCACTGGTTGTCTTTACAGACAGGATACAGTTTGTCACGCGTGCATATGCTTAGACGCATCGTATAGACGGGTAACCCACGTTGTTTATACTTGTTTACATCGGTTACCTAGCAACAGCTGTCAACAGTAATTGATCTGTCGTACAGATGAATAGCTGTTGCCAAATTACTATTTGCAGAAAAAACTTAACATAAATAAATGGAGCAAGTTCGTTGTTTTACAAATCCAAATATACCCTTCTAAACCGTGTTGCCATGTAGTTGACAGTGTAGTTGTAGTTGACAGAGGTAAACGAATTAATAGCCTTAAATTGACATTCTAGGGTTAATATTATTAAATTTCTAATTTCGCTTTCTTTTGACAACTCATGACCTGGCAACATGGAGACAAGGGAATGTTTTTTCTAACCACTTTATGAGAGACCCTGGAACGAGGTGAAAACGAGGCGGCAAGCGAAGCGAGGCAATGACGGGCTCGCTTCCCTCGTTTCTTGAGGCTCAGTCACTTTGCACGCATAATGAATTATTGTTAATTAAGATTCTCTATTTGTTCATGCCACCGTGAGGGAACCTTTCTCACCGCGGCCATATGGGAGTAGGAAGTTGTGGTAGACCTCCGAAGGGGACAGTTTTGCCCCTGGGTTAAACCATGGGTAGATAGAATGTCGGTGTTAGTATTGCAGACGCTTCAAATAGACATCACGTGACTTGCATGGGCTTTATTCGTATACACCAGTCTTAGGTCCAGTGTTTCAGCTTACGTCTCTCCGATTTTTTTTTTCTTTCAAAGAAGGCGGCTGCGACCTAGGTAACAGTGACTTTGACTTAGCACAGGACAGGACCTACGGAAGAGTAGCTAATAAACAACTGAAAACTGACCGGCTGCAGTGAGAGGTGATAGACTTCCGGGAAAGTGTATGAATGTCGTATGAATGTTCTACAGTGATGAATAGACTTAAACTAGTCGACTCTGGCTACTGATGGCAACATCATTTCTGGGGAAAAATGGACAAAGGCCAAAACAAGCCTTCGTGAATTTAAAAAAGCAGCTTGGGCCATCAAGGTATCAGATAGACGCAGCTACTATCGGCTCAACATAATAATAGTACATTCGATTTAAAATAACGTTGACGGCCTACTATAGATCGTTTTCACGTGACGTCATCATTTTCTAAAATACAAAACTAAAAAGCCACCAAAGTTTTTATCCTCATCAGGCATAAGAGATGGTATATTTATTTCTGAATTTATGATTGATCATAAATGTATGATATTTCATATATACAATATTTCAGATATTCATTTGCATATTTATTTCTGTTTGCAATTTTTCAGCTCCTTTGCGTGCTTCGTTTGGAAACCAACGCATTTTGAATTTCGGAGTTATGCCGGTTCGTGACACAAGAGCTACGATCGCGTTTATCGAAAAATATATCTATTTATCTCATGATTTATGACCTTTTTAGAAGTTAAAGCATTAGGATAAGTGCTAATATAAATGCTTCTTTGTTCAGTGCAGATAATCAGCCTCCTAGACGCCCGAAGTACGTCCCAGATGTTAAAACTATTTTCCAACCGCCATATCGGGGGTCTGTAAATTTCTGCGAAACATTTCGACGGATATCTAATCATGGTTTGGAGAAGTGTCTTCTTTCTTTATTTCCTAAAACATCACAATTAATTAATTAATTAACTAGAACTATGAAATGTCTTTTAAACACCTAACTATATATCTATTTTTATATAATGATAATTTTTATATTTTATATTTTATACGTTATTTAGCTAAATACTTCTGATACTTAAATAAAGTCCATGTATGTATGTATGAACCGTAAAGTTCCGATAGTAACGACCCCCCGAAATTCGAAAATAGCGACTCCCCGAAATTAAAGTCAATTTTTTGTGGCCGCTACTAAATCCCGACAGTAGCGACCTCCCGAAATTAGAGACCCCTTCGAAAAACTATAACCGGTATAATTTCGTTTTCATTGATCAACATGAACGTGTTTCTTCCAATTAAATGACACTGAGATACCGGTACAGGGTGACATACTAAAACGTGGCGGTGCGTCATGCAGTACAATCAAAGCAGTTTACTAGTTTCCTCCTCTTGGTCAGTGAAGAACTCGATCTCCTCTATATCGGCTGATTCACACATGCGTTAGTACGGTAAACCATCGATATTTATTTTACTATCCTGCAACCGGCTTTATTTGTAAACAATTTTTGTTCCCCGAAAGTAGCGACGCTCAAAGGCTGCTAATTCCGAAAGTAAGGAGGGTCACTAATAACAGAACTTTGCGGCAGTGTGGGCAGATTGTCTATGAAGAAGGGCGCGTTTGCAGAGAAGAAAGGGATAGATCTTGTTAAAAACTGAGAATATGTTTTAGAACAAACAGAGTGAAAACGTGTTGCCCGTTTTAGCCTGCTCCAGGTTCAGTGGGGAGGATCGAAAAAGCGGGCGGGGGACGAACAGGGTCTGGTAGAGAAAAAGAAGAGGTCTTGATCCCCGCTCTCAGACCTTTTCTCTCCCATATCCCGCTTGTCGCCGGCCCGCGTTTTCCGGCGATCGTCCCCATTGACCGAGATCCTGGAACACGGGTTATCTTAAACGAAAATCAGAATATTCAAGAGTCGAAATTTTCTATATAAAAACGATTGCCATGAAATTTTATCGCTTCTTCTGAAGGGTTTCATACTTTCAGGACTTTCTTACCCGCGATCACATGCTCAAATAATAATTTCTCCAAAAATAAGCCAAAACGCAGTTTAGGCCGGGGAACCTGTAGTGTTACCAAGACATCAGTATACTCATCCTTATTTGTACACCCAACAAAGCTACTGAAGATCGAAAGTACATATATGTGATGGGGGTAGGTAAAGGGGTGGGTAAAGGGACGGGTCCGAGCTAAACGCAGTGAACGATCTGAGAAAAGAACAGCGATTACCAAGTTTTTGGTACGTTCGTCCATAACATAGATTTTCTAAGTTCGTTCCAAGAGTTGTAGATTTCTCAGCATTAGAGAGCACAATGTTTGCTTAGATAATTTGTTTCAGCATCAACTGGGTTAATAATGTGAATTGGCCACCGTAAAGATTCGAAAGCTCACGTTTCGAGCGTATCGGTATCGTCGGAGTCTCGGAGCGAATTTCGGGGAAATCTGGGGACGAAAGACGCTGGCATAAATATAGAATGCACGTGGGCTCATGATGTAAACTCCCGCGAGATTTGCAAGGAAAAGTGCGTGGAAATGGACGCACTGAACAACCGGTTTGCAAACTTACTACTTTAATGGAATCTTATTTAATCCATATCCAGCTCATTAACTCGCTCTTCAAGGATTTCGTAATCCAGCGATAGTTAATTATTCTTCGTAAAAGCGCAAGCAATTCATTGGGGACGATGGAGTCCAGCTCGCCATTGTTGAAACAGCTTTGCAAAGAATAATTTTCAAGAGAACAAAAATTAGCAGGTAAGTCACTAAAACAATAAGGGCATTGTCCTTATGCCCCATTCAAACTTAATTTGCACAAAGTCAAAGGACTTTAAGTATGGGGCAACAAAGACCGTAATTAGTCCTTAGTCTTGATTTGTGAATAACCACGTCCCTAGAGCTAAAATATTTTAGTCGACTCAGAGACGCTAGTTTCTTTCGTGAGAGATGTCTTTTCGTCATTTTTACCAATCTAAGTTTCTTGTGTAGCTAGTTCTGTGAATGGTACTTTCAGCCAGAGTCGAACCTTCTTAAAGTTCTTTGGAGTGATGGAATTATCTTCAAACTTCGACTCGTGTGAACACGAGTATGAAGGCATTTCTCACTTGATATTTGAAAGAAATAAGCCTTACTTGAGAGATGAGAACAGTTCTTTTAAAAATAAGTTGTCCTCTTTTTGCAGTGAGCAGGGGAAGCCATCAGCAAAAGTTTTCTTCGCCAATAAAACCGAAGGAGCACCATCTTGTAACAAGTTGTCAAAGATCGAGTCCACGGCCAATGGTCGCAGTGAAATCAAAACAAATTCTTCTTCCGGGAATCTTCAAATGTCAAGCTTTGAACGGGCTTGCTATGAGGACTTCCAAACGTACATCCCAGAAATTGCTACTGAAACGCAATTTATTTATTCCAACAACTGTTGCGAAGACAATGCAATTTATGGATGCATGTCTCCATCTGGCTCAGCAATCAGTCATGGCAGCCTCTTAACCCACTGTTCCACTTCAAGTAGCCCTCAGATCACACCAAATACACGGCGCTGCTTGTACAATGAAGGAGTGGACTATTCTGCCCGTGAAGCCAAGAAGAATATGGTATCCAATCCACAGGGGAGTCACGTCACATCCCATTCACTGAATGAAAATACATTTCCATGGTCTCAAGAAATACGGCCCAATTTACCTGAAAATTTGAGGTTTTCCAGGACTCCATATTTCAAGGCACAAACAGAACCACCACCGGTTCCACCAAAGGTTGTGAATCATTTTCCGCAACCATTGTGCCCAACTGTAAGCATACGGGTGGACATCTCTTGTCCTTTGTCTGCATGTGACTGCAACAAAATGTTGTGTTCTTGCCAAGATAGTAATTTGAAATCTCCTGTACGACTTAATCACGGTAATCTTCCTGGGAAAAGGAACCATGTTGCTTTCCGTCCAAATGTCTTTCAAGCCATCCCTTCAGCAGGACTGAACACCAAGACAAATTCATTTGCAAGTGAATTTGGTCATGCACCTGTTTGTAGCAGTGGTTATAATGCAGATCTTTCAAAGCATCAAATGAAATCAGATTGCTTTCCTGAAACAAGTTTCAAGTATTTCAATCAAAGACTTGAGTCAAATAACAATGAATCTTCAGAAAGGTTAAATGGCATTAACATGGATAGAGATGTACAGAGTCGATATTGGATGGCTGATGATCATACATCATGGAAAAGATTTGGGTCTGGTAACACTGAAAAGAAGTTTGCATTTCAGAATATAAGGGGAGAAACCTTTAATCCAAGTGCAAGAAAATATGACGAGAACACAAAGTGGAATTTGAACCATACTCAGCTTGAGCACTTCTCTGTAAATGAAAATTCTAGCATTTCACCACAGAAGCAAAATGTATCAAACATGACTTTTCCTAGGGGAAAACAGGCATTTCAAAGAGAATGTTACTTTCCTAAGACTATGGTTAGCTCATATGACAATGGCCATGACCTTGAGGGGACAAGGGACTGTATAGAGTTGAGGCCTGTCAATCCAGGAAAGATTTTTGGACAATGTAGGTTTCAGACCACTGGGAGCAATGTCCATGAAGATAAAAAATATTGTTACCAAGAATCAACAGATCAAACAAAAACTTGGCAAAATCTCACTAACCAAGATACAAGACTGCTTCAAGCTGAAAAGCCTGCGCTCATAAGAAACAAGAGGGCCTTGAATGACATCTCCTTAGCAATAGAACCATCATCTCCAATTGCAAACTTGTCCAATTTAGTGGCAAAGATTCATCCTGACCATGGAAATATTATGACAGGAAAAAAGAATCCAAAACTAGAAGGTAATAAAGTGCACAAAGTGAACTTAAAGAGTAACATTTCATGGAGGATTTTGCTTCATGTGGAAAATTCTCATTGGTATTATTCGTCCACAATGTGGATGGGTTTATGTGAAGTCTTGATTGAACAGCATAAAATAGTACATATCCAGGTACCCAGATGTCGTTTTCATCACTGCTGATTTCACTATATAAGGTTAATGTTTTTTTGTATCTTTTTAGGTCAAACAAATGAAACATTTAACAAGAGACGTTCCCATTGTGTCTGTCCAAACTGTATCAGTGGTCTTAACAGTGGCTCAGGAAATGTGCAGCAGAAGTCGCATAGCTGTCATTATCCTGGCTGCGGCAAGGTAGGTTTCAGTATCAAAAATATAAAGTTCCTCAAAGAAGGGGCGTAGATCTTTTGATCATTTGAATCTGCTTAGTGAGCCTACTGAAAATGAGAAGATGGGTTTATTGATGTCCACTTATACCCATTGTATGATTTACAATGGCCTTTTGGTTAGTTCACTGGATTCCACATCTAGCAGTCTGGGTTCAAGCCCTGTCTGGGGCCAGTGACATTGTGCATGTGGTGTTCTTGGACAAATACCCTCACATGCATATCCGTTAAACATAATGTTGCCTTTTTCAGGTCACTCTTTTTAAGTCATTCATTTTTTTTTCATTCCACCATTGTAGGTTTATGGCAAGACCTCTCACTTGAAGGCTCATTTACGTTGGCATAAAGGAGAGAGACCATTTGTGTGTAACTGGGTAAGTCAATACTTGACATTGTTTTAGCCTGTTTAGAGTGAAATAATTTTTTTTAAGCAGACCTCATATTAAGTAGACACCGACCTCGGAAAGTTCCAAACAGTTCTTACGATATTTACTGTCAATGATAGATTTTCTTCTGTAATCAACTGTGTTAAGAAGACACCTCAATACAGCAAAGAGTCCTATTCATTGTAACAATTTTTGATGTCTCACTTTGACTTCATTTATTGTACTTCTTCCGAGTTTTCTCCTTTTCCCAGTTTAGAGTCTGCTTCCAAGAGACAGAATCAGCACTGTCTTGTTCAGTGATAAATTCATTGATTTTTTTTTTGTTTTCAGAATACTGGTGCTCGTCGATGTGGGAAGAGCTTTACTCGGTCAGACGAACTACAGCGTCATTTGAGAATACACACAAAAGAGAAGGCCTACATGTGCACAATATGCAACAAAGCCTTTGGCCGAAGTGATCACCTAAGTAAACACCTCAGAACTCATGAAGGCAAAGGCAAAAAGATTGTGCAGGAGAAGGACAGTGAAGAAGACGTGGATGACACAAAATTATTTGATGTAAATGATGATGATGAGGATGATGAGGATAATGATGTTTTTGAAAATGATTAAGGTTCCGAGAACAAGTATATGATAGTATCTTCACTGTTTTAGTTTTTTAGAATGACTGTCATGTACAGGACTTGGACCATGTACTAAAGCATCCACAGTCAAGTGTCATTCAATATCCTTGATCAATACGTCAATCGACACTTGATCAATCCTCGACTGACATGTTGATTAACACTCAATTTACACTTGATCAACATCTCTGTTGAATGCTGCTCAAACATTGGCTCATTTTTGCAGACAGTGGCTGGTAGCAGTTTAGTTTTTGATGCCTTGATACACAGTCAATCCAAGAATATTTCTGGTATTCACGGTTTTCTGAGTTCCACACCACAGTAAATGCATAAAAACAATTTAAGACAATAATTTTCTTGCCTTAAAGAAGTGGCTTTCTGCATGTGGAGATTGTACACCTATCTATGATCTTGTTTTTTGGTCTTGAAATTGCTTGTTAGCATGATTTGTTTTGAATGTAAATAATCTTATCACTTGTCACTTTCAGCTTTAACCTCGAAAGAAATATTAATGAGAAATAAGGAGACATGGTGCTTCACTTACTTTAAACAAGAATGCACAAAGTAATTTTCCTACAATGTACAACTTGCTATTGCAAGACCAGTTGCATCATACTTCAAAAGAGAAGAGAAACCCCCATTTAAATTCTATACCCACCTCCTTGTGCATGCAAAAGGGGGGGTACAGTTATACAAAGGCAACCTGTCTGTAAACTTAGTTTTACTTACCAGCCCAGAATTCATCTCTGATTGTTATCGGAATGAAGTGACTCCCCCCTCCCCCCTCCCCACATACACAGTAACAGATAAAATGCAAATCACACAGTTAGTGGTTACATAATATAATTTTTTACTCTCAGAAAAATGTTAATTTTGTAAATTTTTGAACATAACATTTTGTCAGACATGATACTTGCTATTTATCATTGAGTATAATTTTGTATGAAAAAAAATATTGAAATAGATATTATTGAAAGGTTTTCAAGTAAGAATTAACTAATATTTAATGTTTTAGATAAGGTTGTATTGAGTCTGTTTGAAATGAAATGACGGGTGAACAATTATGTTGTCTTCATAGTCTTTGTACAATATTTATTGCCTATTTACTATTTTTCTCAGTTGTTGCATTTGTTGTATGAAGTTTGCAATGGTTGTTCAATGTTGTAAACCATATACAATAATTACAAAAGAATTCTTGTTGAATTTATGTACACTATATTCACCATTGACAGAACGTGGCCTATTTATGTTGTACATCTTTGTTTGTAACAAAACCTAGCACGTTAGAATTAAAAAAAAAATTAAAAAATTAATCTTCTGCCCATCTTACTGAAGTAACCAGGATGTTGCCATCTGTACTCACAAGAGCGGAAACTAGTATGTTGCTAACACATTCCGATGTTCATTGTATGAAAATTGCTTTCTCCTTGGAAGGAATGCACAGTTTAGAGTTTCAGAAGCAAACCTTTTTAAAAGAAAGGGTGGGAAGACCATACCAAGAAACCCCCTATAAGGGGGACAGAGTATAGATGTCTCTGGAACCACACAATGTGTAAGAACTGCAGCTAGTCAATAGGACTGCGTACTTCACTAATTGTTATATTCCCTCTGGGAAAATGGCCTGTATGGAGGGGTGATGAATTCACACCTAGACTCTGACCCCCCACACCCTGTGACTGCTGTTTTATATTACTGATGGTTGGCTGCAGGCTTACATGATAAAATAATATCACAGGGGGTAGGGGGTCACAGAGTCTACGTGGGAATTTGTCACACTGTACAGAGAGGCTCTGCCGGAGAGGGGTACGTTTTTCACGATTCAGGTATATATAAGAGTAGGGACTTCACAAGTTGGGGTGTATCAAAGTGTAGAGAAATCTGTTAGTTATTATAAAGGGCCTTTAATTAAAATATTTCAACAGATGCACCTTATGGCTATAACATTTCATTTATTATGCAATCTACAAGAGACCTCCTTTTCCTGTGATTTATTCATTGCATAATACAAGCCAGTTATGAAAGTATGTGAAAGGGGTACCGTTTTTCAGTTAGACTATACTAAAGGGGTAACCTTTCCTGCCAAAATGGTATTCAAAATGATAAGTGATTGAATATTGGGGCAGAACCTCCCCATATATAAGTTTTTAGAGTTACCTTCCCCACCCCCAGAGATTTTGCAAGTTAATTCAAGGCACAGTGGAACATGGCTGGTCAATACGGACAATACGGAAAGACAAACATAACTGGTTTGAGTGGCCATACAAATGGGGTAAAATTATATTTGGGATTTCAGAATGTGGCTGTTGGCCGTATTAACAGGGTGGCCGCATTAATGAGTTTTTCCAGGGAAAAAATTGGCCATGATGAGTTGACCGTATTATCATGGTGACTGCAAGGTGGGTTCCACTATGTTATGCTTGCCCACAGCAACAATAATTATTGATAAAATAATTGATAAAATAATTATTGCTAAAAGATACCTTTGTGCTAAATGACTTGCTGGAAACCTTTTGCATCCAAATTAAGCATTGTATATAAGGCTGAATTTGGAACTTAGTGGTTTTCTAGGGACTTTCAAGGATATAAATGAAAAATATACAATTCCGTACCATTATTTTTTATTATTAAATTCAAAGAGAGGGTATATGAACAAAACAAAACAACACTGGTTTGTGGTTGCAAAATGTAATTTCTTTAATTGATAATTTGCTTAGTAAGAAATTACATATAACAAACTAGTTTAATAATTAAGCTAATTGGCAGCTTATGTAAGTCATATGACAAATACTATAATTTTTTGTGTCCTTAAGCACATTCATTAGTAATTTACAGCATTAAAATACACTTCCATACTCTTTGGCAATTTACATGCCGCATAGCATGAAATGCAACTTTTCTTGCAAGAGGCATTTTAGTTAAACAAGCCAGGCAAAATAACTATATTATTCTTGCTAATAAATACACAAAATTGTTTGTATTTAGATTGCGATTCTTATTCTTATTCCATAAAGGGATTGCAAACATCCCAATAATTTTAAGTCAAAAAAATCAAGGCATTTGTTGAGAAATTTGAACTGAATAAACACCTTCAATCTACATTTCTCCGAAGTCCAGTACAAAGTGAGTGTAATGTCATGCATCATGCAATCACTTCTAAAACATGTGATTTCGAAAGCCAATGAGACTTGTTTAACTCCCTGTGCTCAGTCTCTTGCAAGGGGGCAGAGTTTTTGGTAAGCCTTGTTTGTGACTGACCTTCGCCAAATAAAGTTGTTCATCTCTGAATCAAGTTCTCCAGTTGAATGGTCCCTAGCAAGATCTCAACAGCGAGAACAGTGGGCAGTATTTTCTCTTGGAGACCGTAAAGTGTTTAGTATGTGCTATGCCCTTGTCTTTTTTCCTTCATGCTAATGTCTAACCCCTTGATCTCTGCAGCAATATTTAGAGAATATCAAGGAAAAAAATAGATGATAGGTCTTGTTTTGGAAGCCAACAATGAATTTTCCAGTGACCAACAAACCATTTGATTTAGTCAGACCATCGTCTCCAATTGTATTGGGTGTGATTTCATGATGTGGTCCCTTGATACAAAATAAGCCATATTAAACCATGGGACAGCCAAAGCAGTGCAACTTAATCCCGTCAAGCTAGGCTCTGGTTTGGACACAGTTGATAGGTCTGCTGGGTGTATTTTATAACAACACGAAATGACAAAATGGCACTATGGGTAAGAATCAATATGGCATACAGTGCCTGTAAGGGTTAACCCTTACAAAGTGTTGAGTCAGTGATATTTAGGCTAATCTGAAAGCTATTTAGACTAACTGGAACACTGCTTAGGATAACTGATTTGCCATTTCATCATTTTGTGATTTTAACAAGACCAACTCTGCAACTGTGGTTTGAATTACCCTCAGTGTAACTGCAGCCCAGAACGCCTGATTTTGTACAATGTGGCTATTAAGCCTCAACCCAACTTTAAACCAGGTCTTACCATGATGGGCATTTACTATAATTATACTGTTATTTTTTAATTTAAACACCATATTAAGCAAGTGAAAATTAACAATCAAAGTGAACAATGTTTCAGAGTTGTGTGGTGCAGTCCTCTACTGAATAATATGATATTTATCTTTTTTCCACAGAATTTCTCACAGTGAAACTTGCCATTTAAAGGTCTTCAACCATTTCAACCTAAGGCAATCTAACCCTCACTTTTTCTCACATCATAATTTACTTATCAAGACGACAGGTAGTGAGAGTATAAATTTATTGATGACTTGATAACATACCAATTTCTCAGTGCTAAAAACTAAACAAATGTCAAAAAAGTACAGAGAATTGAACTTTTAAGCCAAGAACTGGACAAGTTGAAGCAGGATAAAAAGTGGTCCAGGGTTCCAGGGCCAAACAGGCTGTGCCTTAGTGTCCTAGACTGTACAAGAACAGATCTTTGCAGGGTAAACAACGAACATTTTCAGGGTACAAGGCTCTGTAGCAAAATATTATTTAAAAATTCTTATGTGATACTTTTGAAGTCAAGAAAAATTAATAAAATACAAAAAATAATGATAATAATATCATTATAATACCATAAGGGCACCAAGGAGTAGAATAGTGGGGCTCCAGTCACCCTGACAAAAGTTTTAGACTTATGGCAGGGCTCCTGAGCAATGGAAACTCCAGTTCTCCTTGTGACACTGTTAAAGGTACTCCAAATAAACACTAGGTTTTATTAAGATGAATTTCATATCATTTAATAGCTGTATGACTATGTTTTTTTTCAGTTACTGTTCAAAATAATCCTATGAAGGAGAACAACTGATGTGCATAACAAACTGAATCATTTTCAAACTTGGTGATAGTTTCTGGATGCAATATGTGGAGAAAGGACACAAAGTGCTCAATTAACAGACTTTACTTGTTTTAAGGATGTTCATGCTAATTGTTTCTGTACATCCTTACTGTGCACAAAAATCACATGCCACATCAAGCATCAAGTGTGCACCAAGTAATAAAATGAACCATGATAGGGCAGATTGCTATTGTTATAGCTTAGCCTGGATTAAATGATCTTGGATGGTGACCAAGGTTATTTCTCTTTTGATGGATCATTTTCTGTACTGATTTTCCATGTTTAGTGAAAAACTGAAGAAAATTTACCTAATTAGAAGTTTGATTTGATTGATAATTTGATTCATCTTAAAAACCCTAGAGACAATGCTGATTGACACGACATGATTTTTTTAAAATCAGGCTAGTTTTTCATGTGCTTTATCACTGTAACACAGTCCATGAGCCCCCAATTTCTTTTTTCATTTCTGAAACAAGCAATTATCATCTGTGCACGGTATAAGTTTGAAGAAAATAGATAAAGAAGAACATTTTCACGCGAACTTGCATTGATTTAGTATCAACTTAAAGCTACAGAGTTTCAGGACTTCATAACTATGTCACTTTGCATCTCAGTAAACAACTAATAAATACATGTAATTTTCTCTCATTTAGCATTAACCTTTGCACTACCTATTTCCTTTTTCTTGACACATTTTCGGCAGATGCGCAGCATGTCTCCTGACTGTTGAGCAAACAATGGCTTGATGTGAACAGGTGCACCTCCACGCATAACACACCTGTAGGACTTCACTACTTTTTCACTGCATCCTGCACACTTAACTGGCATCTGATTCCTTCTTGTCATGCAGTGACCTTTGACTAGTGAAAAATAAAGCAACTGTATTAATTACTGCCCAGTTTCACGCAGTGATTTTCACACACCTTGTCTTGCCAATTGTCTTGCCAATTGTCTAATAGTTAGCGTGTTGGACCTCAGATCAAGTGGTCTGGGCTTTACTTCTGGTTGGGGTCACACTGTTGGGTCTTTTGGACAGACACTTACTATCACAATGCTTCCCCTCCACTGACGGATAGTGCAGGGGTGAGAGTGCTCACCTCCCACTAATGTGGCCCAGGTTCGATTCTTGCCCAGTGTTACATGTGGGTCGAGTTTGTTGTTGCTTCTTGACTTGCTCCAAATGCTATTCTCCGGGTACTCCTCTTTTCCTCCCTCCACAAAAACCAACACTCCAAATTCCAATTCAACCAGAATAGAGAGCCCGCATGAAAACCAACTATGGCTGATGTGGTTAAATATTGAACATTATTTTTTAATTTTTTTTTATTTTAAGACAAACAGTTAGAATGCCAGAGAGTAACCCATGAGGGGCTGGCATCCAAAATATGATGCAGAAGCACCACAAGCCACTAACATTTCAGATACACTGTAATATATCAAACACTAAAGACCATATCATGTTTGATCACATTTCCAAACACTGAAAAGAGAGTTGAAAATATGAAGAGCAGCAGAGTATTTTTGGCAAACTTTGAGGTATTAGAAAAATAATACGTTCAAACAATAATATTGTCTTGGATGTTTGATATATCTTGTCGCTGGCAACTAAAACTAACAGGAAAATGGAGAAATATAATATAACATATAAATTATCTTAAAAATCTATGCTAATTAAGATCAGTTAACCAAACACTGTCATGTTCATGATTTTCTTTGCATGAACTTGACAAATTATTTGATAAGTTTGGGAAAATTCTTTCAAATTGTTATGTGAATTAAAAAGAAATTAAACAAATCAAGAAATACTTTGCTCTCACCTTCTTTCTCAGGTTCTTTCTCATCTTTTGCATACGGATGCTCCACCTTCAACTTGTTGGAGGCGGCATCTGCAGTAGATGTTGATGAGTCACCAGCTTTCCTGGACATCTTCTCCAGCAAAGCAGCAGCCAAAGCCCTCCTTTTACCACCTGAAGAGTTGTCAACCTTTTTATCTGCTTCTGGGTCAGAAAATGAAGCCAGTCTTTTGCGGGTCATTACCGTGGGTATTATTTGTTTATCCTCGCGCTTTATTTCTGGGGTACCTGAACTTCTTCCCTTTCTCGGTGATAAGGTTTCAGTGGGTTTTGTTTCTCTTGCAATCACAGGAGACCTTGAAGCTGACCTTCTACCTCTTGTGATAATATTATCTGCAATGTTTTTAGAGTCTGTTGCCTCTGCCTTGTCTTCCTTTGTTACCTCATGCTCCTCAGTGTTTTTAGATTCCATTTTACTGTCGGTATGTTTCTTGGTTTCTGATTGATTCTCCTCTGGTCCATTGCTTGTTTTATCCTTCTCAAGACTATCTGCATCAGCTATTTTTGTACTCATGTCTTCATCAATCTTCTCTTTGGAACTGGTTTCCAAATTGCTTGTTACAACAGCCTCTTTTTCTTTTCCTGTCACTGAAACTTTTTCACTCAACTTTGATTGAACAAGAGCACTTTTTTCCCCAGTTTCTTGCTCCTCTGGCACCCCCAAGACATCAACCTCTTTCTCAGGAGACTCTTTCTCAGCAACATTTTCGTTTGCATTCATCAACACCGCTTTGTCATCTTTTGTAACAGTCTCATTTGGTGGGGATGACTCAATGGGTTTGGTTTTAACTTTGTTTATACCAATCATGGATTTCATAGACTGTGTTCCAAAATCCACTTTCACTGATTTCTCCTTGCTCACTGTACTAGCATTCTCCTTTTCAACTGTACCACTCTTAGCCTTTTCCGTCCCACTGCCATCATTTTTCTGCATCTGCGCACCACTCTTTGAAGAAGTTGTCAATGCCTTACCACTCACATTTGCACCTTTAGAGATGGTTGATTTTGCAACTTCGTCTTTCAGTTCCTCTCCAGTTGTAGGAGGAATACTTTTTAGCATGGCCTTGGTCTCTTTTGTCACCATTCCTTTTGCAATGGGAGTTTTCTTTATCGGTACTGATAATGAGCACAACTTTTTTGAAGCAGGAAGAAGCTTCGACTTTTCATCCTTTGGACTGTCCTTTCTTTTCTTTTCATCCTTTGTTGGCAATTTAACACTGTTCTTTTCAAGACTTGCAACCTTGGTTTTATCAGTTGATTTTGCAGCATTCACTTTTCCAGATGACTTTGCATTTTTGATCAGCTTTGCACTGTGAAGCTTTGCAAGTTTTCCCTTGATTATTTTTGCTTTTCCCTTTCCTGTGGCAGCCCCTTGCTCACTGTCTTTGGGTTTCTTATAAGGCATACATCTACGACAAACTTTAACAACTTTCACCCCAGGGGTAAAAAGATGTTTGATTTTCTCCGGGGCATTCTCTTTCTTGTAACAGCTGTATGATTTTGTGACCAACTTGTCACACTGGAAGCAGACAATCCCACAAGTTCTCTCTGGAGGTGTTGATTGTCCATCCCCAGTTGCTACAATGGAAAATTAAAAATTGTTGTCAAATAACTGTAAGTTTTTGTCAGTTTTGTGCACCGAATCAATCATGATGAACTGACATGCACAAAAGGGTTGGTTAATGTTTTGATTTAGAATGGTATTGTGGTATTGCATGACATTGCACATGAAAATGTAGCTAGCAATAATTTATTGTTGGTTAAGTTTTTTGTTTTTGACTGCAGTCAATTATGACAATTGTTAAGACAATTGCCAAACCTTGAATAAAAAAGAAAAAAAAACCAAAATGGATTGAACTCTACCAATCACAACCCAAAGATGTTACCTTTTGAACTGATTGAAGTAAGGGACAAAACATTTTTTGAGAGGGAGTTAGGCAACTTCCAAAAACATTCCTGCACAGCAAAAATGGCTGAAAAAGAAATTATGTAAGAGGAGCGAGTGCTTTCCACTAGCCTGGTCCAGCCTTTCACTCAAGAAAATTATTGCACAAGTTATTGCAAACCCCAAAAAATCATTCACAACTTTAACGCCAGAAAATAATTCAAGCTAGAAAGAATTGACCACCCGTCCCCCCCTAAACTTCCATTTCCTGAGAGGTCTAGTAACATAATTGGGGTGAAGGTGGGAGGGGAGGGATGGCTGGGTAACATAAAATTAAATGAATTAATGGATACATGAAAGTCAAACTGATTTACAGGTCAAGATCATTGTCTAGTAAACATTACCTGTCTTCTTCTGTTGCTGTTGTTTTGCTGGGTTTAGTACTTTCTCTTCCTTAGGTACTGGTTGCTTAACAGACTTTGGCATTGCCCGCGAAGATGATGGCGCCTTTCCTTTGGGTGGTGGTGGTAGGGCATATGCATGGTCCAAAAATGTCAGCTTGTTGTTTATAGTGTTTATTTCAGAAGTTGTAGCTGTATTCACAGTTGGTGATAATGAATTATTGTGATCCACAAGTTTACTAAGATTTTCAGACACATTAATCGCAAGGGCATTTTCTTTGTGTTTCTCATCTTTCTCACTCACATTGTCCTTAACCTTCAAGTCACTGACATCTCCATAGATTGTGAAACAGTTTGGTGTGGAGTTGTACTTTCCACTGTGATGTCTCACCACAGTCACAATCCCAATATTCTTAATAGGGACAGGTGCCTTTGCCACTGCACCTTGTTTAGTGTTGCCGTTTTCTGATGCAAAAAGTTTGGGAATTTGAACCTCTTTGCTCTTTGTTTCATCACCATTCAACAAGAACCTCTCACTATCATCCTCCATTTCATCTTCATCAGCCATCGTTTCGTTGCACAAAAGGTCCTCATAAGGTCTCTTGAGTCCTTTCCTCAGGTCTCGTGCAATGTAATCAATGGCTTTGGTGGCACGATCGTATGTGACCCCAAGAGGTGTCCGCAGGTGAACCATTTGGCTGGTTTTGGAACGCAGCAGTATAAGTGCCAGGTTTTGGCGGCAACGCTCTCGAGAGCTGAAGCACCTCTTGCAAACTCTGATGCGGTCATGTTCCGGAGTAACAAAGTTCTTCAAGTGTACTGGAGCACTGGTTCGGTTGACAAAACGGTATGATTTGAACACTCTTAATCCACAAACATCACACCTCAAGGGCTCCTTGCGAACACCATCTGAAAAAAAAAG
>OMLO01001592.1_pt1 | contig 17638 bp, 16 predicted proteins | sample 1674811 | NCBI WGS metagenome assembly OMLO01 (sample SAMN06265003, study PRJEB25207) | coral metagenome | isolation source: Coral host | place: Mexico:La Bocana,Puerto Morelos, Mexico | collected 2008-11-13 | reverse complement strand
ACACTTGGTAACTCTTAGTTGGGGGGGGGGGGGGGGGGGGGGCAAAAATTCCAAGCCACACCCACAGAACCAATCTCGTTCTCAAGGCTTTCCCCTTGAAGGGTGAAGGTTGAAGGAGCAGGCTCCTCCCACCTTCAAGGGAAAAGCCCTGGGAACGAGGTTGTCACAGAACAGGGTCTTGGTACCTCTTAGGGGTTCTTTTTAAAATTTCCGACAAGCACGCTCATCCTTTTTATACGGGAGTTTCCGCTCCCCCGCGCAGCCTCTGCGTGTTCCTGGCGGTTAGTTCCAAGCCTCTTCTCGGAGCAGCACGTACACATGAATCTGATGTCCGGTATGTTGGGTCCAAAAGGAAAAGTTAGTATCGTAACCCTCCACCAGAAAGCGATGATATGATAACTGGGCCATGTGGTCAAGGTTCCAAAATATTTTCGCTTTTTACCTTACCTTTTGCGTCTTCATAGCCAACTCAAAACAGAATTAAAAAGGCAATTTTGTGTTTTGATGGCCCATCGTTCTTATAGCAAACTCGAAACAAATATGAAAATCAACTGAGTGCTTTGATTTGAATTCTAATGTCATTTTCATTTTATATTTTATTTTACTTATTTCAGAGTTTTATTCTGTTTCTATTTTACTTTCATTTTATTTTATTTTTTCTTCTGTTTTATTTAAATCTAATTAATATTTATTTTGTTTTTTTTTTATTGTTAAGTGTTTTTACCTCTGTGTTATTTTCATTCTATGTCATCCAGCTTCCTGAGCAATATTATTGATTTTCCTATGAAAATGCTGGATCATCAAAAGTGCAGTAAAACTATCATTTTGTTTGGAAGCTGTCAGAAATTTGTCTGAAATTAATAAAAAGTGTGGTGATGGGCTCCTGAAAGTGTGCGAAATAAAACGCCCGAAATTTTAACCTCTGACACTTCATTCGTAGTCGACTAATTCTCGATCAATGCATGAGTCGGTCGATCGCGACACTCGGCCGTCTGTGGACCGACTGTGATGGAATGCCGACCGAGTATCAAGGCACTACAAAAATTTGTTTACCTTTACTTGACGTACTAAAGTGTTTTTTTGTTGAACGCTGAGCCTTATACTTGCAGGCTCCGATACTAAACCGTGATGGCCGCCGAGACGTGTAGCGAAATAGTTCAGAAAATTTCAGTATCATCGGGGCACGAGTTAGTGGTGGCTTTACAAGATTTAAGCGCCCTTCTGAACAGCCCATCCTTCAGTCTTCGTGAGTTGGCACCACACATTCCGGCGCATTTGTTGTTTGGCTGTTTGAGTACGTCAAGCGAAGAACAAATCTTGTTGTGCAAAGGGATTTTGAAGAAACTGCTGTCTTTAGAGAAGGCAGACGCAGTTATAATCCATTATCACGATTTTGTCATCGAAGGCTTGAATCATCCACAGTTTGAGGTCCGTGAGTTTTGTCTGGGAGAGCTGGAAAGATGCTCTGCAAGCATCAACGGCCTGTTAGCACTGCTGGATAACGTCGACATCCTTGTTTATACTGCTCGTGCTCTGAGCGACGAAAACCTCGCGTGTGTCAAGCTGGCCACAAACACGCTTATCAACACCGCAAAACACGACTCGGGTCTGGAGATTTTATTTCAACATCAGATTCAGAGCGAATTTGACGAGCTTCTGACGAAAAAGGATGTCATTCGTTTCAGGGTGTATGAGCTAAGTGTTTCAATTCAAGCTTTGTCTGAGAGAGCGTTTAAAAACTGCAAAAACTCTGGAGTTTTGGAGAAGTTGATGAAAGAGCTAGATGGAGATGATATTTTGCTCCGACTGAATTGCATCCAGCTTCTGACGCAATTAGCTGATTCAGGAAAGAATGGGCTGATGTTTGTCGAAGAGAGCGGCATAATAACAAGGCTAAACAACTTGTTAACAAGTGCCGAGACAGACCCTCTGATGTCCCTGATGTTGCCAAGTAAGATTTGTTTTATGATAAGAATAAAATACATAGGCCAGGCATTTCTAAATGAACATTGGCAATTGAACCCTTTTAAGCAATTGGATTTGACTGAATTAGACTAGGGAGCACCACCAAGTTTATGTGCAACAGAATTTGACTGATCAAGTTCATTGTTTGCATTTTATCTTGCCATAATTATTAAGTTGATTTGTAGCTCTGATTAGTTTAGGGTGAAGTCAAGATGTACCCTCTGTGAAATAGCTGTTGGCCTGAACACATCTTTATTAAAATTTGGCATTACAGAGTTAAAGGCAGACATGCAAACAAATATTCATAATTTTATGATCAAATCAAAATTGACATTTCGAAATAATTGTTACATGACATTTAAAAATAAGTTTTACTAAGGAAATATATTGGTGTTGGGATCTGATTGCCCCTTCATAGTGGACAAAATATTCCTTTTTCATTTCACATGCCTCTGGCAAATGGTTTAAGTGCAGAGAAAGGTACATGTAATATTTGGCAAGTCTGAACTCGTAAAGAACTTTCATCTGCATCACATTCTATTTGTATAAATTTAACTTGCGACACATTTATTTTCGTGTCAGGTATTATCAGATTCTTTGGTTACCTGGCACAATCCAGACCAGCAGAGGTGACCCAGCAGTACCCCATCTTTCTGCAAACTGTCTTCTCCTTCCTAACAGCCACAGATCCAGCCCTTAGATTGATTGCAATACAAACAATTGGTGCTGTGGCACATTCTGAACAAGGTCTCAGGGTAGTGTTTGATAACAAGGCCCGCAATGATGAGATCATGAAGATTCTGTGTAACAATATCAACTCCTCTGAAGCAGATGTAAAGGGTCGATCACTTGAAGCCTTGACATTGATTTTTCACTCAGCCGACATTCCTTCTGAAGATCTGTCAGTGCTCACAAGGTCACTCTTTAGTGCCATGGCATCTAATCCACTTCAGATCCTGATGGACGTTTCAAAGCAGCCTTTTCAAGATGTTCACTGTGCTGTTTTGAAAGTGTTGAGAAGTCTTGCTAAGTACAAATGGGCGCAGGAGGGCATGACAACGTGTCCAGGTAAAACAAATAACAGTGTTCTTGTATCAGGTCTAGAACAGGTTCACTGTTCTACACTAATTGGCCTTTCCTCAATGTAGATCCAGAAAAAAATCAGTCAGCAAGAATTCTTCATTTTATATTGAATAAAACGTACAACTGTTTTAAAAGACATGTTTCGGCAAGCTTATGCCATCTTCAGTTTAATAGAATGACAAGTAATACTACATAATATGAATAAATTATTTACAATATGCATTACAAAAGAGTGATACCATAAATTACAGAGTTAAAAAGGTGTTGAATTCTTCATTGACGGTGAAATTGGCAATTGATGTCACAGTAATTTTTTTTAATCCATTCCCTACCTCTCTCTTTTTATATGGCTCCTAGTTACAGCCGTTGCTCGGCTCCTACTTGGTGTAGAAGACACAATTGATAGGAAATAAAATAGGAAACAAAGGGACAAAAAAAACAAGAAAAACAAAAACAATAGGTTCATCAGGTAGTGTTCTATTGTGATGTAACCTACATATCTTCTACAATGTTCATCAAGAAGGAGTCCCTTGCTCTATGGCAGTAATTCCCATGCAATGTTAATGGGAAACGTTTTGGTCAACGAGAATCAAAACTCACTGTTTCCGGTGGAGCAAGTATTTTGTTATAATTCCAAACTCAAAAATAAAACAAACAATTGGCAATTGATGTCACAGTAATTTTTTTTAATCCATTCCCTACCTCTCTCTTTTTATATGGCTCCTAGTTACAGCCGTTGCTCGGCTCCTACTTGGTGTAGAAGACACAATTGATAGGAAATAAAATAGGAAACAAAGGGACAAAAAAAACAAGAAAAACAAAAACAATAGGTTCATCAGGTAGTGTTCTATTGTGATGTAACCTACATATCTTCTACAATGTTCATCAAGAAGGAGTCCCTTGCTCTATGGCAGTAATTCCCATGCAATGTTAATGGGAAACGTTTTGGTCAACGAGAATCAAAACTCACTGTTTCCGGTGGAGCAAGTATTTTGTTATAATTCCAAACTCAAAAATAAAACAAACTGCAAAAAGATATTATTTGCATGATACCAGCTGGCACCCAAGGGTCTCAAGGGTGCATGACCTGATCACCTGCGAGTGGAAAGTTCAAGTATTAGTTTCCCTAGAGAGGTACAACATGTAGTGGGTTCTTGATCCAGGACAGGTGAAACGTTCTCCTCCAATTGGAAAACGCGTTTGATTTAAGAGGTATAACAAGACTGTTTCCGCAAAGATGTATTTTTTTCCTGAAAAGGCTCCCTTCTTCCTGCTTTAAAAACTACCAGCACTCAATTCTTTTCCACAGGGTTTCTTGAATATCTACTGGATAGGAAAACTGAAACGGACAAGGCCGGCAAAGAACTGAAGTACGAATTTGTAGCAGAACTTGTACGATCTCCATTCTCCAAGGAAGTGTTTGATAAACCCTTCCATTTGCGGCTCCGTGAATATGAACGTGAAGGTCCATTCTATGTCCAGGCACAGGCGGCTGTTGCTTTCGAGGGCGCAGACTAACTAACATGCTGTAACTTTTACTACTTAAAAAGACACCTATGAAGTCGCTTTTTCTGAATTATTTTTGGTTTGATCTTTTTAAACTTGGTTAGCGCTACTTCAGGCGATTCTTACGAAAAAAATACAAAAAGAGGACAAAAACAATGATTTTGAAATTGATTCAAACGCTTACACTAGAACGACTGCATGCTGGAGGTTTTAAAAAAAAGCCCTTGGTAAAACTGAAAGCGATATTAAACCAAGTTTATAACGATTTACCAGAAAAAAAGAATCACCAAAACGAACATGCGACAGGGCTTTCCTGTAAATCAAGTGATGGAATTGTTAGAAGGAAATATTATTATCATTCGATGCATTTTTTTCTTCTTTTCATTGGCCAAGAGCCCACCACGTGACCTACAAATAACTGTAATAAACGTCACACAGAAGGTATAGACAGTTCCTGAAGTCGTTTTAACTGTTTTAATCGCGTAGCCGAGTAACGTACAAAACACACACAACGTGCTTTTTTCCGATTCTTACACTATGTATCATGCACAAAGTGTCCCATTACATAACTGCCTACAAATAATGGTCTGCTCAGGTGTAATTGAAACCACGTTCTCTAGTGAAAAATGGCGGATCACTTCCCTACAAGTTGTGAGTATTAAGTAGGATTAAAACTGCATTGTTGGCCTACATAAATTATGGTATGCTTTTAAGCACCTGCATTTTCGTTTTCGTTAGACAATGTTTAATGCAAACAAATGAAAATTATACTTGCTGTGAAGTATTGTAACTGGTAACGTCTTGTTTAGAATTACTGACATTTATTGGTTTATGCCGGCAAAAAGAAAAAACGACCGGTTACCTGATTAAGACCACAAATGAATTTCCTTATTCTAAAGGCTCAGTTGAAAGATGACATACGGAAATCAAATCGATAGGTGAGCGTCACAAGCATTATGCGTTGGGCAAACGATCGCAACATTTTAATGCAACATAGCGTAACATTGTTGGGCGTAACAGGTTGCGCGCGTTTTTCCACACTGTTTCAAACGATCAATGAAAAGAATAATGATGTACCTGTCTGGTCGTGAAGAGAACCCTTGCTTTCGTTTGTTTTCTCGTTACACAGAGATTGAACGGATAACCGGAAAGAAAACATTTCCGGACGGTCTGGTTTGATGATATTTTGTAGCATGAAGCGGCCAGAATTATTTCTACTCCCCTTGGATGGGATACTAGTCCATCGCAGGGTTACCCATAACATTAAATTCGCTGGTACCATTTGTACAGCTGGGTGGAGAGAAGCACTGTAAGAGTCAAGTGTCTTGCAGAAGAACACTGTCCCCGGCCAGGGCTCGAACCCGGACGGAGCGGAGTCGAGCGCACTAACCATGAGGCCACCGCGCCCCACACTAGGCGATGCATTCGCCTTTTCTGACTTCTTCGTAGGTTGCATGGTCTCTTTGTTTGAGATCACATTTGTTATTTAAAAGCCAAGAGGAATGCAATAAGATATAATTTGATTGCGCGTTGTGACTTGCGCGATGAACCTGAATATTCCGTGGCGCGATATGTCCGACCCTGCGACCCTCCCCTCCCCTTGCCTTAGCCTTTCACCCGCAGTGCAGGGTTTTTCCAAAATGTTTCCCTCGGATTCTCAGTCCAAATCTGGATATTTGGAGATTTGAGCTCAACCTCGTTCCCAGGGTGTTTCCCTCCCGTCTACGGGAAGAGCCCTAGGAACGAGGTAAGTGACACTTGGACCGGTCTAGAGGGTGTCCATGGGGTGTGGCTTTTACGGCTAATGGTTAATTTATTTTCCTTACGGTTAACAGAAAATCCTAGAAATTAATTGCCATTGCTTTACATGAAAAAGTAAAAATTAATTTTTGTTTAAAAAGTTAAATATTTATTGTGGTTACTGTAAAACACATTTTAGGTCTTAGAACAATTCTGGGATAGAAAAAATGATAGCCTCTCTCTAATTTTATAATTTTCAAGAATCCTCTCTTTTCGAATACCTTATTAAATAAATTCAATAAAAAATTACAAAGTTTTATGATAAAATCAACTCTTATATTAATCTTTGAATTTGCTCACAAATTATTCCATTTGAAGCTATTTTACAATATTAATACTCTTCTACATGCAATTACAAGGAACATAATACATAATTAAAACTTACAATCAGTGAATAACTTATGCTAATTACCTCCAGCTGATATTGACAATGAAAGGGCACATAATGCAGTCCACAAAATATACTGATACCAGTGGATACCGCTAACTTTATACTATTTAGTTTCACTAATGCAAATCCTACATTTTGATTGGCTACGCTAGAAGAGGACTGTTTGCAATAGTCATCCAGTAGCGAAATTCTTTCGTTTTATTCCCAAATAAATCTTTCTTCAACCTGCATTGCTAACTTTACTATTGCTTTTTCTGTCCGACTAGTTGGGTGATACTAAAACAATTAGACCCTGCGCCCTAATTGTTAAATATTCTATCTATCATCTGTTCTATTTGTTATCTGTGGAGTCCTTGTCGTCCTTTGGCATGATGGTAAAAGCCATCGTGTTTTTGTTGTACTTGCTGTGCTCTGCACAGACCCAAATGGCTCCAATTCCTTCACGAGGTTCCTGCCTCAACCCGCCAAAATCGTCTTCGGTTCTAAACTCTGATAGAAGTTTACGTAAGTAAGCGTAGCTTTCATCTCCCACTCGATACCCATGATCCGGACCAGTTAACGCGCTGAGGTCCTTAGCTTGTCGAATGGAGCCTGAAGCTTCTTCAATGCCCTTAAGAAATCCATCCATCTGTGTATACGACAGTTTAGATCGGGTTCAGTCAGATCATGGGCGCCTTAATTAATAATCCACTGATATAAGAGCCTATGAACCGGCTGTTTGTAATGGAGGATAGCACGAAGAGAAAGCGGGGAGACAGAGGATATTAGAGAGAGGATGGAGGAACCATTTCCTCCTCGGCCCGTCCAGCTGGAGCCTGTTCACAAGCCACTGACATACTTTTAATAATTCATTTTTTATAACAGCTATGGTTTGTGACATGATGAATAGAGGAAGTTAAAATAACGCGGCTAAAACTACACACTTACATCAAAGGTGGTGAATTATAGTTAATTTAAGAAAATGTAAACACGAGAGGCATTTTCAGGAACCATTTTCCTTCCTGTTACAAAAACGCACTTTTGTTTTGCGTTCTTTAGTATTCACTGATTGCAATCTGCAGTACCTACGTATCGAATTCAGCCGAGAAAACCTGGACTTAAAATTTGCCTCTCTGCACGCTTTGTATTCCTGCTGTAGCCATGAACATTTCAAGGTTTGTCCACTGCCTTTCTTTTTTTTAGAAGAAACGCTTCGCAAAGGCCGCACACGAAAGGACCGAAGGAGGAAATTCAATCTTACAGGCTACCCGATAATATCATTGGGCTAAAAGGATGGCAATACAAACCTCTTTGAATCGATTCGTCCATGGAACAGAACAAAGCGTAGCAGCACTCAGGCCAATCGTACCAAGAATGTTGTTCAGAGTTCCCTCGACGTCAAGGAGGTCTAATAGGCCTCCGGCGAAGTTAGCCACCGACGAACAGGAAATAAGAAGCTAAAACAAATTATTATCGCAATTAGCATATATGTTAGACTTAAGTTCAACAAATTGGCCAGAATATAACCGAAATGTTCAAATGTCAACTTTTACGCTACTGTGGAAGCCGTCCATAAGGTTATATTTTGAGTTACCCCCTTTAAACATATTTTTCAGCCGATCACCCATGCTTTAACCTCCTAAATCCCACCAACCCCGCCTACCTTGTAAAAAGTGAACGGTCCCTTAGTCTCCAAGGAAGACTCAAACAACAATCTGCATATTTACTTTAACTTAAAAAAATCGTATTTAAAAAGTGGAAAACGTTCTCTGGTTAAAAAGATTTTAACATAAGCTTTTTGCTATCAGTTTATAGCCCGTAACGAATGAAAATGCTGGCGCGCGAATGTAATAGATACCAAAAGGGGTGCGAAAAATTGATAAAACTAGAATACTAAAGAAGTGTAAAAAAAACTAAGGGATAAAAATGTAAATAAGGTCTAATTGCAATAAACTGATGGAGTATTGCCTAGGAAACTGCGTTGAGTTATTGTCCGCATATTCCATTTTGGCTGTATGCCAGGATTCTAGCGTTTTTCGAACATGGTAGTTGTCCTTGTTGATTAGACCTGCATTGCCAAAGCCAATGGAATGATTATTTTACCACGCAGTGTTGACAGCGTTTTAGCCCTTTGTGTAGTTCTTCAAGTTTCGTTGATATTCCTTTCTTTTCATTTCAATTAAGCTATCCCTTAAAACTAATTGTTCTTGTCGGTTGAAGACCTTCACTGTCTCGAACTCAAATAACTTTCTTTGGGTAGACTTTTTCCGTGTTTTTATATAGCTTAATCATTTTTACCTGCAAAGAAAACCGCAACAGGCCAACACTTTCCTTGATTAGGTCTGGAACTCCACTGGCGTCCAGCATGTAGCCTTTGTGCTTGCTCTTGTCAAGAAAGTGTACCCCAGTTCCATCTCCATTTCCTTCACAGAGTAAAAAGAGCCTATACTTTGGCTGACCATACGTCAAAAGCATTTTGAGAGCATTTGTCTTAAACACAGAACATTTTTGCAACTCTGGTAGAAGACAGACGGTCCTTGGAACGTCGCACTAAGAGAGGCAATGCAAAAGTTGAGGGAAAAAGTGGTTAAGTAAATCAATCTTTTCACTTAAAAAAAAAAAATTAACTATGTCAGGTCTAGAGTCTGACCTTACATGAGACAAGCTCGAATCATATGATATTTTGAAGTTGTTTAGTAACATATCTTAGTTGTTTTTTACATTACTCAAGCAAATATAGTCAGTAGCGGAGCTTCGGTGGCCCAAAGAGTCGACAATCGGAGCACCATACCCATATAGAAAAGAAAAGGAAACCCATGAATTGATTGTCATATGGCTTGCGGTATTGCTCGAGGGCGCGTACATACGACAGCCGAGTCGCGCACGATGGCGGCCATACTCCAGCTAACAAGATGACCGAGTCATGTAGCCTTGGTTTACAGCGAACATCTTTGATATTGTCAATTGATAATGTCAATTGATACCTGTCAAAACAAGGTATCGACTGACCAGTATCACGTTACCATATCAGCTGGAAGTTGACCGTTAACCAAGTGCTGGTTTTCGATTGGATTGGCGGCTCATGCCAGGCTTATTTGTTGTAATCAGGGTTGGGTTGTTCTGAAGCCGGCTAACACTAAAGTTAAGCGAAGTATACATTTTTCTTTTACGCAAATGTTTTTCACTGCTTTTGTTTTGTGCAGTTTTAGATATATGTTACGTGTTTCAAACTCAAAACAGAAGGACAAACAATAAATAACACCGCAAAGTTACAAAATAAATGTTACATATTATTGCCTTTGAGTTTTGCCCTTCAGAGTTCGCTCGAGATCTTTGTCAGCATCCACCTCCTGGTAATTGGCTGTCCATTCATCGTTGGCCTGAGAGTCGTCGACATATAAATCAGTCAGCTCGGTCGTCATTTAAGTTTGCGTTTTTGATCTTCAGTTTCTAGTTTCAGAGCCTTCTGAGTCGAAACTCATTGTAGAATCCGACGAAGTAGAAGACAAATTCCAGGATTTAACCAAATCATAAATTTTGCGGCAAATTACTCCACAAAATAAGCTATATTATTTTAGTGAAAAAATAATTGGGGTTAGGTACACTTTAATCGAGCGGACCGGGAGGTCTGCTTCTAGGTTTGGCTAAATCTATTTATCTATTTATTCAACCAAACGTGTTATGTTTTCAATGTTTCTACGTAGGACTGACGACTTGTCTTTGTTCCTCATGAGTTTTTTTTTTGCGATATTTGTCTCAAAATATTAAGAAGAATGAAGCAAACATGATATTCAACATTAGAATGCTGTCTACATCGAAGTAGTAACAATGGCAAAAACCTATACTTACATTTTTGATGTCCATGAAAACCTTGGTCATGTTTTCAAACATTGCTTTGATTTCCTTTAGCAGTTTCGCCCCGTGTCTCTCTTCCCTATCACCAAAGTATCGCATCAGGGGTCGTAACAGCATGTTTGAGGAAGGAATTTCAGCTTTGGAGTATGCGCCACCTGAGGTGTGCAAATGTAACGTAAAATCAAATAAAACAGCTGGAATTAAAAGCCGAGTAAATAATTAAAATCATCCTTTCCTTTGTTCATAGCCTGTCCATAGTGAATCATGCAACTTATCTCAGAGGTTTCTGCTTTAACGTTCGTAAAGCTCATTCAGCCACAGTAAAGTGCTAGGTTTATTAAGAGTTTCTAGTTATTTTAATAAATAAATGACTAAAAACTAAATAAGTAAACAAATAAATAAAGAGAGAAAGAAATGAATAGACAAAAGGCTTACTGAGACTCTCATTCGGTCTTAAAAGGACTGAATTAATGAGCTAGGTTTACAAGGTTTACAAACTTATTAAATAATTCCAAGCGATAAAAAACTTTTCATACAAAGTTGAGAACAACGTTCATTGTTTTTAAAAACATTCACTTAGGCATATTTTATCGGCACACATTTATTAATTATCCTAGTCATTTTTAACAAATTTGTTTAGTGCTCGAGACATTCTTGTCTGTTTTATACTATTTTAACTCCTTATAAGATATACCTATGCTAAATTAGTAATTTTTTACTGGCACTTGAAAATGAACTCGGAGAGGTCGAAACGGCGTGACTTCTTATCGTTAATTTTCATTACAGACTCAATCTTCAAGAAATTACTCATCAAGATGTTTAATCACGAATTTTTTTTTCTTTCTTTTTTTTCTTTGTTATAAAAATAACTACAAATATAAAGCTCTTCCATATCCTGTGTCAACGCTTGCCCTTCAATTTCTTCACTTCGACCACAAGTTCGAAACAGTGTACGGCAATGACTGTTTTTTTTTACGAAGATATAAACACATCTCATACACAAAACTGAAGACCTTTGTTCAGTACAAACCTGGATGTTGTAATCTGTGGGAAGGATACCAGTCCAACTCTTTGATCGGCCGAGTATCTTTGGAACCATTCAACAAGTCATCCATTGAAAACCTGTTTCCATGGCATCTTTCACACTCACTTTCGGTCTCGCCTTGTGCTGCTGCCTCTTGCACAACATGCAAATCAACATAATACTGCCTACACTCGCAGCAAGATACCTTTATACTCGTCTCGTAGGAGCGTTGAGATTTGGCAAAGCATCTTTGGAGGAAGCCCACGGTTGTTTCTGCACCTGCTCTGCATATCTCTTGGTCGGCTGCCCGCACAATCACCCTTACCTCTGTCATAGTTTTGTTGAGCATGCCAGGCCCACAGTCAACGCGGCACTCGTATTGATCGCTGTAGATAACCAAAGAGTATTTTCCTAGGGTGACACGCCTGCATTTCTGCAAAACGTTGGCAACAAGAATTTGAAAGATGGAATGAATGTGATAGGTCGGTGCTGTGAGTATCAGATGCCTATAGATTGTGTACGTTGACTCGTTAACCAAGGGCCAATTCTCCTCTGTTATCAGAGGCAGGTAAGGAATGATGTCGATTGTACTCTTGTCCATCCTCTCGACGGCCACATGCTTTTCAATGAGCAAGTTGACAATGTGCTGCTTTGTAGAATCTGTGAAAGTGGAAAGCATAGTGCGAGAATGTTATAAAAATAAGTGTTACAGCAATATTTTATTAAAAACTAGTCATTCTAGTAGTTGTCTTTTTAGATGATCTAAAACCGTATTCGGATGATTTCACTAATATCAAGGAATATTTCTAACTTAAGCACATATCAGTGTTACAAAACATTATTGAGTTCCACTATGCACAGACTCCTCGCAAAATTCAAACTAAAACATAATTAAGAAATATACAGGAAACATAACGAGGTCCACAAATGGTCAGAACTTTCAATCCTACCATGCACACGTAAGATGACGAGATGCACAAAAGAAAAAAAAAACTTTCAATCGTACCTACGGTGTTCCTATCTAGCGCTCCAAAGTGACTGGATCTGACTATCTCAGTTAGGTGTCTTGCCAACCAGACGGGTTGAAGAACGAATAGGAAAGAGTCTCCTTCTAATCTAAGACCAATTCCTATCGATTCAAGGTGTTCGGCAGCTTTCTTTCTGAGAAAGTCCCTCTGGATTCCGCACTCACCGGCGATGCACTTGAAGGTGGAATGATCAAGAAGCTCTATCCCTTTCCTCTTCATTTCAAGGACCTTTAGAGCCAAACATTCTAGTCTGTACCACACGAGACTTTGGTGACAGTTTGTTTCGCTTACCACCAATAGTACTTCGTCCAATAGTTTGCCAGGTTCTGAAGCAAAGGTGGTCCCAACAAAAATGGAACGTTTTATCATTGGATTTACGTTTTGGAATGGTTTCAGATCAAATTCACTGGCGTGTGTACGGCTGATATTTACACCTACAAGGATTACATTGGCAGAAGGAGCTTGCAGCGACAGCAGGTACAGCCAGGAGTTGAGGTTCTCCTCGGAAAGACTTCCACAACAGGCATCCCAAGCGTAGATATAGATTCCTCCGTCGGTTGTCGAGGCTAGCATGAGTGTCTCCTGAGTAAGGAGATCGGCGGTAAGGCTGGGTACTCCCCATAACTCAACTCCAGAGTCTCCAGCGTCGATGGCCTGCTGAAGAACATTACCCACTGCTCTTATGCACTCAATGTCGGAGCCAATTAAAGTTAATTTACTCCTTTTGGAAAAAACACCTTTCTCTGCATTCACTTTGAATGGGCTTCCAAACACGTTCTTTCCATTACGAGTTATGGACACTCTGAAAGAACCTTCGGAATAGATAATCATGGAAGCAACGTATTCCCCGTCGCCTTTGTGTGACTGTTTGATAGTACCTTTAGAGTGGACCTTTTTTGAGTCTTGGATGTCAACTGCTTCAGCTCGAAATTCCTGTGCACAAAAAGAGAAAATTCAGAGATAAGTTTTGGACACAAAACTGTTTACTGAGCTTTGGGTTCATAGCGGTTCGTAGCTCTTACCATACAAGAACTACTTCCAGTATTTCCATCTCTTGGCAGAATTTCAACCTCGAATGGTCTACCGACTACAGCAAGGTGATGCTGTGTGATTCCAGTACCGTCCGTAACTTCTACTTTGTATTCTGCTGGGGAAGAGCCTTTGTCTTCCTTTCGCTGAAGAGAGACAGTATCAAAGGGTTCTGTCGAGGCAGTGATGCTCGATTGTTTTCTTCTTGCCTTCTCCCGCGTTGGCAAATCTAGCTGACCCCAAAAGAACACCTGGAAAATAAGTAGGGTAAATCATATTTGATTTCGTTTACATACAAAGTATACAGCTTTGACGTAAATTCACGCCCACTTGCATATCAGTGAAATTCGTTTGTACTCCTCAGAGGCATATTACACTTGCACTACAATGTACGTATACGGCATACGTCCATTAAAAAAATTGTTCTGCTGAGTTTCAGCAAAAACAGCGCTAAGCTATTTATCACATACGACTTGAAATTCATGAGGGTAAACTGACCATGCGCCCTCGCGAGTGTGTACAACAAGCTTCACAAACTCGGTAAGGCGGCTAGTATACCTCTATCACTTGAACGTCAAGTCGTAAATTGCTAAATGTGAAATAACGGAAACCAAACTGGGACACAATGCATGATATCTTCTAACATCATGGCACAAAATACCCTCCTTGTTTATTGAAGAAAATTCCCTCCTTTATCTTAGTTGCACTGATAAGGGTTGTTTTATACGGAGATAACACGACCCATGTTAAATCAGAGAGTGACAGTTGAACATGAGGGTTCTTCCCGTGCTGTCAAACCGAAAAAATCTAAGACTATGAAAAACATACACACCCACCTTTCCATTTTTTGTGAGAACAGCAGTGCTTGCCCAGCCACAACATACAGCTTGAACCCAGTCGAAATTTCTTAACGGCACTATCTTGAACGTCTGGGTAGTTTCAAAGGTGCCATGTCCCAACTGGCCTGATTGGCCATCTCCACATGTGTAAAGTATTCCGCTGTCTGATAAAGCCGCCAGGTGGGTCGCGCCACAAGCAATTTGCACGATGATTTCATGGTCCAATTCTTTGTGATGAACGACATCCCCGCCTCTCATTGGGGTCCAACTGTACAGATCGCCAATGTTGGAGCAAAATACAAACCTACTGAGACTAGCCTCGATTGCCATTATGTTCGCACAAACATTCACAGCATCGAACTCCACAGTTGGCAAGTGCTCTGTGTCTGATTCATTCAGCTTGGAGAACAAAGCATGTATCAGATCTGTAGGCGTCTTCTTTCCCTCAAGGTTTGGTGATGAAAGTTGCAACAGCCACCGCCAGATGTCCACGTAATGGGCTTTGCCTTGTTCATCCATGCTGACCAAAACGGAACCCACGGAGCAAAGAGTAGTCAAGTTGGTCTTGTTACAGCGAATCTGCGGTGTGAGTTCCTCCATAGCTTGGCAATCAGACTCAGGTGTGATTCCAGCGCAAAATAAAAGATGGCTGGTGCTGTTCAGAGCCACAACGAGCTCAACATATGATTCTCCTGAAGGCATGTAACAAGTCGTGACATCTTTGATGTTCAAGTCTTGATCAATGGCATGTGTGGAGGAACTGTTTTTTACCTCAAGGGGTATCGGATCTTCCAACTTTGATCCATAGTAGCACTTTCCCCACAGCATTACATCCCCACCAGTGGTTAAAATCATCGTGTAGTCTTCATTGCATACCAGTTCTTTCGCCCTAAGTATAAAAGTTAAATAACATGAAAAAATAATTTATCACTAAAATTTGATTTTAAAAAGATTTTTAGCTAATTAACCCTGACCAAGTGGCAGGCTAATCCAGTTTCCTGTTAGTCACACAATGTTCTAAGGTGCGGTTTAAGTAAATCATAAAGAAACAATCTGTGTATTAACTGAAAGAAAGACCTGAATGCGCTAAACGAAAAAAAACAATTGACGCCGACCTGTGGACGGAAGGGAACTAGAAAGCAATGTAATTATTTTATTACTGTATCAGTGTCGTTTGTGTTATGTAACACAATGGACACTTCAATGGACACACACTTCGATGGACACTTCATGAAGAGCACAAGTAGTGTTTTTAAAGGCTTTTAATCCGCAACATTCGGTTTTCCTTAATTTATTTCAGCAATAAAACATTGGGCAAAGCCTTTATACAGACCTGATTTCCTCGCCCGTTGAGTTCTTTCCGAGACAGACCTTACGCGGCACGTCACTGTCTCTAGAAGGAGTAAAGTAACCGAGCTGTCCAAAAGCATTGCTACCACACGTGTACACTTCCCCTTGTACAGTTAGAAAACCACTGTGTTTCCCGCCAGCTGACACTTGCTTCACACACGTGCTAGTTGAATATAATGTGTTGATACAGCGTGGGACATGCAAGTTTTGGCGACGACCCAGCCCAAGTCGACCATGCGAACCTCGTCCCCAGGCAAACGGGATTCCCTTATACCACAATCCATTAGCCAAACAGACAGAGTGATGTGTACCACAAGCCACCGATGTCACGCTCACATTGTCAACCTGACTCACTTTTGTGGGACCTGTGAACTTTGATAGAGCTTCATCAGCACACGTCTGTCCCCACTGGTACAGGACACCTCTGTTCGTCAGTGCCACAGCATGGAAACCTCCTGCAGCAACTGATTGGATGTTCCAAAGTGATTCGATCTGAAAAAAAACTATGATAAATGTAACTAGCAGCCACAAAACGTTCCATTCTAGTGGTATCCTCGTTTTCACATACATTCTGTTAAGCGTACAGGAGATGCCAGCAGGCATTGCTTCTGATGAACAACGTGATAGTTTCATTTTTAAGTTGTAAATGAGGTTTACATCGTCCCACCTTTTGGCATTTTGGGTGCCATTAGAAAACTTTTGGGCTACCAAATAGTTAATGCCTATCCTCGTTTGCTACAAAAAAATACCGCTATGAGTTATGCCGGAGTAAAACGATCTTTGTCGAACAACGTTCTAAGACAATTCCATGGTTTTTTTCATCGTGGATGTGGAAGTAAGATCTGTGAGCCACTGAATGGCTGACGTTGCTTGCTAGTGGATTTATGAATTTAATAATATATTTGAAATACGAAGAAAGATGCATCGACAGGAATGACATCGCAACTATGTACACAACCTAAGCAGACGTGAAAAGAGATCTGAAGTTGTTGTACCATAATGGCACCACTAGTTTTCATGATTGTCACTGAGTGCGATAAAGACATCATATAGACAAGAAAATTGAAAGTGATGACTCGGAAGAACGAGGAAGAGAAACACGACAAAAAAGATCCTCCTTCTTTCAGTTATGAGTCTTGGTAAAGATTCCATTTTTCCCCAAAATAACCTACCAATGAGGGCAAAGGCCTGTCTATTTCGTCTCCATGACCCAACTTTCCCATAGCGCCTGATCCGCAAGAATAAACTTGCCCTTCCTTTGTCAAAAACAACGTGAACCCAGCACCACAGCATACTTCTTTCACTTGACAGTTTATCGATGTTACAGGTGTTGGAGAAGGGGGGTCAAAATTTAAAATCAAGTGCTCCTCAAGGCCAAGTGCGCCATCTTCTCCATGGCCCCAAGTGGAAACGCTCTTGTTGTCGTCAGTAACAACAGCTGCATGACCGGAAGACATACTCATACATGCCACTCTTCCAGAAATTGGTGCGGGTTTAAAACGAAAATTATTCTCAATGAGTTGTTTCTCTGAAAAATGTTTCGTACTCATTGTGTAAAACACCGAGTTCAGGCCGACCTCGGAAGGGTTATCGTCTTCTGATTGAAGCAGTAGGTAGAAAAGGCCATGGGCCCTATCCCGGCCCAACTTGTCTCCTGAAATAGACAGAGAAGCTGGATATAATACATTTAGATTAGAAGAAGGTATGTAGTGTATTATTTAACAATTAGACCCGCAGCCCGCAAGGGCTACGGGTCAATAGCCCATGAGGCGAAGCCGAATGGGCTATT
>OMLO01001591.1_pt1 | contig 17643 bp, 17 predicted proteins | sample 1674811 | NCBI WGS metagenome assembly OMLO01 (sample SAMN06265003, study PRJEB25207) | coral metagenome | isolation source: Coral host | place: Mexico:La Bocana,Puerto Morelos, Mexico | collected 2008-11-13 | reverse complement strand
AAATGGTTAGAAAATGGGTTATTTCACCTACTTATACATGGGGTGCATTGGGCTTATAGCCCGCTTACCACACTTTTACTAACTGTTACTAACTTCCTGACACATCCAAGTAGGGTGAAATAATTCCACTTATTTCGGGGTGAAATAGCCCAGTTACCCATTATGTTCGACCATTCATAGGGGACCTCTAATCTCTATTTATAACGATCCTAATACCTCTTCTTTTCTTTTCAAGAAATGCAAATACCATGGCAAGACAGCTGGTCTCTTGTGGTTTTGATGTGCACTTTTAAAGATATCCCCTTTGGTTTCGGATGACTTGATTTGGCCACAAACAATTTGCATTTGGGCAAACCAAAAATACTTCAGTGGAAAAAGGTTTGAACAAGTGTATATATTTGTAATATATTCATATTCATCTATCATTTATGAATATATATATATATATATCCCTAAGGCTCCAAATGGAGCCCGGGGTCTGCTGAGAACCGGTACCTCAAAACATAAACCTCAAACAAGTTTGAGACCCCATGAGACCCCATGGGGGACCACGATAGGAATATCATCTAAAATTCCATGATCTATGAACAAATAAACCTTTCTTTGGGTGATCTACAGTGGGGTTTTGGTTGGCTAACCGCAGCTTCCTTTTTTGGCATTGCTTTCACGGTGCTCTTCGAAGATCCAATGAAGGATTCTTGGTTGCAACAAAGGCCTCTTAGAGGCTTTTGGCATCAGTCAAGTAAGTCTTTAAGATTTGCTTGACTCTTAAAGTGCAATGCCAACAAAAGCTTATATCTTTGAAGTGATCGTAGGGACAAAGAAGATCTGTGACAAGTCCGCGAAACACGCCCCATGATGCCTATAAAACTCTCTGCGCGTAACAGCGTGTGAAAACTTGGATTGATCAAGGACTCACGGGCGTCGAAAAGCAAGTGCTCGAAATGGTGATGTTTGGGGAACAATCTCCATAAAGCTCGGTTATACTCATGGGCACCTCTCACGATGGCACTCTTTGCGTTCAAATCTGCATAAAGCTGCAAATGTTGCATTCCATTGTCAAACAATTTCTGACCTTGCTCTTCAGATAGCAAAACACCAGCCGCATCTAAGATATGAAGAACTTCACAATATAAGTAGATGCAATGAGCCACTTGCTTGTCAAGCAATGAAGAATCTCCATGCATAGCCCATGTAGCTGCACGGTCACGCAGCCAAAACGAGATAGCTTTTGAAGCCGCTGCTTTTGAGGATAAGCTTGGATATGAATTTCTCACAGTCCTTGACAAACGACTTGGAGTGAAGCGTGGTTGGCTAACATTGATTCTACGTTCAGATTTCCACTTGTTGAAGTCAGCATACGCAATATGCAACACCTCTTCCATCACAGTGCGGTATAATCCATTCCTCCAACCTCCAAATGCATTTCTTTCCGCATTTGGAAGTCAGCACGCTTCCATTCAAAGCCTTGCCCGTGCCCAGCAATTGGCTATGCATAACATCGTGCAATACCCTTTCCAGCCGAGCACCCGGGATGGAGAACAGTGGGTTGAACTCGCTAGAAGTAACACCCATGAGCTCAAAAAATGCATCATGATCCAATCGAGTAGCTAGATGTGAAGAATCCAGCCTGAAATTTCCCAGAGTCATCCCGGGGTTTGGATCAGATTTCTTGCACAAACACCTGCTGCAGAAATCGTTTTTCCTGTAATTGTGCAATCCGTATTTTTCAGATACATATTTCAGATCTCCCTGCGTACTGGAGTATGTGAAGTTGTATCCGTTCAATGTCCAATTGTGTAGCGAATTTGGGGAGCACATAGCTGAAATTCTGCTGGCCACATGTGTGAGAATTTGTTTATGGGTGTTCGGAGTGCAGTAATGCTCACACACGCAGCAAATGCAAAAGTAGCGACTCAGAGGTGGTTTTCCATGACCAAAATCACTTGACCATCCTAGCACTGAAACGACTCCACCCTCTGTGTTTCTGCATGATTGAACTTCATCACCGTAAAGTGAGAGTGGTATCAACTTTGCCCGAGAAGTAGGATCCAATGTATTTGCTGGATGGTTTCTAAACCAACTGCAGCGAGTAGCAACATGATCCCAGTATTCTTGTGCATCAACGTCTCCCAAGAAAAGCTTTGCAAATAAAGGTTCACTTACTGCAAAAATTGCTTCGGCAAACTTGTCCGGGAACATGATAGGAAGCTGATGCATATATGTCCTTTGCGTCTTGGGGTTAAACATTTCCACTGCACAGAATTCAATGGGAATGTTCACCGCGAGTTTGTGCTTCATAATCAGCCGTTGCAGATCTCTTTCATTGTTTTGTGGGCATTTCCCATGGTTTCCAACTGCTGCTATCTTGTGGATAAGATGTGATAATGGAATAGTCCCGTGATATTCAGAGCATAGATTGATGGAAGCTTCTGCAAGTTCACGTGCCTTACATCAGGGCATGGAGCGTTTAAAAATACCTTTGGGCTTTGCAAAATAAATTCATATGTAAATGGTTTCGTTTACTTCTTGTTTGACCACGCTATTTAAATGCAGGATACTGAAGGGAACCTGATCTATATAGAGTTTGTTGCCGAAGTACCTTTGTGGCACTCATTTTCCCTGAAGCAAAATCATTCAAAAGGATGTCAGCCATGTTGTTGTCCTCGTCGATAGACCCAGGAAGTGGAGCTGCCTGACGGATAGTTTTTTTGATATTCAATTAAAACATGTTATTTTTCCGTATATATGGGAACAAAGGATTTGGTTGATGGAAAGAATCCTGCACCACTTGGAGTGTCCCAAAAGGTCTTGCGTGATATATATTTAAATTTCATGGTGCAGGATTTTTCCATCAACAATATCATGATAGGATGTTGACATACTGGATTCTTGGAAAGGAAACCCCCTATCAACTTGATCCCCTAGCATCGCGACCTTCTCAGCTCCCACCAGCCGAGGACACTTTGATGGCCTGACCTTGCGAATTGCGCTGATGGAGCAGGATCAGGGATTGGGATGGTTTTTATATATATTAAAAAAACTGCATGATAGCCTGAGACGTTGTCGATGACGAAGCTGTTCTGGCATGTTCACGTTCATCTTGGATACCTGCGTGGGGACGTTGGGCCAATTGTTTTTAATGTTCAAACGTGCATGCCAAGTTAATGCGAGCAATGCCTGGCATCCACATGATCGTTTTATACATGGTGAAACTTTGAATAGATCACCTATTATTATTAGATCTGCAGTTGTGATTGACACAGGCAGGAACAAACATGTTTTCTACCTTCGCCGGTTGCAAAGTAGACCTCAACTCCACGATATGTATGTGTGCATTCACACAATGCATAAGATAAACGCCAAAGCCACAAGCTACATAGAGCCAACATTTGAGAACCATGCTTTGGAGTGGCAACTTCTTGGTTCAGAAAAATGAAAAACACTTTGAAATTGGGGTCTAAATAAGAACGCAACAATCATAGCATGCAGCTATATATAAAATATATGTTGCCACATGCATGGCGCTTGACCCCAGATCTGCATCGCAGACCAAAACCCCTTTGAACCGCAGGACATCTCACTGCTGAACATTTTCATCGGCCTGTCGAGCTTGGACATCGGCGATTGGAGGGGTTGGTGAGCCGAGACCAGAACATGCACTTGCATACTCGTTTGAACATACGGCATGAAAAAAGTTCACAATTATATATTTAAGATTTGTTGATCTATATGAACGTGGCCTCCGCTTCTTTGTCAGCATCTTTGTCCTTCTTCTTCTTCTTACCACGGCACAAAGCATTTGCACCGGTCCTATCCTCGCTAAACATGGCTTGCCGGTCGCACGCCAAGTGAATCGCTGCCCACATGGTATCGTCAGGAATTTCTTCACCCTGGCAACAAATGGAAGTTGGGATTATATATCTTTAAGGGGCATGTGAAGATAAAACACACGCCTTCCGAACATAATCCTTTAGCTGCATATAGCTCATTTCCAGCTCAGAGGCATGATTTTCCAAAGTTTTACCTGAGACCGTGATCCAAATAGAAGGGCTCCAAAACATGAACCATTCAAAAATTAGTGGGTCCCAAGGCTTGGCTGGGCGTACCACCAAATCATTATGCGCTAAGGGATATAAATTAGTGGGTCCCAAGGCTTGGCTGGGCGTACCACCAAATCATTTAGTTATATTTTATATTAATTATATTTATATATATATCTAATATCATGTGCTTGATATTTATATATATATATATAAGTTATATTTATATATCGTGCATATATATTATATATGGGTTTGGCTAAGTATAATTTTTTCATATGATACTATCCCAAAATCTGTAAGTATCGGGCCCCAAGGCTTGGCTGGGCGTACCGACACATCTAACATGCATGATATGTCTGAAGAAAGACAAGCTACGTAGGGCTTCCTGGTGCTTCAAGTGGTTAATCTTTAAGGGTAAAAGCTTCGCATCTGATAAATCTTTCAGCAGCTTTGGCAGCAACCACTCAGCTGCTGGATGGGGTTCTTCAGGCATTGGCCTTAAGAAGGAAATACTCATTATACTTGTACAAACACGGACTTCCATGTAGCTATTGCATCCAACAAGTGGCAAAAGGCTGCGTGATCTTAAATCTGAAAAAAAAAGAGACGTTGGCTCCATAAGTTTAGTTGGGTGGCTTCTTCTCCCTTGGTTGTTTGGGTATCTCTGGTTTTCCACCTTCTTCACCAGGAGGTTTACCACCATCCGCCGGAGCAGAAGAAGGCGTCACTCGGGGTTGGTACGCGATGTTAGCTCCCAAATTGGCACTATTCGCATTCAACTCTTGGGCTGCCTGCCGGAGTATACAAACATATGATGATTATAAATGACGGTTGACGTTTGACAACAATGTTATAGCATATTAAATGCCAATTACGAGTGTATCCGTAATGTATCCCTTTCAATTGCCTCAGATTGTGGATCCATGTCCCCTTCGGCCCTGAATTCGATCTTGTCCTCGAACTTGTCCTTGTGAGTCATGCTTAAGTCCAGCAATACCTCAGCCATCAAAAAGTTAAACGGATATGAACCCAATCTTTATGACCTTAGCTGGGGAGTGGATCAAGATGTTTCAAACATATCATGAGTGATCCAAAGTAATGGGCCAAACTACATAATATAACGTCATTGCAGGATCATTGGGCATGTCGGGATGTTCACGGGTTTCGCCGGAAGCAGTCTTGTTCAGCACAAGTTGGTCAACTAGGTTCTTGTTGCCACCATGGAGTTGAAGGAGTTGATCCCGAGTGCGCCAACCTTAGACAGGTCGCGATTACTTCAAGTAAAGTGGTTGTATAAATGCAACATATATATATACAATCCGGAAGTTGGCATGCTAAAAGGTAATATCCAAGCAACCCATTTTTTTCTTTCCTTCTTCGATTTCAGATCTTGAGCGTGTGATTGACACCCGAATCCTGAATTTGAAGAACAATGGGAGATGGACATGGAAAGTATATTTGGGTGATTTGCATCCCAAAAGTTTTCCGGTTAAGCTGTTTTGGGGTTTGCAGCTTTATAATGCCACACGAGCAAAAAAACATACATATAATATATATATATATATATTTGTTTTTTAAACATATATATAAATAAAACTATATATGCTGCCAAAAATCGACCCCCAGTTTCCACCAGCTTCACAAAACTTAGAGAAGAGTGCATTCTTGGCTGTGCGGCTGTTGCTTTTCACTGCGTCATTCCAAGCTTGGATGAACTCCGCTGGAATGCTTTGGTCCTGTTTTGCCACCTGCCGTTTAAAGGTAGCATAGTGAGCCTGCCTTTCATTGTAACTTGCAGGTGCAATTGGAGTTGTGCCTGGGGCAAATTGAAACTCAGAAGGGGCAATTGGGGTGCGTGGAGGCGGACTTGGCGTTGCTGCTGCCTTGGCTGCCTTGGGTGTTGCGTTCTCGGAAATTTTGGGTACAGCTGGTTTTTTGACAGAAGGTGGTGTGGCTGGTACTTTGGGGGGAGGTGGTGTTGCTGTTACTTTGGGGGGAGGTGGTGTTGCTGTTACTTTGGGTGGAGGTGGTGTGGCTTGAGTTGGTGTGACATGAGGTGGTGTGACTTGTTTGGGGGCAGTCGGTGTGGTTGCTGTATTGTCAGGTGGTGCTCGTGTTGCTGCTGCTGCATGCGTGGTTTCAGCAGGAACGTTTGTTTCAACCTTTGATCCATCGTATCCCCCATCACCCTGTTGACCTTGACTTGACTGTTGGCTGTCTAGCTGAGTCTCCGGAGCTGGCACATCACCTGGAACAGTTGGGGCTTGTGAAGCTGAAACTCCTAAATCTGACTTGGTCACCTTTGAGTCAGCACGGGATGGTGTGGCAACAGGTTTAGCAGGTACCTCATGCTTTACATGCTGTGCTACTGGTGGGATCAGTGCACCAACTTTGCTGGGTGAAGGTGTCTTAGGCGGTGTGGCCTTTTTGGTCGGGCCTCCCCCATCTACCATGTTGCTATCCCTCTTATGCTGGCCAGCTGCTTTGGGAGGAACTGATGGTGCAGGGATCGGTTTGACTGCAGGCGGTGGAACAGCACTAGAAGGCGATTTGGATTGAACTTCAACTTTTGGAGGGGGTAGGGGAGGTGATTTGGGCAATGGGGCACTAACCTTACCACCCTCGCTAGTAGAAAATTCACCCTTCACTGACGGAATAGACTTCCGGGCTGCTGGGACGGTTGGGGCATGTTGGGATGGGCGAGATTTCTTCTCTGCCGGTTCCTTTACAAGTGCTTCTTCAATCTTAGAGGCGGTTGGATAAGGACTAGAGCCACCAACCACATCCAAAGAGTACGCAGATCCCGCACGCGATGGAGTAGCATGCCTAAGATAGACATATGCTTTGCAACCATTTCAATGCTGTATGTATAGCAAAAAACTCTGGGTACATACAACGATACTATAATGTGACGAGAAACGTTGTTGGTTCCAAACTCTCAAAAGAAAGTGGGGCTCGAGTCAAACCCAGCATTTTTGGCCATGTAGTAGGGGGACTAAGATCCTGCACCAAGAGGTTTGCAGCTTTTTAAAACGTAATGCATGAAGTTCTAAACTCTCTGGCTGAGGTCACCCAAAAGTGTGCAGTTAGCAGCCTGGCTCTCAGATCCCCCGGCCCATGGAACGGTCGTTTGGCTATCAAAGGAACCGCTGGTCTCCTGGTCCTGCATGTGGCCGGAAAACATGATCGACAGTATAAGTTTTATTCTATATATATGATCATCTTTTTAAATAGAAAAGACAAAATGGATCCTTCCACGCCACTGGAGATGTATAGATAGAAGGCTTTGGAGGTGGTGTTCGATATGCTCTCTCGGTAGCATCATCAGAATCTACCTCCAGGATAGCAATGGTTCGGTGTTTTGTGTGAATCTGGGTATTTACCGTTGAAAAGTGAATTCGGAAGTAAATGAGGAATAGTTATCATGAAATCGAAGGGCCACACCGGAGCTTGAAAGATTTTTGGGGCTATATACTATATATGGTCATTTACATGTGGTGAAATTTAGTGAGTTTCAACAACACCCCGGCCTTCCCAATGGGTTTGCTTGCACCAGGGTACCGTTCGAAGAACTGCTTTATACGGACATTGTAAGGTACCACTGGTGCGTTTTCCTTCGCAACATGTGGGCCAAAAAAAAGTTAAGTATAAGTAGGCCAATGCACCTATCACTTACCCCATATGCAGATTTGGTCAATTTCTGGCCTCCACAACTTGAGTACCGGCTGCAACACCCTTCGGCATGGCTCCACTGCCCCACACCCTAAAGAAGAATACCGATGACTTGAACATATCAAGGGAACATTGATGAATCATGGGGAGAAAGGTGTGTTTAAGTCTATCCGACGCTATCCGACGCTATCCGACGGCCGGGGCGTCATTTTCCTTTAATTTGAGGGGTCACGATAGCTCTATCCGACGCTATCCGACGCACCCCCATTGCCACCCAGGTATCTTGACCGTCCTCCAAGTTCAAGGCAGGAAACCCAAGGGCAATACTGTTGAAGGAACAAATCTCAAGTAAAATCATATCATTTGGTTTTGTTTTGCAAGTTTTTCCGCTGCATCAGTTGCTCCAACTGTCATCCAACGCACAACGTCTATGCGTTAAAAGGCATTCAATTAAGAATTCAAGTGCTACCCAGATGAAAACACTGATCCCACATATACTTTAGAGATGTCTTTGTAGAATCGACAGGATTGACAGGATTTAAATTACGTGAACCCATATTTTGTTTTGTTCATGGTTCAAGTTCAGGGGTAGCACATATGTTCAAAGATTGGATATATTGATAGGTCAACTATCCAAAAACTTGCAGCGACTTCCGCTCACCCACACGCTGACGGTTTGACAGCAGGTCATTCAAGTAATCCTCCACGTCACCCAACCTTGCAGGTTTGCATGTGGGGGGGACCTGGATTGACGGAATTACCAAATATATAATATATCTAGCTATATATTAGTTTCAGTCTTCATGAACACAGAGTTGTCGGGGCTATAATGTGGCCATGAAACAATGCATCGTCCCATACATCAGGAGTGTAATCCACAACGGTTCTCTGAGCTTGTGGAACAGCACGGTTTGCATACAGGTCGAAATCATGGGCTACCTCAACATAGTTCTGGTGATATAAGCACATCGCAAAACATGTGAGTCTATGGTGCAATATATTCAAATCATGCAAAGAGCCAAGTTTGACTACATACGAATGAAAAATAGAAAATCTATATATATAGAGTCAAAGCAAAGGTACTTCACGTCCAAACTGACTTGGATATACTTGTGTGGGTTTCAAACCCGGCCCTCCCTGGAATCGCCACTCGCCCCTTGCATTCTGATACTTGATAGTTGTCGGACCATCCCCAACTCGTGCTTGGAAAGTAGCTCGGTTGAACCTCCTACATCGCCACCAGTTGGTTTCACAGAGTTTAGATAAAGATATCAACAATTAAATTCATGCATATTTGATTTCCAAAAAAGACAGATCACACCAACAATGGCCTTTGCAAGTGCATCACAAATCCATCGTTGCTAAAGAGCTTTGTGGGCTTTTGGGTAGCAGCTCCAAACATCCCCAAAGATGTATGCACTTCGAAGACATTCCATCGGGCAAAGAATACACGTAGGCGGTCATGTCGGTCCACCTAACTACCATTCACATGCGGGAAACCCATGAACAAAGACATATGGGAAAACCATCAATGAACACACATTCAATTGATATGTTCCCACAAGGCACGAGGCTCCCTAACGGATTCTCAAGCATCCAGTGGGCTCCCCGGTACATGCACAGCATGAGTAACAAGGTGACCTTAGAAAAGAGAGGAAAGCAACAGTAGGCAAGATTGCTGGAAACATGTTGCTGAATTTTAACTCTGTCTCCTTTCAAAGGGTCTTCTTGGACGTGCGGAAAACCGACCCCAGCAAGTGCCCCAAAATTGGCCAAAAAGCTAGTGTTTCTAGAGACTTCCTGGGGTCCGATGCCTGGGGGCGCAAAAAGGAGGCATTTAGAAATCCAACAAAACATGTGTGTATCATGGATGCAAAATATGTGATCACAGGAGTTCCGATAAATCAGACTTTCAGTAACGTGTCAACAAGTTCCACATGCAGATCGTGGTTTACACCCTCCCTTCAGGACGTGCTAAAACACATACCCTATATAGCAAGATCCAAAACAAGTACGTGTTTGGGGGATCAAAATTCTATACACTTCCCACCACTCATTTGATTGAGGACCAAACACGAAAAATCATCAAGTTGGCTGCAGCAACGCTGGGGAGGTGCCTGGGCCCCAGAGGCAGTGTAAAGGGGAATATGTGCCACTGTTGAAAAAAATGGGGTGCCCGAAAAGTGTTTTTTAAGACATTTTTAAAGATCTTTCGGGCACCCCTTAGAACGGCGGTTTTCTGGAAACTTGGAACTGTTACCTTGCTGAAGTTTATGAACAATATAAAAAAAATGATGTTGATATTATCTATATATATAAATATAAATCGGCGTCATTTCTTTAAGTCATTTTGGGTCTTAAGATGCGGGTGTCCCAAAAGTGCTTCAAAGAAGGTTCAAAAAAGAAATTTGGGACACCCGGATTTTTAGGGTTAGAGGTGGTGTAGGCGATGCCCCTTAAATAGTTTTTGCAAAGATTAAATATTTCTTCTTTTCTTGGATCTGAGTATGGGCCTACCAAAACATTAAGGAGCCCACATGCGGCCCATCGGTGCATCCTTGCTCCTGCCACTGGTCCCGCCTCAGTTAGGGGGTTGATACATCACCAAACGCTAGAAAAAAAAAACATCATCATTTAACGAAAGGCCCAAAAGATTTGAATAAGGCCACCTCTGGCAAATTTTTTTAAAGTCGTTGTGGGGTTTGCCTTAGTATCTCCAAAATCAACAATAAAGATGTTTTTTAGGCAGGCAACGGTTCATAATGGACCATGAGCTGCACACAGGAGCTGTAGATAATAGAGCGAATGCATTCATAGAAAGCACGGAAATAATGTGCTTCAAGAAGCCATGAGGAGTGAGGATGTCCTAAAGTACGGGTGCGATGGATTTTGCAAAACCCAAATGTTTGTATCATCCCATGACTAACCCATACGTAACTTGATTAACAAAGTCGAGGTTCATCCTTTTCGTTCAACTCCAAGTCAAGCCGGGCAATGTTGCGCCCCCGGGCTTTAAATCCCCTGGCAATTGCCCCCTTGCCTGAAAAGTGGTCCACATTATCATACCCCTGGGAAGGGAGCTTGAAAGCCTTAGTATGAACAACACCCTCAAGATGTATGTGTGAACTCTCTAAATGACATATTGAAGCCTCAAAGGAACTGCATATGTGAAGTTACCAAGAGGCTGCCAGCACCAAATCAATAAGCGTAAGAAAGCGAATTGGGATACACCCTGGATCGGATGGACCACTTGGACATCGAGGAATGAATATTCTTCTTTCATCACGAGAACGGTCGCCCCTTAGATACAGGGAACAATGGTTCACAACACCATGAAAAGTCAACACGTATGGACCAATGGATTTATAAAAAACAGAAAAATCATAAGTTGATCTGTTCACAACAATCCTTAATATAGACATGAGTCCTTGAACTGGCAGGTCGCTTCATACCACGGCCACGGTGATTCGCCATTGCCAAGGCTCTAAGATGATCGGTTCACCACTCACTGAAGTTTGCGCTGCTTGCAGGCCGGTGGGTGGATAGAATACAACAACTCAAAGGACAACCATGCATGACTCATTTTGCATGTAGGACTGCACGGTATATCACACACCCACTTTTTGTTTCGACTGTTTGTGTCCACCATATCTACACCAGAATGGGGCTGTATTGAAGAAACACAGCGTGATCCGAATTGTCAAAATCACTGGCCAATGGATAGAAACCCAGGCATGGCGTCACATGCCACCGTGCGCCAAAAGAGCGCCCACAAAAAAGTTTTGCTGTAGGGTAAAGAATATGTGTATATAAAGACTAGATATAGATATAATATATTGATCATGTCAACTAATGTTTGGAAACATGTAGCGTTCAAGTGGGCTGCGCTAGTGTCTAAGCACGGTCACCCAAAAATCCCAAGCCAATGTTAAACTTCCGGGGCTCTTGTTTGTGGCAGGCTCAGAGTGTACCCATTTTAAACCTTGATAAAGTGTTTGTTTTGAACAATGACCATGAAAAGAAATCTTTAATTTCAAAACACTCGTGCGCCACCCCCGCACCAAACCTATAAATCAATTAGCTTGCTTCATCCGCACCATTTGCTGGTGTGGCCTGCCCTTCAACTGCTGGAACACGTGGTGTGGCAGGCTTACGGGGTTGTTTGTTAAACTTCCCCACCTGCTGCTTTGAAACAATACCATAAGCTTGAAAAATTGCACTGGCCAGTTGCGCTGCCTTTTGGGCACCAGCAACATCAAGCTTGCCATACAATGATATATGCTTACGGTATGCAGTGCTATACACATGTCCAGCAGTCACATGTGGAGGTGGTTTCTCTTGATCCGTAATCGACTCCAAAGGGGGAACTGCTACTTTGGGTTCTTCCTTATCCTTATTACCCTTTCCATCCTGTTCAGTCCGTGGTTTCTTGGTACGTTTGGCCGCGGTCGCTGTCTCAGCTTCATTGCCAGTCTTAGTCCTCTTTCGTCCCTTGGTTTTTCCAATTGCCTCCCCCTGCTCACTGAAAGTTGGGACTTGTGGGTTGGCAAGCACCGGGCTCATTGCTTCAGCGAAGGGTGACGCCGTTGAGCCATATTTATATCCCTAAGTAGGATGGGATAGGTCTAGACACCAACATCTATACAATGTAGAAATCTACAGACAACATTTGCATGGCCAGTAAATATATATTTTTTTTATGATCCATTTACCTTTTGTAGCCATAGTAGGATACTCGATCTACAAAGATGGCATGCAGGCGAGCTGCAGGAGCTGCAGATTTTGGTGGAACTACTGGAGGCTCGGCGACTTCAGGAAGTGCAGGAGGGTCCACAGGGTCAGGGACTTCAGAAACTTCTGGAACTTCAGGATCAACAACCTGAATTTGTTTGTATCTCTGCGGATTATGTACGTACCTATATATTTATAGAATTGTTTTTGAAGTTACATGAACAAGGTTTAAATGCGCCATGAACCAAATTATACAAGTTGGTTGCATCAAGAAACAGGTGTGATCTCGTCCTTGGGTGTTGCTTTGCTTCCATCCTGGAAATGGCCAATCAAACAACCCCAGCCCTTAACTCTCAGCATGTTGGTATATGCCCATAATTTGTTTCATGTTTGATTGGTCCTCCACATCAATTTCTGTTGGGGGATTCGGGTGTTCTGCATCTTCAACTTCTACCACCTGCTTAGGAGCCTCTGATGCAGTGACCTCCGCAGAAGCCTCGGCGAGGTCGGGATTCGTTGGGTAAAACTGAAGGCTTTAATGCAACCATGTAAGAAAGAAGGGGAGGAGATCATAGAGAGCTGAATGCCAAACAGAAACATTGGATGATAGTCGTTTGGTTAACTCATCAGCAACTTCAATACCACGTGCAAACAGGGCCCGAAGTGCGGTGATCTCCTTCTGACCTAAGTATGATGAGAATGATATCTATAGAACCATATGGTTAGGATTCATTCAAACCGCCTCAATGTTCAAGATCCATATCAACCCAATCAAAAGTATGTAGGGCCATGGCATTCCAAAAGATTCTTTTTGCAGATGTCATCAGCTTGTTGGGCTTGCTCCAGTTGAGTAGCCAGCCACTCAGACACAACAAGCACACTTTTTGCGGTATCCGAAAGAGTTTCAGTAGAAAGGTCTTGGCCGATTTCACGGCCGATTTCTTCTGCCAGTTTTAAGATCATGGATTCATATGCTTCATTCATGGCTACGTCCACTTTGTGGCATTTGAAGTTCTTATCCAAACAACCGGGAAGAACAGGAGGGGTGACCGGCAGCTCATCTTTGAGAGGATCCTAGCCACACATGCACCCTTAAGTGTATTAAGAATGGCATGATGCATTGCCACATGAAGAACTTCTTTTGTCCTGTTGGGCTTCATCTTCAGTGTCACTGATTTCAACCTCCCAAGGAATTATGGGGCATTTCATTGGAATCTATATATGCAAAAAACTCACACCTGAGCCTCATCCTGATCGGCTGCAGGCATTTGCTTTCGTCCGTCCTCTTTGGTGTGAGGCAAAACTTTGGGGGTGAGTACGGCTGATATATATCGAATATATTTCAGAAAATCTAGACTCGATCAAAGAATTATATATATAGCATGCAAGGTGTTTGATTTTCATGGCACCAGTCCTGATGATACCATTCCTCAGGAGGATGTGACTCGCAATTCATTTCCCAATCCTGGGTGTGAGCTTGGTTTTTCTAAAGGTCATCCATGATATCCCTTGCACTTCCAGCAGCCTTGCCTGCGATGGCAATGCGGAGGTTTCTTCTCCGGCTTCGACGCCATCCATTGTGCCTGACAGTGGCGTATCGAATGGCAAAAAAGGGGGGAATTGCAGCCCTGCAGACCAGACCTCTAGCCAGAGCAGCGTAGCATCCAACGAGTTTTTCGCTAATTAATTGTAAGTCATCATCCCCCACATCAGCCACAGAGGCCATTTTGAGTTTCTTTGGTCGAGCTTTTGCAGGGTTTGGACGCATGATACTGCGCAGCCTTTGTGCAACCTAAGATGTTTGATGGAGTTTGCGTGTCAATTATATAATCTTAAACACCAGCAGTCGATCCTTAAACTATAATCACTATATATAGAAAAGAGACTGGTGTTTGGGTGTTGCGATCTTCCGCTTTTCGCCAATATCTTCTGGCACTGGACATCAAAGCAAACAAGCTGTAGGCTTCCTTACAGAGAGATGGCAGCGTTTTTCCTATAGATGCATGCGTTGGTGCATCGAACAAACTCATGTTTCATAATCAACAATTACCAGTGACCATTGTTGGCAACTAATTGCAACCAAAAGTCCTCAATAGCCCATTTTTTCTTGTCCCGACGAGTTTTCCCTTTTGATAGTTTGTGCTCCAAATCTTCATCCAATTGGAGAAAAACACTTGTGAAGTTCATAATCACATAATCACCTAAGCAATCCGTGTAACACCGTAGCATTAGAAATGGTTTCCACACATCATGACATATTGCATGCAAGGCATTGTCGCCATACGTACGTATATATGCATAGCGAGCAGCAACGTGGCCTGTGTTCAGCTAGATGCGCAACAAGTTCGATGTATGTCTGGATGTCATTGTAACTGATAGATCTTACATCCGGAATCTTGGAGAACAAAGTGTTCAACGGAGGCTTGTTGTTGGAGCAAACGAGGAATGCATCAGCAGGCAAGAATGCCTTGAGAGCACCTTAGGTACATGGAAATTGAGATTCTTATTTATTGTCATGCCGTTGACATATTTTTTTTACCCACCAACAATTACTAGACAAGTTACTCATCACAGGGCCCACTTCCTCCGCCATGATTTGCGATTCCAGGGGGAGGCAAACTAAATTGACTTCACAAATGTGGCTGCGTGGCATTGCACCCATCCCCCCAAAACTGCATGCCACAACACAGAAGCAGAATGCATGGCAACTTTTTTTAATCTTGAAATAACAATCATAAATCATAGCTGCATGTCACCGCATCCTTAAAGCAAGGGGGAGGGGGGTGGCACCTTGAAGACGTGAAAGCCCCCGCCGTTTCATTGCAGCAGGTTTTCTGAAATCTGATGCGACATGATTGTCACATATGTATATGAATTTACATTCATTGTAATCCATGTATGTTCCTGAGCATGTTGTTTATTAATGAGATATCTTCAAATCATCTCAAATCTGTTTGCGCAAACGGTTGGCCATAGTGTTGGCATATAAAGTTTCAGTAGGGATACTTGCAAATCTATTTTATTCACTACGCACCTTGGTCACTCCCAGCCACAAACTGGGCCAACATGTTGTAACCTCATAGTTGAGCCTCTTTGCGGCAGTCGGGGCGCCATGACCCCTCGTGACCCCTCAACCCTTTAGGAAGGACACCCCTTCAGAGGTCATGCCCTGTGCGTAGCAAGACCCATTCAAGGGGGATGTGTGGGGGACAGTCCGCCCCCTCTGGGTGACATACCCTGGAGCATTAGGGATATTTATTTCCATCTTTATGATTAATAGCGTCTAAAAATGACATGTGTACCAATCCGACTCGAACGAAGGTACGTGAATGATTATACTTCACCAATTTGGTTGATCATGTCGCCTTTCACACTTGATCGTACAGAGGCGGACATCGCCCGTTTTGCAGGGATTCCTTGCTTCGGTGGGACGGAATTGCGGGTGTGTCAAGTTGCACGATTCATCCCTGGAAATTTGGTGATCCTCAGTTCACCATGGTTGGTTGTGTTATGTATTTTCTTTTAGATTAAACTGAGGGCATGAAACATTGCCCATAGATTCCATAACTGATAAGGTTTATAGTTTATCATAAGCCGCTTTTAAGGATCCTTATTAATTAACCCGGATGTTATAACAAATTTTGTTTTTGCATGTCTCATGTACTTGTTTTCCAAATACAACAGGAAAGGAACACAACCCTTCCGAAGGTCATATAGGAGATGAGAGTGTGGTGCACCCAAACAAGCCCTAGGGATCCTGGCTCACCGCAACTGAGAATGGGAACATGGAACCTAAATACTTTTCGTTTCGGAGGTGATTATACACCCCAAACACTCATCATCTGACGTTCGGTGAGTGATTGGATCCCTAGGGAAGGTTCCGAACCTTTCTTGCCTCAGAGTCCTTCGGAATTCCAAAACCATCACCGGGCCCCGGAATCGCCTTTTTGAAACCTGTCGACAAATTGGATGAATTTAGTAGTGACCCTTGCTATAATATCTTGTCGTAGCAGAACAAAACGCATTTCACATTTTTTTGTTGATAGAAAATTTTCCCAAATAAATCACAAGGTGTTTGGATGGATTTTCGGGACTGAAATGTCATTGCTCAGATCTCAAGGAGACAATCTATTGATGTTTGTTTACATGTTTTCTTTTAAAGCTCAGACTGAACAGAAAGTTTCCCTCAATTCTATGGTCTTCACCCTTGTAGTTGGCTCCCCTCATTTCGGTGTAGTCATCCCATCATTAAAAAAAGACAACGTTGATGGAAGAAGTCCGGCTAACCACCACCTGGGATGGTGCTGAAACCCTATAAGAATTGGATACATAAACTACCTATTAACTGGTGCAGGATTTCAGCCATCAACAGTATATCACTGCAGAAGGTGGCTGGAAGTAGGTATACACAAAGTACCCTTCAATAAACTAACATGGCAAAAAACGCCATTTGTCCTAGCAAATAATATCAAAAAATGTTGATTTTCCAGGGCTATGTCAATCTACTAGAGTGTATATCACCATTTTTTGTTGGTTTGGCCACCATTGCTGTTGGCTGCTTCTCGCTGTTTTTTTATCACGCCCCAAGCCGCCAAAGTCCAAGGTCCAAGAGGAACGCAGCAAAGTGATAGTTCATCCACCTGCGGATCAGGCCCCTCGTGGGCGTTTGGATTCGGTTAAACAAAAAAAGGGGTGGTGGATTATTACCAGAAGTGATGAAATTTATCTAGTTATGTAGTTATCAAATAAAAAGATAAATGCTCACCCTGAAAATTGGGGAAGATGAACCCAATTTGACTATGCCGTATTTTTCAGATGGGTTGTAACCAACCACCAACCAGTTATGAATGTCCCCTTTTTGTGATTTGTGTTTCACCCAAACGGTTGGCCTTTATTTCAGGCAGTTTGAGGTTGGTGAATAGTAATAGTCTACCCAGATACTCTTTGCATGGCTATCTGGGTGATGTTGGTTGTGGTTATTAGGTGATGACCGGTAGACCACCGGGATAGAAGCTTGCGGTATTGTTTGAAAAGTTGTTTTTTGTGTTTAAACAGTGTTACTTATATGTCATACGTCACCTACAAGTCAATAGATTGATTGGTAGATATCAGCAAATCCAGCCCAAACTGATCATGTCAATAGGAAACCAGGTTAGTGATTTAAGAGCACCGAGCTCATCTCACGGATGTGTTA
>OMLO01001590.1_pt1 | contig 17647 bp, 17 predicted proteins | sample 1674811 | NCBI WGS metagenome assembly OMLO01 (sample SAMN06265003, study PRJEB25207) | coral metagenome | isolation source: Coral host | place: Mexico:La Bocana,Puerto Morelos, Mexico | collected 2008-11-13 | reverse complement strand
GTTGTTGTTGTTGTTGTTGTTGTTGTTGGTGGTGGTGGTGGTGGTGGTGGTGTTGGTGTTGTTGTTTGCTTTCCACATTATCTACTGAATAGGTGTTCTTAAGTCTTGCCCAGGTGCCTGGGCAAGGCACTGCGCTCAGAATCAGAAGAGCCAACATCATCAGTATCTTTCTTCTTGCTCTTTTTCTTTTCTTTCTTGTCTTTCTTCTGTTTTTTCTCCTTCTTCTTCTTCGTTTTGGTCTTGTCTTTGCCATCTGCTGTCTTCCTCCTCTTGGAGCTGCTGGCCTTGTGGCTGTGCCTTATGTTGCATCTGGATACACTGGAAGTTGAACAGGTGATTGGCTTACTCTTCAACGCCAACAGTTCAACACCAAGCTCTTAAACTGCTTCAGGTTGATTCAACTAGTTTCCACTTATCGTAATGCATTCTGTCACTGTAGTAGTTCTGCAGGATTTAGTCATGACAGTTTTCACATGACAATTGATGGCAAGGCACCCACCAGACTCAGATCCATCACTGTAGCTACTATACTCACCACCACTGTCTTCATCCAGTGGCTCTCTGAAGATTGGCTTCACCCATGGTGGATACTGGTATCCAGCTGAAAAGTCAGGTGGAAGGCGCCTGGTCCGCACACCGGAACGGAATGAAAATTGGGCCAACCAATGAGCTTCCAATCCAACAAATCATGGTTTGAACACATACCAATTCACGATTTGATGATTGAATGAACGCGTGCAGTTTTGAGAACAATGGTTGAAGTGTCATGGCCCCTGATTGAAGTGTCATGGCCCCTGCCCCTGTTGCCAAGCCAGACTGGCGGCAAATGGCCAGCGCAAGTCCAAACTTCCTTCATGAGCAACCCAAACACAAGGGAACATTGAGGATGCAGCAAAATGGAAAAAGTCAGAAATAATAGGGGAAATGTCCTGATGGGTTTGAAGACAACCCCTGTTGAAAAAGACTCTGAAGTTGCCATAAGAAACACAAAGAACAAGTAGAAAATCACAAGGACTTGATTGAAAAACACAAGAAACAATTTTACTCACAATCATTCCACCTCTGACAACAACCCCAGCAATTGTTTGATGATTCGGAAGCTTTTTTGAGCTACTTGACCCAAACTAGTTCTATCTTTAAAACCATGTTCTTGTTGGACTGACATGATGCGATTAGGGTTTCGTGGGTCAGGGTGACTTCGTCGGAATATGAGTTACAACTCAGTGCCATCATGGAAGCTATGAGCGAAGGTTGGGATGCTTCGTTGACCAGCAACTTTTCATGGTCTGAACCAGATGATTTACTTCATGACCACTCTGGCTTTGCCAAATACCCCGAAAATTCTGATTTGAAAGGGCGAAAGGCGAAGGCAGTCACTGGAGGATCGTTCAGGATCGCCTTGGCGACAATAGGGCGCTGATCGCAGGAGACACTGCCAGTCAGTGTGCCCTTGAGCTAGCCTTCTGCAGCAACTTTCCTCAACAGCTTTCCTCTGCAGCTTTTGTGAGCAACTTTCCGCAGCAACCTTCTTCAGCAGCCTTCGCCATGAACTTTTCCTCAACAGTTTCCCTCAAGCAGCCTGCCCTCAGCGGCATTGTGTGCTGTGTAAAGCAAGTTGTGCAAAGTGAGCTGTGTAAAATGAGCTGCGTCAAGTGAGATGCATACAATGTGGTGTGTAAACTAAAAGCTAAGCTGTGAACATTGAAAGCGCCTTAGGAAAGAACCCTTTCTCAACGTTGTTGGTGAAAATAGGATGAAATTGAATTCAATTTAAAATATGGAAATTCCAATATCAACTTTTCGTCTTCAATTCCAAAAAAGGTTCCATTGCAGGATGTTTGGTGTGAATGGGTTGCTGGGCTTTAGACGTGGTTAGCGACGTAAGAATTTTAGCTTCGATACATGCGATTTTCGATAACCACGATCCATGCGCAAACTGTATACATCTCACAAGTAGGTTCCAGACGCAAACATGTGCAAGGAGGCAATTTTTCGTGGCACATACTCCAACCATTGTTAAAAACCTGAAATCCGGTGTGGTGCAATTGTTTCACACGTGTAACATTCGCAACAATTTTTTTTGGGGCGTTGATGAGTTGTTCTCTCCGTGTTGACTTGCCGCAACCATTTTCAGTCAAGACCGCCTTGATGATGTTTGCAAATGTGATCATTTTGTTACCAGTGACATTCAAACATGCTTGCAGAAACGCAGTCATCACTTTTCATAGATTTTGAATCCCTAATTCTTACGCATGTCAGGAGGGAACCAATGAAATACTGTTTTGTTTTTGTAGCCTTGTGGCAAAGGGTTTGCCATGTCGGCAGAATCGTCAAAGGCCAAAAAATTGCGCCTGTTTGTTTGCATTTGGTATGCTTTTAATGCAAGGTACAATGTCGTGAACAAATTGGTGTTGAAGTCATTGCCTGGAACCTCTGCAACGCTTGCAATTTCCTGGGTGCAACTGTCCTCTGGCATGATAGTGGGTTCAATTATGTGGATGTGTGGTTTGCAGCCCGCACAAATAAAGTGGCCTGACATCGTAAAACTGGTTCCCGCAAGCATTTGTTTTGCAACAGGTCAGATTTCCACCCAATTAGCTTTGGCAAATGGAGATGTGTCCCTTACCCACGTGGTGAAATCTTTGGAACCAGCCATCAATGCTGTCGCATCCGCTGCTTTGCTAGGGCAATGCTTTCATTGTTTGGTGTACACAACCCTCATTCCAATTGTGGTTGGCGTGTACTTGACGACCAAATCAAGCGGATTTAACTCAGCCACGCTATGGCTCGCGATGCTTTCAAATGTGTGTTTTGCTTTGCGAAACGTTTTTGCCCAGAAGCACGGTCAAATTGAAGGTTGTGGTGAGAACACAGAGACGAGACAAACGAACCTTTTTTTCTTGATGACGATTATTGGAAGCATGATATCTTTGCCAGGAATTGTGTTTGGTTTCCCTGTTTTCATGGAAACGTGGTCCGAAGCAACCAATCACGTTTCATCCCTTCAACTGTTTCTGTGGCTCAGTGAATCGTGTGTGCAGTTTTCATTTTATCAATTGTCATCGTTTTGGGTCCTGTCATTGGTGCAGCCTTTATCCCACAGTGTACTGAACAGTCTTAAAAGGGTGGTCGTGATCATGACAGCAGTTTTACTTTTGCATGAACATGTGACACCTGTCGGAATTGCCGGCGTGATTGTCACAACATGTGGGGCAATTATGTATTCTTTGGCGAAACGAACACTTCAAGGCGGTACAAATACAGATCCAAAGGGTTGGAAGTTTATTGCCGCTATGGCTATGGCAGTTGTTGCACTCACCTGTTTTGCAGGCGTTGGCGGTGACCTTGAAAAAAACACTATGGTATCGAAACAAATTATGGCCGCAAAGATCCAGCAGCATGCAGTCAGCGATTTGTTTGTGGTTCCAATTCAAGCTTTTTCCGCATGCAACGGAAAAATCCAGCATTTGACATGTTTACAGGTGCTCATTGTAAAATCAATGGGAAGTTTTGATTGGGCCGAACACCTAATAGGACCACTTTGTGAAAAAATCTTAGCAGGTCGAGAAACTGCAAGCTTTGCGAATGTTGGCCTTTGTCTTCAGTTCGATGGACAGGTCGGGGTCATCGTTCGTTTGCAAAATGCCAGCACAGATCCTGTTCACTTCCCGACAGTTCCCTTCAATTTCCAGCAGTGCACTATCCGTGATTTGCAGATGGTGAACAACTTGCTGCCTGACAAACCCCGCATTGTGTCCAGGAAAAATGTGTTTTTCTTTCCAAGGGATAAGTCGAAGTCTTTGAACTACAGCAATCACAGCAAAGCCTGGGAGTCAGCAATGGCTTTAGACCAAAATCTTGGGAATTTTGTATGGGAATTTGGTGCAAGAAGGCTCTGGAATCCATTCACAACAGTTATAGTTGATCCATCTTTAATTTTACCCGATGCTTTCCTGGCGGCCACAGCCAATTTGCTTTACGTAGAATCTCACGGTGAGGGACTGCCAAAGAGTTTTGCAGGATTGACAAAGTATCTAATCATGCGTGTGGAAACACTGAATGTGCCATCTGTCTTCTTGGGAATTGGACTTCAAGCAGAATTGCCTCTTGGCAAGAATGATGAGCAACAACGTGCACATGCAATCAAAGGTTTCCATTTCAACAATTTATCTGTGAAATTGCTGGACGCATTTGCATCGAGAGCTCCCCGTGCAGGCAAGGCTTGACCATGCATCCTGTAGACTAAAGATGCAGATGCTGTCGTCGTCTTCGTCGTCGATGCTACAAAAAGAGTCGTTTTTGACTCACACGCAGTTTATAACGTAATTATAATGGGCCCACCTTTTTTTGACCACCCCCCCCCCCCCCCCGCACCCTTTGTTTTACCTTCTCTGAAGAGTGGCACTAACGTTCTACACTGCGGTAGGGATAGCTAGCGCGTCTTTTTGATGCTCTGCATGAATGGTCAAGTAACCAATACTCCCTTGAGCCTAGATACACCAGACACAGGTAGATAGTAGTCTCTTCACTACACTGTACGGCCCACAGACAAAAACACAGGCGCAAATTTCAGAATGAAGAGTCATCTACTGCATGAGGCGCACCATAGGCAAAGCAGCGGAGGCGCTAAAAGTTAGTTTTAGTCCTCTCTAATATATCGCCGCGAGACATCTAATGTGGTGTTCACAACTGCGTCGATGAAACGCCGTAAGAAAAATCTTACCTTGGCCAAGACATTCAGCCCACAAGCTCAAAGGTGCCCTACGAAGAATTTTTTCAATCTGATAGGCCCATGCTTCACACAAGAAAAGTCCAAAATTGGGCCACCATGAATTTCATCATGCGGGGATTAATTTAAAAAAAAACGTCCTTTCAATCACATTTTCGGGAGATAAGATTTTGAGTGCGTGATTTTGAGGCATCAAAAATGCAGGGCCGCGCAAGAGGGCGCAAGGGCGAGCGCAAGACATACCATATCACATCATATCATCAGAAAATCACCATATCACCATGATTTTTGGAGGATATTTCTTGAATGTTGCAAAAAACCCGACGCGCGCAAGAGCACGCAAGGGCGAAGCGCAAGGGGTCCTATCCTACCGAAAAGTAACCGGAATTTTCGACAACCCCCATGTGCGCTCAGAGTGCCCCGCAAATATTTTCATTTTAAATTCTCACCGGGAAGCAACAAAATGTCACATTCCAAAAGTTTGGGACCATCACAAGAAACTTACAAAGAAACAACAAAAACAAAACCAGTTCATTTGGTGATCGTAGCTGAAATATACGGAACTTGACATCAATGGGAGAAATAAAGCACATTGCAGATTCAAAGCCACAGCTAGAAAATAATTCAGATCAGATAGACTATCATCTCTCTTGATAGAAAGTACATGGTCAAATCTTCACATCACGATGAAGAAAAAATAGTCACGCTCCTGCATGAAGGATACAAATGAAAGCAGAACAACTATCATCTCACCTGATGGTAAGTACATAGCCATTCGTCATTCTCAGACATCAGATGCACAGTACTCAGCCATAGCTAATGAAGTTTTCTTTTCTGGTGAAAAGTATACCTCAAGGCTAGTCTTGGCCTGTCCTTTGGCTTTCCTAGCCTTCTGCAATTCCTTCCGTGACTTTGCCCTCTGCTTTCTTGCGTTATCTGTAAGGAACGCCTTCTTCTCTTGATTGGTCATATCAGAGGGTTCAATCGTGACTAGAATTGGAGAATGTGAATCTGCATCTTTCCCGCGCAACATCAAGATATCCTTCGCGAGAAAAAAAGTTCGTTGACACTGTAGTTGTACTCGAGGTTCTGTGTGTTGTTGTCGTCGAAGAAAGAGTCAATTGAGGTAGACAAAACATTTTCAAAGAAAGTAAGCATACAACAGTCACCAATACGATCTGTTTTTTCGACCAACATCAGGATCAGGATCAGCTGTACCCGCAATAGTCTCACGAAGATGCTTCAAGTCCAAATAAGAAATGGAATGGAACTGTCTTACATTCATGTCCTTGTGGGTCTTCAAGTTTTTTCTTCAAGTAAGAGTCCAATGTGTGTTCCAGTCTGTCAATCCGGAATTGACAAGTTGACTTACTGTAAGGAGCATCCAACAGCTGTCCAGCCTTTTGATACGCCAGCTTGTTTGCATCACCTCCAATAATCAACGCCTGGTGAGTAATGAACTCGTACATCATATGTGCAAAGATTTCTCCAGTGATTGCATGTGGCTTGCCAGCTGCATTGTTGTCAACATGATACACACAAAAGAACGAGTTACTGGCATTCCAGCTCTCGTCATATCCTCAAACTCCCGTTCTTCATGTCTGGAGAAGTGTCCGGTAGATGTTGAGGCATACGTGCTCCTAACAATGGCTTTCCCCCGTTTGATCTCAAAGACTGCAAAAGATACACGTCGGTTTGGACCTTTGAAATCTTCTTTCATACCATGAGTAACCATTGTCATCCCAGATCCAAAAAACATCTTCTAAGGCATCCAGGAATCCTTCAGCTCCATCTTCTTCCTCTCAGCCCAATAGCCGAAGCTTCCATCACGTTTTGAAATGTCTAGCACCAGGAATGCTCTTCTTCCGCCAGATCCTGATGGATTCATCATTGGATTGTCAACTGCAGTTTTCACCGTGCAAGACATTTCAATGAAGGTTTCTCGAAGTTCATTCACCCGATACTCATCCGTTGGTCTATTCCTCTGAGTCATGATACTCGTCAGGTTTTTTCGTTGATCTTGTGACAAATCGGCAGTGGAGATCAAAAACAAGGCAATCAAATTTGGAGATGGTCGGAATAGGTCAGGATGTGCTTGTCTGTGAAGCCTAGTAGCCTCATCATAGACAGCTTGTTGCATTTCGTCCGTCCATGGTTCAATCACATGGGCCTCATGTGCTGCTGCAAGTGCATTCTGCGCATTGTTGCGCGCAGCTCTTCTTGCTGCAACTTCTGCTTGAAAAGGCTCCGTTTCCACGATTGTTCTTCATGAATCTCATAAATCGATAGAGGAGAACCGTTTGAGCTCCTTTCACAGAATGTGGTCGCAAAGTTCTCTTGAAGTACTCTCCTCTTCTATTTGGTTGTCTCAACTCTTCTCTGTCCAACAATCTCTTGAAAACAGATGCCTCGCCTTCAAGGCGATTTCTGATTGCCGGTCCCCACTTTTCAGAGTCCAACTCTGTTATGTCACACCAGTCAACAACCCCGAAGATCAGATTACTGTAGGCGATTTTTGGTGTTTTAGGTTGTAAGCAAAAAAGACTAGTAGTAAATTTGAAATTAACTATTAGTTAATTTTTGTTTTTAACTATTAGTTAATTTTTGTTTTTGTTTATCCTTTTTAAGATTTTTTTTGGGGGGTTCGTAGTTTTAACCCAAACTACGAAGAGGGTTCGTAGTTTCCAGGCAAACTACCAGGGAGGTTCGTAGTTTCAAGGCAAACTACCAAGGAGGGTTCGTAGTTTTGAAGCAAATTGCCAAGGGGGGTTAGTAGTTTCAAGGCAAACTACCAAGGGGGTTTCGTAGTTTTCAGGCAAGAAAACAAGTTTATTTTTAAAATTGACTTAGACTATTTTCAGAATTGTATAGAAAGGTAAAAACGAGAATTAGTTAATAGTCAGAAAGGTAACTATTTTCAACAAATTACCTAAATCGATCAAAATAGACTATCCTGATCTTCAGGGAAGTGCATCTTCGAATGCAAACCCCGACGTCTTACTGTCGAATTCCGGTGGCACTTTCGTCGTCGCCTGGGTTGTCATCATCAGCCTTTGCCTCATCGCATATGACGCATAGTTATCATTGGGCTCATCTTCGTAAAGATCCATGGAGCAAACAGCTCCGCTACCAGTGAAGAGTGGCACTGATGACGTTCTACACTACGGTAGGGATGGCTAGCGCGTCTTTTTTTGATGCTCTGCAACCAGACGCATGTAGATATAGACTCTTGACTGCACTGTACTTTGGTGTCGTTTTGAACTTAGATGACTTATAACTTCCATGTAACTAGACTTATAAGTATGCTAACTTGGGTTCTAACCTATCTAACTTCAGTGTAACTTCGATGTTGGGAAAGGTGAACTTACCGACTACTTAGGTAGGATAGGGTGAAGTTATCATAACGACATCAAAAAAAGTTAGACCACTTACAACCGAGTTAGGTTTTTCATGTTTTTGGACGTGTTTTTTTTGAAGTTTGAAAATTTGCTTACTTTTCCGTCTACTTTGATGTTTATATGGGTTTTATAGGTTCAAGCCATGTTTGCTGTAGAGAAACAACTGCGGGCAGCCATCAAGTTTTTAGATAGAGTGAAAAGTCTTCCTGGGTATGCTCAGCTTGAGGAGAAACAAGTGGCCGGCATATTGTTGGCTTTGTCGAAGTTGAAATCTTTGACTGTTGTTCAGGCAGGGTCTTTACTGAGTTTATTAGAGGGACAAACTTTTGCAGAGTCCAATCTTGAAAAACTCAAGTCGGCCATAGCGGACAAGGCTGCTGCCATTGATGTGGAAGCGAAGCGGAAGGGCATGCAGGACTACACGATGTTTCCGTACTATTTGTCGGAACACGTGTGGGAAAAGGTTTTGGATCAGAAATTGGATCGAGGTCATTGTTTGGACGTTCTTTTGTCCTATGTTGGCCATCTGGGGCTAAGACGTCCAACGGAACTCACCATTTCTGTGTTGGTGACCCTTGCGTACAAGGACAAAATGGGCAGCATGAACAAAAAGGATCTGCATCAGTTGCTGCAGTCGAAGAAAGCAACTGTGAAGAAAGCTTTTGCTGCTATGACGGATCCTTTGGTCGACTTGGAGTATCTTCCACAGCAACCGGATGATTTGCCCCAGTCATTGCGGGATCTGACATTCGGTGAGTTTGGACCACCGGTGGACCCGAAGATTGTGGTGCATGATTTGTTCACACTGGCAAACTCAGTGCCTTTGCGGAAAACCAACTCAGGCCTTGCGACAGAAGAAAAAATGAGGGTCAAAGTAGCGCTGTGTCCATGGGGCAAGCGTTTGCTGAGTGCTTCAAACAAGCACTGCAGGTGACACGACCTCAGTCTACAGCCACATCCAGTGGCCACGCGCAAGAAAAAAAACCGCAACTGGCTCTGTGCGACATCCCGGAGCGCCAACGTGAAGACTTGTTTTCCCAAGGGAACAAGCTTCCGGAGAAACAAAAAGATACGGTATCTGATGTTGTGAGAAACACAGAACCGATCTCAAAGGACGTGGACACTGATGGGTTTCCCACAGTTCCAGTCCAGGGTGCTGCAAAATGCAGAGTCTCTTTGGCGGAGTCTGTGACGGTAGCCCGTGGACAAGGGAGCCGGGACACATGCGGAAAGGACGTCAGTGCTGCATCGTTGTCTTTGAAGCTGGCATCTTTGAAGCAGGACCTTTGTCCGGATGACCAGAGGTCACCGGAAAGGACTGTTCAAAGACCAGCGGCAAACTTGAAACGGCCAGCAGCTTCAATGAAGCGTCCTTCAGCAGGAAATTGCAAGAAACGGCCTGCCATTGCAGCACCAAGTCAGCGTGATCGTGCTTCTGGGTCGTCAGGCAAGCCTGAATCCAGATCCGAACGCAAGCAAAGGTTGATGGAGACAATTCCTGTGTCTTTGAAGAAACAGTTTCAGACAGGATGTCCGAAGTGCCGTTACGCGGCAAACTGCACGCCAAGTTGTTGGAAGGAACGGGGCTACGCTTTGGATGACTGAAAAAACGAAAGGCAAGCATGTTGGCAAGAAAAAATGAAGATCTTCAAGTCTGTACAGTGAATAAAGGTTATACAAGGATATAAAAAAATAGATCAAAATCATGTATAGAAACTTCTAATATAGATATAATGTGTGGCACTGAATCCTGAATATGTATATATATATAGAGGTTTGGCTCCAGGACAAAAAGTGTTGGATGTTTTTGTGGCGCCGGCCACTGTCGTCTGCAATGCCTGCTCCGGAGGGTGAGAAAGAAGGGGAATCAGAGGAAGAGACGACGGAGTCCTCCTACGAAGAAGTGGAAGAGGAAGTGGAAGCAAAGCCCACTTTGACGCTTGCGCCGAAAGCCAAAGGCGTGGCAAAGAAAGCAGCTGCGCGCCCGCCGGTTGGGGTGTCTTCGTCTGACTCCGTCTCTCCAGCGCCCACGCGGCCTGCCCGTGGACATGGGGGACGCGATCGACCAAACACCCCACGCGAACCACCGGAACCACCGAAGAACCGTGAGCTGCCCAGGGGAAGAAGCCCTGCTCCAACTGTTGCCAAGGCTTCCAAAAGGAAACCTTCTTCCAGTGACAGTGGTCCTGGTGAAGGCATCCACAAGGGCCGAAAAGGCAGCCAAAAGGGCAAGGGCAAACAACAGCACCAGCGGTGCGACATCTGCTGGTCGAAAGTTGCACTTGGCCAGTCGTGTCTGAAGCAACACCAACGGTGGAACGCCACGTGCATTACCTGGGGTTTTCATAACCAAGGAATGCCGTGGGAAGAGGCACAGCGGAAAGCGCAACGGACCAAAGCACGTCGAGAACGAAAGGCATGGGGAGAGGACGCAGCACCCTCACGGCCAAGTCCCGAGAAGTGCAAAGCAGAGAAAAAGGAGAAGCGCAAGAAGACGGACAGGAAGAAGCGACGTGTTTCTCCAAGCCCGGAGGCACGAGCTCCTGACCGCAAGAGGTACAAGAAGGATCCGGACAACAGCAGCGGGGAAGACCGCCTGCCGAAGGTTCGCGCAAGGGGCCAAGACATAATCATCCGCCTGCCACGGGCGCGTTGAATGTCTGGGCGCTGACGCAAACTTGACGTCTGACAGTTCCACTGGAGTGTGAGAAAAAAAAGCTTTGTGTGCATGTGGGCTTGGTCACCAAGTTTTTTTTCCAAACCCCTAAAATTTTTCAACGTATAAAAACCTTCTACCCAAAAGATTTGTTACTAATATATACACTTCCCGCCGCAGGTGTTTGGTTCAAGGAGCGTTCCATGTGGCCTTTTGGCCACCCTTTTGGAATGCCAAAAGGTAAGGGAAAAAAGGAAAGGATTCGGATTCTTCGTCTTCTTACGAGGAGGTCACACTGGAAGAGTCCGAAGAGGCACCGGCAAGTGCTGCGGCAAAGCCAAAGGCAAAGGGACCGGGAGTGGGAAAGGTGTCGTTGTCATCCTCTGATTCAACCTCGGAGGAGACCGACCCTCCACGTCCTGTTGCTTCCAGCCGTAAGAGTGTCAAACACCCTTCGTCCAGTGAGTCCGAAGCATCTGCTGGACCTGGAAAGGGAAAGGGCGAAAAAGGCAAGCCGCCGGGCCAAGTGCGTTGCCCCTACTGCTGGGCGAAAGTCAGCAGTGGGCCGCAGTGTCTCCGCCAACATCAATTTTGGAACTCGAATTGTATTGCTTGGCAATACTACCAACGTGGAGTCCAATAGGATGTTGCAAAGGAGAAAGGCCAGAAAAAAAAAGAGAAAAGGGAGCAGCAGGCTTGGGACCGCAACCAAGAGGCCATGGGAGCCTCTGCCCCTGCAGTGGCCGCAGCACCGACGCGTCGTCGGAAGCACAGGACGGAAAAGGAAGACCGCAAGAAGGGCCACAAGAAGGACCGCAAGAAGGACCGCAAGTCCCGGCCTTCGCGGCCTTCACGGCCCAGTCCAGAGGTGCACCGAGAGCGTCGTCGCAGAAAAGATCCGTCCACAGACAGTGAAGGCGGAGAAGAGAAGCGACCCAAGGTTAGGAGGCAAGATGGCAGGACTTTGGTCATCCGCCTACCTAAGGCCTGAAGCCGCGCGAAGCCAACGGGAGAGGAACTGCTTGCAAGGACCAGAAGAAAAAAAATGTAGCTGCTTTTCTCGGCAAGTCTAAGTGCTTTGTGTGCGTGTGTATATTTTTTTTTCCCGCAGCCCCTTTTACGTTCGCAGCCGTCTACTTCAGTGTTGCACTTTGTAGCATTTTTCGACTCTTCCTTCCATGGCATCAGAGCAAGCTGATTTTTCAGTTTTAGATATCACCTTGAGACGCATGGACTTACATGGTCTGCGCTCATGTGGAGATGCTGAGTCCAGACCTGGCATCCTGGAGATGATTTGTAACTGCTTGGTGTTGCTTCCGCACTGGCTGCAAGTGGACCAGCAGGATCGTCTCACTTTGTTCAGGTTGGCTGATGTTCTCTACCTGTCTTGGACTGGTTCGTGGGAAACCTTGCCTTCCAGCGGAGAGGACAAAACCAAAAGGAGACATGTTGTTTGCTTTGTGCCACAAAGAGACACGTCTCATTGGGAGCGCGCAATTCAGAAATGGGAACAGACAGCGGCTCAAATGGATGAAGCTGCAGCCCATCTGACTGCATTTTTTGGCTGTTTGCCTCGTACGTACGATGGCACAGGCTCCTGTGAGCTCCATTGGATTGAGCGTTCTGCTGCCCTGCTCTCCATGGGGGCACGGGAGTTGCGCAACGCAGGCGTCAGCCGAGCTGGACGAGAGTTTCACCAAGAATGCCTACAGCATGCCTCGCGTTCAAGGTGACAGAAAAAAAGGTCTTGCTGCAAAAAAGATCCGGTGGGCCCAACAATATGTGTCTGCGTAGCCGTTTCGCCTCAAAGTTTCTGCAACAAAAGAAAGGACGTTTCTGGAACATCTGCAGCCTGGTCGTCTCTGAGTATACATTCACCGTGGCTTCTCCGGGGATGATACTGGAGTGACCACTGCAAGGACAATATATGTGAGAAAACAAAGCAGTTTGAAAATGCCGCAGAGAAAAGACAGAGAAAAGCAAAGAAAGGACGTTGTCCGCGGTTGTCCGCCGTTGTCCGCCGGTGTCCGCGGCTCCCGGACTTCCATTTGACTTGTCCGCGGAGGATTTGTCCGCGAAAGGACTGTGATAGGAACAGCCAAACCTTTTGGAGTCGAATTGGACCATGAGCCGATGTCCGCGGTCCGCGAAGATCAAAACGGCGCCGGGGGAGTTGTCCGCGGCTTTCATGCGAAAAACTTGGGAATTTGGCGCGCATGTATACATGGCTAAATTGTAAAATCATGCATGTATATGTTGTTTCCGCAGCCGTTTGGTTTTGTGGTGACGCGTTCTGGGAAGAAGTTCTGCAGATGGCGGCGGAAAGCAAATACGCGTGCAAGTTGTGCAACTTGTTGTATCCCGAAGACCAGGGCCGGGTGCACGGTTCCAGCTTCACGTGTAACAGTTGCGGTGCGGCTGACAGGGCCTTGCGGCGGCACTTGGGCGATAAGAACGAGCTGTCTCAATTCTCAAAAGAAGAAGTGCAGGACTTCTTTCGCAAAGTGCAAGAGAGCAAGGAGAACAAACAAGGCCGTCTGCAGTGGAAGACCATTCGCTCGACGTTGGTCAACTACGTCACACAGCGCCAAATCCTTTCGTTCAAGACAGACGTCGAGTGCGCAGCTTTACCTCTCTCCGTCTACTTGGCACAGGGGTGGGAGGAGAGCGTAGTTAAAAACTGCCCGTCTGTCTACAACGAGACTTTGGGCGTGGAGACGTACAAGGTACCGGTGCAACGTGACACGTGGACTCAAACCTTCGAAAGAGTGGTTGAGCGCGTGCTGGCGCAAGAAAAGGCCGCAAGCTTGGGAAAGAAGAAAAAAGGCCTTCCCGCAGACTCGGGGGACGAGCTTGACCTTGCGGTTCCCGTGGCCGCTGGCAAGGCAGAGAAGAACTCCGAGAAGAATGCCGAGAAGAAAGCAGCTGCGGAGCAGAAGAAGATTTGTGCCAGTAACTTGAAAGTGTCTGGGCAAGCAGCCAAAGCTTTGGGTCCCTTGACCAACGCCCTCACGGCGCTGGACCGTTTGGAGGCGCGAGTTGGTAAGGCCCAAGTCGAGGTGAGCGCTGGAATCTTGAAGACGGCAGTGGATGTTCGAAACAGCCTCGAGGGTTGGACGAAAGCAGCCAGAGAAGCCGTCAACAACCAGGAAGCTCAGAAGCAAGTTCCAGACACTGAGAAGAAGACTATTGGTTCGCTGCCTTTCCAGACGGACAGCGTCAAAACTCTTCTCCAGCAGAACTCGGCAGTCCAAAAGGAGTTGAAAGCTCTTTTGCCTGTGCCGGTCAAAAAGGCGAAGGAAGAGAAGAAGGAAGACGGGACCCAAGAGGCAACGCAGCCAGCTCCGAAGCGCCGCAGGACAAAGGCCCCCGCGTAGTGCCACCACAAGTGGAAATGTTCTGTGTTCTAGACACAGACAGCACGGCCCGCGTGTGGGTTTGTTTCTATAGCTGACACAGCTGCAGCTATACATAGACAGAAAGCAACACCGCAGTGTCCGCAAGAACACTATAGCGTCAGGGAAAAAAAGAGCAAATCGTTTTGGTTGCTATTTTGTCCAAACACTTCTTCTTATATACTTGTCATGTCAACCGCAGGCATTTTGAGTTCCAACGGTGTAGCAGTCTATACCGACATGTCCAAAGTTGTGTTGTTATATGTTGCATGGGAAGCGCCACTTGGTCTCCAAAGAAATGCGTGACTTTTCCTGTGCTATACAGGAAGTCCAATGTTCAGGCGCGACGGAAGCGCAGTCGCAGGGAGGGACATAACAGGACAGCACTTGACGAACCATCAGATTTGCTTCTAGTGGTTCGACCAGTGTTGCCGTGTTTGTCCTCCATGCATGGGATTCGACCTTCACTTTTCGTCTTGTGCGCAGATGAAGTGGAGGCTGCTGTGAATGTGATGCTCATATATGCAACAGCCAGCAAAAATGGTCTCTGGTCCAAATACAACTTGGAAGAGCCATAAAAAAAAAACAATGACCTCGCAACCTATCCTGACGTGAAAAGCAATGCTCTGGTCCGAGGATGCAATCCGTTGTGATACCTTAGATTTTCTTTTAAGAGTCTCTCACATGCGCATATATGCTCGCAGCCGTTACAGCGCTCAAGTTTCCAATGGCAGAAGATGACTCAGTAGCGGGGGTATAGGCCATTGCCAGCAGAAACCGCTACGTTCGAAACAAAAAAAAGTGAACCAGCTGGACTTGTTGCCTTGTCCAATCTGTGGCCAAAAAGTCTTGGAAGAAGACCAAAGTCAACATGAATTTTGGGACATCAAGTGTTTGCGAACACATGCCTGGAACAGTTGCGGCAATTGGAAAAAAGCCAAAGAGATAGCCCGCCGGATCCGTGAACTTCGTGAGTACAAATTCGACTTGAAGAGGGCTGAAGACGCCTTCCTTGCAGCATCTCGACCTGGAGCCTCTTGTAAAGCCAAGCCTTGCAAGACCCAGGCGAAGAAAGAGCTGCGAAAGAGCAAGATGAAAAGGGAACGTTGGAGTCGAAGAGCAGGTATCGCGTTGCTGTTGCGTCCGGCTGAAGGACCTTGTTTGGCGAAAGAAAAAAAACAGGTGCGTTTTGGCTGGAAGAGGAAAAAAAAACATAGAATGGTATTTATCCCCAGTAAATATATATTCAATGCCATCCGCAGCCCTTTTTTTGGCTTTAATTACCCACTCTGTGCATGCCATGTCCAAGCGAAAGCTATCGCATGATGACAAGCCCCATGAACAGTTTGCCACTCTGAAAAAAAGCATTCCGGGCTTGCAAGCCACCCAGTGCCGTAAGGTCGTGTAGTTGTTGAACGAAGGAGGCAAAGGAGGCAGAACTTGCTGCACTGCATCCGCGCAACACGACATCACGCATCCATTGTTACAAGAAGTTGCTCTCAAAAGTTCTTCTGATGACAAGGATGTCACCATGCACATGCTTAGCGTTCCAGGCATGGTGCAATCCAAGGCAGACAGCGATCCTCTGTACCGCAGGTTGTTACAGAAAGCTTTGCGCGAAAATCAAAACCAACTCACTCTCATCTACTATGCAGATGAAGTGAATGCGGGCAACATTTTGGCGCCAAAGCATCCAAGGAAAGCTCAGTTGACTTATTGCACCTTTTTGGAAATGGATGTAGTGCACTTAGAAAGTGTGTGGGTGACAATCTCCGTCGTATTGCAAAATGAAGCTGTAGGCTGCGTGAACGGATATTGCAGCGTGGTTCGAGCACAGCTCGAAAACATTCGCAATGAGACACGCAACGGCTTTGCGCTTTGCCTTGACGGAGATTGCACCATGGTCTTTCTAAAAAAAGCGCTTCTCTTAGGCGACCACGAACATTTCCGGAGCTGTTCTGGCGCCAAGGGAGCGGCTGGCTTAAAGCCATGCCTGAAATGCGACAACGTGTTATCACTGGGCAGAGAAGCTCGTGATCACGTCGACATCGCAGAATCTGACACGTCCAAAATAGAAGAGCAAAGCCAGAATGGACTTTCAGCCATCCAAAACCTGTTGGAAAGTTGCATCACCAAGAAAGATCTCGCTGAAAAGGAAACCATGTGTGGCTGGAACCTCAGTGCGTTGCAAAACTCCTTCCTGAACTCTCCTGAGTTGAGTTCGTGGGCAAACATCCACTCCGTGTATTTCGATGTGATGCATCAGTACTGGAGCTGTGGAATGATTGCCTGTGAATTGGGTCTATGGTACATGGCTTTGCACAACGTGCACGTGACCTTAGATCACATACTCACATGGGCAAGGCTTGGTTGGTGGGCGCAGATTTCCGTGGAGATGCGTCAGCTTGCGCAGATGCTTTACCACTGTGTGTGGTTTTCGGAGAAGAAATGCTGCGAGCGAATTACCCACAACTGCAACCAGAACTGGACTCGTTGGCAGCGTTGTACTCTGTGGTGCTGAAAATCCAAGAGGCAAAAGCCAATGTTTCCAGAGTTGACAACCTGCAACAGATCCAAAGAAGGCATATGCAAAAATACATAGCAGCATATTCTAAGGATGCGGTCCGTCCGAAAATGCATTTTGCATTGCACACAGAAGGCCAAGCGCGCAGATGGTCGCGTTTGTTGGACACGTTCGTGTGTGAACGCAAGCATCGCACCTACAAAAGTTCATGCGGTTGCAACTACAAGAGGCTGCAATCTTTCTCTAAAGATGTGTTGCTACACTTGGGCACGCAGGACCAATTGGCATCACAAGCAGAAGAAAGATATATGGGGCAACTCGTTGGCAAACGCTTCGCGGACCCAGTGACAGCAGAGACTGTGGGCTTATCCCCGCACTCTGAATTTGCCAAAGGCATTGAAATCAAATGCATTAAATACATGGCAGGAACGTTCTGCTTAATTAACTCCAAGCTTGCTGTCCAAATTCATGCTGGAGTGCGATGCGCTAGCACGCAGAAGCTTTGGCTGCTGGTGGAGGCATTGCAACAGTTCGAGGGAGCTGACTCTGCCTTGAATTTGTGGTGTCGCACGTTTCGAAGAGAACGCGTTTTGCTATGCGTTACCACGGCGCATGTACAGATCGCCAAATTAGTTCGAGAAACTGAAGACCACGCATGCTTGCTGCTGTAAAAGAAGAAAAAAGATACGCGCGAACATCATAATCTTCAAAAAAAAACCTCAAAAACAATCAAAATTCGAAAAAATAACCTTCGACAAAAAAAACATCAAAAAAACTTATGATGAAGTTACGATGAAGTTAGGGCGCGGGATTTGAAACCTCCAACATAACTTCAACCTAAGTGGTCTAACTTCAAAACGTCTCCAAAGTAGTGACTCCTGCCTCTGCGAGGTACGCCAACCTGTCCCAAACGACTGCTCTTTTCCTCTTGGCTTCTTCTGAATT
>OMLO01001589.1_pt1 | contig 17648 bp, 15 predicted proteins | sample 1674811 | NCBI WGS metagenome assembly OMLO01 (sample SAMN06265003, study PRJEB25207) | coral metagenome | isolation source: Coral host | place: Mexico:La Bocana,Puerto Morelos, Mexico | collected 2008-11-13 | reverse complement strand
GTTGCTGGGGGAGACAGGAAAGCAGCGGCTCCATGCATTGAAAGTTGGCCTGAAATTGCATCCTTTGCATTTGTGAAGCATTGGCTTGTGCCCACAGTGCTGATATAAAGTTTATATCAGCACTGTGGGCACAAGGCCATGAAGGAGGCGGACTTTAGCGAGATCCAAGCTCGCTTGCTTCAATGTGCAAACATGCACAGAAAATGGTAAAAGTTGGCCACATGGTTTGGAAACATTTGTTTCCAGTTTAAACGGTCCAATCCTCATCAAGTATATATATAATATGTTTACCTGTTTTTTTTCTAAGCTTCACCCTAGATACTCTGTGTATTGTTTCTGCCAGGCAGATTTTTGGCCAGGTTTGAAACATGTGATGCATCGCCTAGATGAGGCCTGGAATGTTTCAGTGTTTGTGGCAGCCTCACTAACTTAATGCAAAAACCATTTGGCTATAGCGAACTTTCAGTAGATTCCAAAAAGAAACAGCCAATGTTCCAATGAAAGAATGTTTCTAGGGTGCACATTAAAAGGGCTACCAAGGAGAATCATAAGACATGAGAATCTTTCTTTTATATCCCAACGATACAAAATGAGAAGCTTTCTAGGGCGCATACATGATGTTCAAAATAATTTTGCGCCTTTTGAAACAACACTTCTTTCAGGTGGCAAACATCACTGGGCGTACACTATGCCAAGGACCTGCTTCTGTGTGACAGCTTCGGGATGTGGAATTATGAAATTATGAATGTACCAATAATTCCCAACTTTATATCATTGTGAATAGGTCACACACATGTATATATTTGTATGTGCTAGAAAACAGATCCCCTTACAGGTTTTTCTCCTTTTTAAGGGCTTTTTGGTGCCTATCAAATCATTGGCCCAGGAGAACCCAGCCCAAATCTTCAGCCATCAGCAATTTGTCCCCAGGCTGGGTGTGGCAACAGGAAGTAACAATTCTAATTTTAAAACTTCAAGGTTTATTGATTCGAGGTTTATTCGAATTTATTTTGCATCCCTTGGAAATCCATCCTTTGGAAATAACTTGATCTTGCCAAGATCCCAGAGCTACAAAGAATATTCTCCATGAGCGCCACGCACCAGGTTGACAGCCTGGATGCCCAATGGTGTGGGACCCTGCAAACTGCTGGGTACGAATTTAGCAGGATGAAAGGTGCAGTTTTCATGAACCTTCCTTTTGTCCGGAAGTTTGGGTCCAGACCAATTGTTTAGAGCACATCATAAATCATGGACACCCAAAAGTTCAAAATTCAAAGAAGAATCCTATGGGTAACCATGAACCTGAGATTTGGATCATTGTTTGTTTTTTCACCCAAAAATCAAACCAGCCAAACGTGGGATAGCCATGGATTTGGAAGCGCTCTTAAATGGGCGATCTGGGGCAAAGAAACGCCCTGCTGCTGCTGCCCCACCAGCAGCCAAGAGACCCTGTGCAAACATGATAGACCTTGATCCTGGTCACTCTGATGTTGAGAATCTCTTGGACACCGAAATTGAAAAGGAACCACCATCCAGGGAGTTTCTTGGTTTAAATTTCTCATACTGATGATTTCTGATGTAGTTGGTTTCTTGAACATTTATCATTTATCAGCAACAAATTAAGTCCATCTATCTCACACTTCCCGTTAGGCAGGCGCATCCTACACTGGCACCTTTTCCAGATCCAACCAGCTACAGATCTCTGGGGTCTTAGCCTTAGGAAACCCATTGAGGAAAATAATTGTTAGCTGTATGAACTTTAGATGTTTGAAACATATGTCACTAGCTTTTCACATGTGCCCTCATCACTTGAGGAAATGGGCAGAGACATTACTCCTCCGAAGTGCTGCGCTCTTTGGGGAAGACTTTGTCAAAGACAAGCTCCGTACACTGAATGCATAATTTCTATGTATTATTTCTATTTTTCCAACATCAAATAGCTATATACATCGACCTTCCACCCCCAGTCAGGTAATTGTGAGTGGAAGGCATACGACCTCTTCGGTGGATGCTTGTGTCTTCGGCAGTCCTGGTGGATGATTCAGGCTGCAGCGAAAAAGCTTTGGGGGTTGGAGGTTGGTGGGAGCTTTGGATTCAATGCTTCTTGGTGTGACGCATGTTTGAAACAAACCAACTTTGAATGAATTGGATTGAAACAGCCTCATGCTTTTGAACCAATTTTGAAAAGAACAAACTTTGTTTTCAACTTGCCTCATCTTCAGTTTTGATAGAATGGGGTTCCTAAGGTTGAGAGGGACAGGGCATGCATCAAGTTGCACCACCAGATTGCCGGTGATGCTTGCTGTTTTCCGAATATCTTGGACTTAGTGGAACCATGCCATGGGAAGAACAACTGGTGCCCTAAGAATCTACGCATCAAAACAGTAGCATGGTGTGTTGTTCACAAGAAGATGTGCCTGGGACTTTTCAACAACACTGTATTGCATTCCTCAACATAGGGTGATAATATTTTTTTGCCCCAATAGATGTTTTTGTTTGATGCAACCCAAGGTGCAAAGTCGATATCAAGAAAGATGACCTTGGGCTACTTGGGGCTCCATGCATTCTTTTTAGTTCGCAGCATGGCTGATCAAATCAAGTACACGGTCATTGGTCAAATTGATGTAGTCCCTTTTCAAGAAGATTAGAATTATATTATAATATAGATTCCTGCCCTTTTCCTCAGGTATGGAAAAAGGGAAGGGTTCAAGGACAAGGAGAAGGCCAAAGTTCACTATGCATCGGTGAAATTTCAGCAAAAATCTGCAGTTTCATTGCACGAAAACGTGGTGCATTATGAGCAGGACAGGGTGTTTTTTGATTTTGATATTGTGTAAGTCAATGCGAACGTTTAGAACAGTTGTAATTAAACATCCTAGAACTTGACAGACAGGATTTCTTGGAAGAGCATCTACCAAACCACAAGATTCAAAAAGCTTTGCCCTGTCCTCAATTTTTGATTCTCAGCATTTTCCAGCCATGTTAAAGTAGATGGTCAGGAACAGGTAGGTGTCTTCAGACCTCTGCCCAGGCTGGACCCTCGCATGTTTGGAATTCCAAACAACCGCACTCGTGCATGGCGGATCATCTACAATGCTAGGCTGCGCAAGTGGGGGTGTAAGTGGAACTTGGATGAAATTGCATCTATAATTTTGCGCCCCATGAGTGAAGACCTGAAATTGGATTTCAATGTCTATCTCCGGCCTCTCACACCTATGCTAGCTACCCAAGAATCTGACCTCAGCGAGTGCCTTGTTTTTGTTAAAGGATGTCGATCTAAGTATTGTTGAAGCCTGTTTGCTTATCCCACCAAGTGCCTTTTGATTGATCCCATCAATGAAATCTTTTTTTCCGCCATCTTAGGTGCCAACAATTCCACCTCCAGAAATTCAGGGAAGCACAGCCTCAAAAGCGTCTCTATGATTTATCAGCAAATGTGGACGTACGAAAACGCACTGAAACCAAAGCAAGTTGTCTTCCATGCCTAACCACATCTTCCCAACTGTGGCTACTTGACTTGAAAACGATGGAGATACAAGAATGGATGGAAGTTATAAAACTTGAGAAAAATCAGAATGACAGCTTTAATTTTAGTTACTGTTTATATAGATTCAGTTTGCGTCTGTAGTACTCAAAATGTCGTGTACAGCCCCTGTGCCCAGGTCTGAGAATGCTAGGCGATTGATGACTGGCGAGGAGCAGCTTGCTGCTTTGGGTTACCCGTGCATTCAGCAATTGGCTGCGGTGGCACAGGTGGTCACCTGGCACAGGCTTTACTGTAGACATTTTCTGGGTTAAACATTTGTTTCCAATAGGTTTCCAGTAGTAGTAGAACACTATTTGCTTTTCCATTCATGAATTTGTTGTTAAGGAACGAGTGGATCTTTCAGACTACTCAACATCAAGTTTACGGAAGATGGCAGGGAACGGAATGAGTCTTAGTTCAGCAGGGTTTGCTCTCCTGATGACCATTCTCTGTGTAGAGAAGAAGACCTAGAAGGGAAACTTGGTCCATCAGACTATAAAATTTATAATTAATATGGCTCTGCAATTAGCTCGACCTTGCTTTTGACTGCAATGTGTCAACCAAAAAATATGGGATGGTCGGTGCTTTTCTGCATGCAACCCAACACCATTTACTTTAGCAGCAAACTTGTCCTGATGATGATTCGGTATGAATTGTAGTTTGGATTTGTGTCATTTATGATTGTGTTTATATGTGTTTATGTTTCTGATGTGTTTATGTCAATGATCGTAGATATTTCTTTCAGTTCAGCGAACCTGTTCATGCCCCCGTTTGGTAGAGAGCCTGGTGAAAAAGATGCCAAGCCCCTCCCATTCTTTTCACTCAGCAATGCCGCCAAACCTCGCCGGAGAGCAGCTTCAGCTACTTCGGCCTTTGCACCCGAAGGCGCAGAAAGGTGTGATGGGTTAGAAGCTCCAGCTGCAACTGTTGGATCAAAACAAGTACTTCCAAAGGTCACACGCCCTTTTCAAGATGAACCTGGGGAGGAAGACCTAGACAAAACTGCGAAACACCCGCAAAAGTGGGGTTCATCGTCAAAAAAGCTACCATTTCAAGATGAGTTCGCCGAAGATTATGCACCTTCTGCTAGTGATGATTCTGATGATAGTCCCAAAGATTTTGAAAGCAAATCGCAATCAGTGTTTTCGTTGGGCTGGCAATCAATGCTTACTCTTCAGAAAGCTGGTTTTTGGAAAGATCACAAAGATGATGGCCAACCTCCAAAGAAAAAACGTGCATATGACAATAGCAAGCGAAGTTCTGAAGCATTGTATCTACAGAAAGATGGAGGAGATGTTTTCAAAAAAAGAGGGTCTGATGAATCCCGACTCAAGCTGCTATTCCAACAACAATCATGCCGGTGTGCCATGACAGCGAATAAACGTATTTTGGTTTCTGTTTGAAAATCCCCCAGAGCTCTTCAAGACTTTTTTCAAGTTCAAGTCAATATAAGCACTGAAATATGAACTTGTTTTTATGTCAACAAAGGCCACCCCTTAGTTCACTGGTGTTTGAATCTTGGGCCCAGGTGCAAGCAAGGTGTGCTTCACCCAGTTTGCCTCGTCCGGGTCGCTGAAACGATTTGTGGCTGATTTCTGGAAGCTAGACAAGCCTGATCAAGATTCATTGGACCCTTTGATGGCCAAATTGATCAAGAAGTTATTCCTTTTGCTGTTTCTGATGGTTTCTGTTTGGGTAAGTTATTTCTGTCATGGTTTCGAACTCTTGTGATTTGAAAGGTTCCATTTTGCAGTTGACTCTTATCGATTGTTTGCATTTGGAAAACCAAGCACAGCTAAGTTACAACTATCTTCAGCTGGGGATTCTGGTCGTACCCAATGCAAACTTCTGGAATATGATGTTGGGTTGAAGTGCTTGGCTGCTCTCCTGGGGGTAGGACAAGCAAGGCTTCGTAGATCCATTGCCTGTACACCAGATTTGCGTTTTGGGAAACGCCAGCATCACAGCAGGGCAGGGACATGGACAGTGGATTCATTCCTACAAGTTGCCTATGACTCGATAGCAGAAACCCTGCCGGACCAGTACTTCGTACAAAAACTGATTTGTTGAATTCTGTTTTGAAAGCTTTGAATCTATGGATCCTTTTATATCAACATCCCCAAGGTTAACATCTTCCAAACCATCATCCCCGAAAATCCCCGACTTAGGTTTGTTCGCAGGGGAAGAGCATCTCGCCCCAAACCTGATTTAGATGATGATGCTCCCAGCGATTTTGAGGAGCTTGCTTCGGACCTTGAGAATGAAGAGGAACTCAAAGGATGGCTCAGCTCGGTGCACTTGAAGTCCAGGGGCCTCATTCCTGGAGAAACACTAGTTCGGAAGTTTCTACCACCAGGGACGGTTATGGATTTATACGAACACTACAAGGCAACTCAATCCTTGTTGGGTGGGCATTGTGTTTCGTCCTTAGGCAGTTGTTTATCATTTTTTTGTGTGGATATTCCCCCACAAGTTCTCCTGAAGATTCCTGAAGAATATCAACTGTGGTGAGTTTGTCTTTCCTTGGGGGACTGGTGGTATTAAGGTATGGGACATTCAATGATGTCTACAAACGTCGTTGGTCAGATGTCTTGCGATTTCGTCAGCGCAACCTTTTCACTACTTGTGAAGTATGTTTTGCATTGAAAGGCCAACTGAATGACAAGAGTCTTTCCATGGAACAAAAGTTGGGTTCTTTGAAGCTCTACAGAAGCCATCTTCATGCACAGTTTTGTGATCGTACAATCATCTGGCGGTTACAATCCGAGTCAGCAGATCCTTCCACTGATATCTTGGTCATTTCAACGGATGGATTAGACCAAAGTAAATTTGCCCTGCCACGGGAGCCAGAACTACGCAACAATGCAGCTTTGACCCTGATCCCAAATTAAAGATCCAGCTTATGTTTTTCTAGGTTTGTGGGAATTGATGTTAGATCCAGAAAAAGCATCTCAATCATTTCAAACCTCCAGGATTGTCATTGGTGGGTATGTTGAGGGGATGCAAAAAGCAAATAGTTGTTACCTCATTTCTTAGACTTCAAATTGTTAACTAAGGGGAAAGCACATTTTCCCACGGCTCAAAGTACATGGAGCCTGGGCCTTTGGCTACACCCTCAATGCATTCATCATGGATGAGACGATGAAACATGATAGCTCAACAATCCTTGAAATTCTCACACAAACTGTGGAAGATGTCCCTTAGGCTTGAATTTACTGTCCTTGGAATTTTTCTTTTTAGCCGGTCTTCTCCCACAAAAACTTCAAAAAGGGTCTTCTCCCACCAAAACTTCAAAATGGGTGGTTCTTAATGTCTAGCCCATCCCAAGCCTATCAACATCTAATCACCATGTTTTCCAGCTTGAGGTTTTTCACATCTGTGAAGTTGACGGCCGACCGAAACCCAATGTCCTGATCCTCAATGAGCCTGGCAAGCAGGTGGAAAACTTTTGTTTGAGATTGTTGGAGGGTTGGCCAAAACCCTTTTTGGTTCTTCTTTTTTTTTGTTTGAGATATGGGGAGATGGTTTTTTTAAAATCCCATTATGAACCAAACTTAGGCCGACAATACGGTGAGGGAGGCAAAAAACCAGTTCGTCATTGGTTTCCTGAACCTGTTGGTACAACAAGGTCGATTCAAGCAATGCTGTTTTGCATCGCTGCGTAAGAGCCATACACACTGCAGGATTGGTTGCTAGGCTCATCATAGGACTTTTGTATGAATCTTTGCTTCTGGGAACATGGTTGCAACCCCCAAGGGATTTTTCAGGTATAGATATATTTGGCTGACAATCAAACTTGAACTAAGACCAATGCTGGGGAATTATTTCAAGAAGAATATCATGTGAATCATCTTTGCAAACTCCGGAAGATTGTGTTGCATCCATCAGAGATGAACTTTCGAAGCCTACAATCAAAGACTGGTTGGGTACAAACACTCGTTTACGAGTTGAACGTCTGGGATCTTCTCGAGACTGGAGGAATCACTTGCCATCTACTGGGGTGAAACTGGAGGGTGGACTTCTCCGTGATGATACAGGGAACCATTTTTTTCTCAGTCTCCAGCGAAAAGGTTGGGGTTTTCAACCTTCCCCTAATACAATATTTTTTGGGAAAACTCAAGACCAGTTTAAAGTGGAGTTTTTTAACCAAGTCATGGTGCTAAAGAATCTGTTACCTTTTGCCCCTCAGATGTACCAGCTGCTTTGGCCTCTGAGATTGATCGCGGCAGTTTTCGTGGGAGACCATCACCTCATGATGTAGTGTGTCTGATCAAACGGCACATTCAAGATGAAGCTCTTTCTCAACCCCCACTTCTGGTTTTGACCCAGGGTCGAGGTGAAAACTTCAATTTGGTGCCAACACAGAAGATACCAGTCAGCACTTCACTGATGGGTCATGCCCCAAAGATTTTTCTTTTTAATGTTGTTTGGGACTTGTTTTTTTATTTGAACGATTATTTAAGATTCCTCCCTGAAACCATTCCTAACTATCCTAACTGAGGAGGATGAACAATTGGACTGCAAAGTCCCAAAAGGACTATCATGAACTAGCCCGAGCTGTGGCCACCTGTTATGGGCATAAGTACGATCGTGCTGTCAAATATTTGGAAGAATTGGCAAACAATGATTTTTGGAGGGAGTCAGAGTTGAAAGCTCTACCATGGCATTCTCTCCCCGCAAACAATCAAGGAGTACTGGATGCTAGATATGTAATGCATCCAGCTGTCCTAAATTCACTGGCCCCAGTTATGCCCTTGAGGGCAATCTTTGGAGGTGACCGCCACGTCTGAGGAACATGTGAGTGAAAAAAGTGTTGAGCACAAGGAACCCCTTTTGTTCGAGTTACAGGAAATTAGTGAATTCAAAGAGAAACAAGTTGCTGAATTCTTGGGAAGAGATCTGTTGGGAAATTCATCAAATGTAAATGTTTCTATCTATTTTTTTTCCACTGAAATATTTGATTCCTGAACAGGGGTGTAAAATCAACTTTGATGAATTTAACCAGCAGGTCTCGTCCCCAAAAAATCGATGCACCATCCATTTTGTTTTCCCGGATTTTCGATGCACCATGGTTGGATCTACATGTGATTTCCGATGCACTATGGGTGAGTCTACAGGATTTTCGATGCACTAGGGTGGTCTCCGTCCCCAATGTCGATGTTCTGGACGAGGGCCAGTGCATTGACTTTGACTGCCCCCAAAAAATCAAGATGAGTCGATTCAACAAGGCTTACACCGTTGACTTTTTTTGGGATTCCCAAAAAAAATTATCGATGGCCTGAACCTGGGGCAGTGCATTGATCCTTTATGTGAAATTTTTTGGTGTTTTATTATTATTTTTCCACCCAAAAAAAATAAAACCATAGAAAATTTCACATAAAGGATCGATGCACTGGCCCAGGCCCAATGCGTTGATCTTTTTTTGAAATTCAAAAAAAAAGTCGATGCACAAAGCATTGTTGAATCAAGAGAAATATTTTGTGTATACCCTGCAGGGCTTTTGATCAGGATCCCAAGGTAAGGATTTTGTTTTGAGGTGGCTGCCTGCCACTGCTATGGCCCTCTGTGCCTTCAGGGCAAAGCTTGAGGAACACACGTCTGGATCCAATGTTGAAGCTGATCCACCTGCCAAGCGGCCATGTTCCCAATTTGATCAGCAGTTGTCGAAACTCTCTGAGGGTGATCTGACCCTAGTCAAGGATCCAAGTCCAAAAACCAATGTGTGTTTACAACAAAGTTTGGGTACAATAAGTTTTGGATAGAAACCTTACAACGCATATAGATGCGGGGTACTATGAGGGGTTTAGTTTGCCAACCCTAAAGGAGATGTTGAACTATGTCCAATCCTTCAGGGATCAAAAAGACTGCAAGGGACATCCTGCTCAGCTAGTGGTGGATATTCTAGCGTCGACTGATGCTGGTGTTTCTGAACGTCACTCCCAACTGCTAGAGAATTGGTACGCAGAATATGCCAAGAGCCGTGGCATGCAGTATCTCTACAAGAACTCTTCGGTTGAATCCTGTCTAATGATTAATGGTTGGTTTTTCTTTCCAACATCTGTAAAATATGTTGTTCTTAAGGGTGTCCTTGTTTTTTCTTCGAATCCTACTTCACCCAGGAAATGAATCTTGGCATGAATGATGAGACATCAAAAATGCCAATCACATGCCTGAGGCAAGGGGGGTTTACGAAACAACATGTTTAGAGTCAAGGATAAAACAACAACACATATGTTATGATGTTATTGTTATGTTATGTTATGTAAAATCAGGTTAGGTAATGTTTTGCTACCTGATGTTTTGGGAACATCTGCAAATATGTTTATTTATATTCATCCCCAAAAACAAAATGGAGGTTTGATGTTCCACATGATGGGCTTCCTACTTTGGAAGATTGGTGCACTACTTTCTACAGCGTGCTTTTTTCTGGAATCGAACTAGGTCGGGAACCTTTGGATACCACAATGCCTGCTGCAGAGTCAGGCCATCAAAAGAAAAAACACTGAAACATAGAGCTTCTTTTTTAAAAAGTACTTTATACTACTATGTAACTATGTATTATCACCCAGTTCCCCGAAGGATCTTGGACTGCTGGTATCGCTTCTATTCACCAAATCAAAGGATTTACAAGATCTTCTTGCGTAGCCTTTATGCTAATCGCTGCGTCTGAGCTAGATCATGTGGACCCTGGCACATCTGAGAAGTTGAAACCGATCTTCAAAGTTTTGGATCGATGTTGGTTAATCCCCTGCCACGCACCTTAGCCAAACACCATGTTTTCCTTCTATGCCAAGTGCTTTTGTTGAAACTGGTGATTGTTTGTTTGCCTTCTTTTCCAAGCTGTGTGTCTTAGTCTTGTGAAAGCCCTGTACTAAGATGAACTTTGGCATTGATGCAACCAATCGCTCGTTCAGAAATTTGACTTTAAGCTATCGGGGGGCAGAACGGCAACAGCCTAATGCACTTCAACTCGCATTACGCTTTTCGCGATTGATGGAAATTGCTGAAACAAACGGCTCTCACGCACCATCAATGAGTACAGAGGAGCGACTGCGTGCTGTCATTGCAGATTGGCACAACTCAGGTGTTCCGGCGAAGCACAGGTTGGATGAAGACAAAATCCGTAGCATCGCAAACATTGTGATGGGCACCTGCGAAGTCCTTTGCATCATCCAAATGTAGTTTTTTACTTTGGAGATTTTGGGGCAATTCTTATAAGTTAGCCCATCGCATTTGATTTGTTTCTAGCCAAAAAATGATGGTTCTTAACTTGGTATCCCTGCTTGTTGCCTACTAGGCTTCCCGTGAAGTTCTTCGCATTCATCTAGATCAAGTGAAGTGGAAGGAGTGTGCTCTGAACACAGAGCAGCTGCGTTCAACACGCTGGATGATTGGCACAGCGCCAAAGAATTGCAGTGCTGAGCTTCGCAAGTGTCTCACGGTTACTGAAGGCTCTCAGGTTCTACACTTGAGGCTTGTCATCCATGCTTACACTGTAGCAGGGAAGAGGGTTCGTGCATCATCCCGGCCACGTTTGCGATTGTCAGCTGAACAGTTCGATGCTATGTGTGACTACGCTTGTATGTTTTCCTCTGTTCTCACTGAAGCGAAATCATTGTCAACATGGGATGATGCGAAAGAAGATGCAGTACTCAAAGCCTTCTTCCAGCAGTATCATGGTTGGAATTCATTTTCAAAATTTAAACTCCCCAAAACTAACCAAATCCAAACATTCTAATCATCCAATTCCCAAATGTCAAAACCTAAAATCTATCTGGATTATTCTTCTAAGTTCAAAAACCCATCACCCATCACCCAGGGATTACAAAGCCGATGTGGAAGCAATCACTGCATCAAAGCTTCCAACATGGAAGTTAGAGCACTTTGGGGCTTGGCAAGACCTATGTGCCCCTCCTGCGATGCCTGCTGCACTTCCATCGGCGGCGGAAGTCCTGGAGCTTGAAGATCAAGCAAACGCTGCGCGCTTTCGTGAATTGCGTGCTAAGATATCACAAGATTGCGCAAGCATGACGCAGTTCAATGCACAGAGTGAGGAAGGGAAACGTCGTTCTCATGTGGTTCAAGTGACTCATGAACGCTCACAAATTGAAGTTGGCAAGAAGTTACTGGGATAAAAAATCACCTTGTTTGCACTCGAAAAGTTTGGGTTTCTGAACTCTAATTCTTTAGTTTTTGAACCCTACTTTACTTCTAGTTTGAGCTGTGGGCTTATGGGTGTCCAAGGCTATGTGAAGACTTCATGGACAAGCACTGCCGTGTTGTGCTGACCACTGAGAAGGCTCCATGTGATCCTTCCTTGGATGGAATCATCAAGTCTCTGGCTATGTCCAAGCAGGCCTAATAGCGTAGTGTATGGAATATTTGTATATATATATATACTACAGTCTGTAAATAGATATACTTGGAAGTTGAACTTTGTTGAAATGTTCTTCTTTAAATAACACCAAACAGTGACAGGTGCAAACACAATAAAGAGAAATATCACTGTAGTGTTGCTATATGTTGTTATCCATTGTTCCCTGATAGGTAACCGCTGCAGATCTGAACATCATCCTCTATATTGATTGCACAAAGTTGGGAGCGATGTCCCAGAAAGAAATCAATACTGTTGGTGATTTGGCTGAGAAGGTTCTCCAAAAGAACCCTGAACGTCCCTTATCTTCAACATATTTCGGTATTTTTTTGTTTGAATATGAGAAAGGATGTCCAACTTAGGATTTGGTTTGTAATTTATGTTTCCAAAAACCGCCTGGCCCCCAGGTTCCTGCTTAGTCTTGCTCCCCCCACTCCTGGTGGGTTCTGATGCTGGTGCAAGCCTTCGGAAAACGATGAGGTGGTTGGTGAGGGTTGATGATCATATCCATCTTTTAAAGGATCTCTTCTTGAACATGAACATTTAGTCCAGCGATACTGTTTTTTTTCAATTTGGAAATACTGGGCAGGAAACTTGAAGACAAATTGGGCGCTGTCAATGTGGAGACCCGACCTTTTACTTTGAATCTCAACACTGACGACTTGCACAAAAACCGTGAGATCCCTGGTGCATTCCCCTGCCATTTGGGGGTTTTGGATACAACGCTACCAATGAAGGGGACAGCTCATCGGCGTGTCCGGGGAACCACTCTTGAAGAGGATGCCACTATCAATGTGTTCTTTGATACGCAGTTGAATTTTTTTTGCATATTGCCATCAAGTTCTTACCAACCTGAAATAATCTAGCCCTTGTCTAAAAAGGATATCACACTCTAAAAAGGATATCACACTCCCTTGTCTAAAAAGGATAATCTAGCCATCATGTTGACTCAGGTTTTGCGCAAGCTCTCTGTGGTGCCGAATGTCTCTACCTGTTTCAGAGTTTCCTCCGGCCTTGGCTGAGAAAAACTTTGTCATTCCAGGTCCTGGCGATGAATCCCTACTTTGTGGGGAAGCACGTCGGAATCTAACTGACCAACAAGAAACCAGTCAGTGGCTGGGTGGGGTCGGTGTCCCGAAGGCTATCCTGAATTCCCTCTTGAGTACCAGCCTCTGTTGTTGTACAACTGTGTGAATGCTTTGATGAAAAGAGTTTCTTTCTGAATTCGAAATGTTATCACAAGAATGTTACGTGTTGTTTTTCCAAGGTGGTTTGAAGAAAAATCATGGTACAGTGGTGGTTCATCCAACGGCGTATGATGGGTGTGTAGAACTAGCAGCTTTGCAGTTGGGACACCTTGTTTGTGGTAGCAGCTTGATGGATGCAAGCTACAAGTGTGCCAAAGAGATTGTGAAAAATCACCTCTTGCAGGCAAGTTTGAAACATCCAAAAGTGTTGATAAGTGTTGTATTGCAATAGACTGTTACTTACAAATGTATGTGTGTGTTTAGAAGTTTCGCTCCAGCACCAGGTAGGAATAGCAAGAATAGAACATAACATCAGCCCCAAGTAGCAATAGATACCTAGCAGCATGTCAGCAGCAAATAGCAAAAATAGATTTTTAAACCCCAGCTCCAAGTAGCAATAGATACTGTTTTACCTTAGACTTACCTCCAAACAATGTGCGCAGGTGTGGAAGGGTGGACAGTACCCGATGGACAAGGCCATGCCTCGCTACAAGAAAGATCCAGCTGTTGAAGACCTCCCCAAGCCCATCTCGATGCCCGAGCTGAAGGTGTGTCAGGTTGTCAACAAATTGCTGATTATCCCCAAAGACACCCGCAATAGATTCATCAGTGATCCAATGTTTGGCCCTGAGTGGAGGGAGATGCTTAGTCAATTTGACAAACTATGGACTTCGACAGTTGGGGAGGTGAAAGTGGAACCCCCTCAGATTAGCCCTGTCAAGAAAGAGAATCCCAAAACAGAGGAAGGAGGAACTCAAGTGGAAAAGAAGGAGGAGGAAGGGTATGACTGGTCTGGGATTTTCAAGGGAGAACCAGAAACAATTGAAGCATTGAAGGCCAAGTTTACTGATGGAATCACAGAAATTCCGGTTGCATCCAGTGTTAACCCTGGCCTTACTTTCATGTTGACCCCGGGGCCATGTTTGTTTATTGCTGCTGCTGGAAATGACCCTATCCACTTGACAGCCAACACGCAGCCAGTGATTTCGCACGGGGGTGGGGTGTGGCTTCTGGGCGAAAAAGCGGCAAAGTTCCAAGCAAACAACCCCAACAAGGGATTTCCTTGCCATTGGTCAAATGATGGTGTGCTGGTGGTGATGGAGGAGGGGTAATTTCAAAGACATATCTATGTTTGGTTGAATTCAGAAACATATTTAACATACATATTTATGAGTATGATGAATATTTTTTCCAACTTGTTCTTTGAATATGTCGGGTATATATAGTATAGCCCTGAATGTTCCCAAGATAATTTGAGTCAATTTCAAACTGTGAGTCCCGTGTGTAGGAAGAGTCTGGTGGTGACGGACCCCTCACAACCCTACGCCACGCTTTGCAAGCAATGGAGAAATCTGGTTTTATTGAATATTCTGTTGGTGGCCATACATGCGCAAGACCAGCAGCAGTCCAGCAAGGCAAATGTGATGATTATTTTGAAGTTGCCCCTCATGAAGGCAACCAGTTGGTTTGGAGGGCTACTAGTATCCCTGCGAAGCAACTCAAGGCATCCAACGTAGCATCACACTTCACATATGGCAATCTTGTTGAAGGTCCATTGGTGCTAGTGCTTAGGCTTACTACAAAGAAAGATTTTGTTGATGTTGTTTACACCCCTTTCCTTGATCTCCCCTGTGTTGATCCTACCTGGTTTTTCCTTAACCTAGTGTTACCTTTCCATCTTAGGTCTGGCGACTCCGCAAGTACCCCACGGAGAAGGTTGTAGCAGCTGCAAAGCCACTTTGGTTTTTACCAGGTGATCTTTCTCTTGGCAAGGGATGCTGTAAACGCATCATCTAAGGGAACATGGGCTTTCAAAACCAAGCCTATATTTTGATTTTGATGGTTTCGCAACATGTTGGTTGTGATTGGGAACACCGCATCCTTCACTACGCAGTAGTGCCTTTATGTGGTGATGAAATTTAGAAGAAACACTGGCGCAAAGAGAGGTGTGAAAAAACAGGTGTATAGCGTTTCTTGTTCGTTTCATTCAAAATTGCAACAGGTTTTTTTTTCGAAACCATTTATCATTGGAACAGTGCTGTTTTTCAAGAACTCTTTTCATTGCTGGATGGAGCTATAGATCTAACTCGGCATACCTTTCAAAAGCTTGTTGCAAACAACTGATGTTTGATTTTGGCCCCAGTGAGATTTAGCTTTTGGTTTTACCCTGGGTATCTTTCATCTTACATGATGAGCACTTCCCTGTCAACCCAAGTGGTGGTTGATGATGGTGTTCTAGACTATGAGCCGGCACCTCCGAAACCATGGAAGCCTCAACTTTCTACTTTGACCCCAAAATCCGTTCTTGGCATCCGTGATGTTGCACGACCATCAGCCCGACCTTTGAGTATCTCCAAACCCTTTGTGATGGCCCAGCCAGTGGAAACACCTATGTGAACTAGCTTGAAATTAACAACATGTGATACTTTGATACTTTTCTCCTATGTACCTCATATATTTTGGGTATTGGGATGTGTTTGTTCTATCATGTGTCCCCCCCTATTTGTCTGTCTTTGTGCTGCAGGATTACGCCTCCTCGTCCAAGAAGCATGGGGGTTGTTGCTGCTGATGATGATGAGGATGAGGTCAATGGTGTGACGGAGAAAGATGAAGATTCCCCTTTACCTGAGTTACCTGACACTGGGCTACCTTTTGGAAGCTCCCCAGGGAGCATGGTTGGGTGGGATTTCAGGGAGCTTCATCAACATGTTGGGTCCCAACAACAGTTTCAGGGTGAAAACGAATCACAGGTTGAGATGCCTATTGGTGGATTTGTTGAAAAGTACCTGCAAACCGCTGAACCTGAGGAACCTGAGCAACCTGAGGTGTTTGAGAGTGTGCCTGAGGTATTACAGGAACCTGAGGTGTTTGAGAGTGTGCCTGAGGTACCACCTGAGTGGGAAATCCCTATGGAAGAAATTCCTGAGATTGAGGTACCACAAATTGAAACTCCTGAGGTGGTGGAAGAGGTCGAGGAAACGGGGGAGATGTCTGAGACTGAAAAGAAAAAGCTGGCGCAACTTGAGAAGAAGCGTGCAACCAGCAGGGCTTGGCATGCTAAGTTTGTATCAGCTGGGGTGGAGAGGAAAAGTAAGAAACAAAAAACTGATAAGGAGGAGGATAAGACCGGGGTAGAGAAACCTGCTTCTTTTAGTTCTTTGACAAAAGCAAAGGACTGGTTTGTAAAAGATTGGATTGCACGCAGTGACATGCCACAAAGCGTTGAGCGTCGCACACGTTCCATTGAAGCTTGGATGGCTAGCCAATTGCGTGCTGATTTTCTTGCAGGGCGTAGTGGGATCCAGAAGTGATAACTGAGAGTTGTTGGATTTTCCCAATGTTGATCTTATTTCTTGAATTTCTTAAAAAAATCTAATCCATATGTTTTTTGGTCAAACCTGCCTGGATCATTCGAAGCCCTTGGAAAGCTTTGTTCTTAGAGTGGCTAGTGGATGTTAGTGGGGCGCGGGGTTAGCCTCACATCATTTGACCGCTGGCTGCTACCGCATAGATGTGTGTGAAAAAAATGTTGTGCATACAAATGCGTGAGTCCAGAAGTCTGCAAAACTACCTGTAAGATACAAGCAATCAAAACAAGTTGCAAGAAAACAGCAAAATAGGGAGCATTGCTTACTAGCACTAGCTAAAAGAAAAAGGGATGATAGAACCCACCCCGTCCGGTGCCCAGGTCGCTCCTCTGCTTGGGAAACCAAGCAAGACAATCGTCTGTTCCTTGGGTCCATCGCTTTGTAATCATTGGCAATGTGTTCCCAAAATGTTGGAAGAAACATGCCATTAGATTCTACAATTTTTTTTCAATCAAATCAACCACAATTTCTGCCATTAGATGGTTTTTTGACTTGTATGTTCACAATGAGTTTGTTTGACAAACGCTGCAAACGCCGCAAATCCCTTGTGCAAATACAGTGAACATGTTTTTAGACTTCAGGAATGTACATGTTGAAGACACATCTAAAAAACGATGCGTGTGTTCCAAAATCATGTGTTTTGATTTGGCCCCGTCAAATATGGATGAATAGCATCCCTATAATCAACTGAAATATGTGTTTTGATTTGACCCCTTCAAATATGGATGAACGACTCAATGGGTCACTCAGGTTTGATGGGCACTTGCAAAAGGTGCGTGCGTTTCATCAAGAGGCTTTTGAAAAAAAACAAAACATGTTTGTCAAAGAGATCTTGGAAAGATCTTTGAACCTTGCGATTATATAATATATACTTCTTTGGGTTTTAGAAATAGATAGATTTCAAAACTGTTTTTCAAAAACTCCCTACCTGCACCCCTGCTTAAAAATTGCCAAGCTTCGAGAAAAGAATGCCTGCAACCTTTTCCAAAACTGACTGGCTGTGGCCACTGTGGAGGGAAGGAGGGGTTTCGAAACCATTTTGGGGAAAACCAATCATGATATATCATATTATAAAATGAGGATTGGACCGTTTCAAAGAGCTAGAAGGCTCAGTTTTTTGGATGTTGTTGTTT
>OMLO01001588.1_pt1 | contig 17658 bp, 8 predicted proteins | sample 1674811 | NCBI WGS metagenome assembly OMLO01 (sample SAMN06265003, study PRJEB25207) | coral metagenome | isolation source: Coral host | place: Mexico:La Bocana,Puerto Morelos, Mexico | collected 2008-11-13 | reverse complement strand
TTTTTACGACTATTTTGCAGAATGCGAAATAGGAGTTTAGTGAGCGAGCGCAAATTCACTCGCTTGGTCGATCGGTCAGTCACTTCTTCCTTCCTTTGGGTCGCAAACTTTTTTTTGCATTTCCGCTGACCAATGCACAACTTGGCTTGACGAAGAGAGGCTACGATTATTTTGCATGATGAAATACATGCATCAGTATAAGCACAACAGATGAAAATATTTTGGCTTTGTTGCAAAAGTAAATTTCTTTCTTCTGTCCCTTATTTACGCTCTAGACACGTACACGCTTTGCGGACCTATGTGTTAAGTTAGCTCAATGCGTTGGTATACGGTATTGGAAAGCGTGAAGGGCGAGAGTTCAAGACTCGGGCGGGCAAACGCACGAATTTTTTTTTTTTCTTTTTTTTTTACTTTTTCTGCTTATACTGATGCATGTACTTCATCATGCAAAATAGTCGTAGCCGCAAAGAGGCCTTTGATTATAATTTAGTTTTACATATCCTCGTTTCGTTTACACAGAAGGACGTGAACTGTTGATAAATAAATGACCCATCTCCGAGTTACATAACCTTCCGCCTCTGTTTCAAAACGAGTCCTCATGCAAAACATTTCTTAGAAAAATGAATTCGATTTGCATGAAAATCTATCTGTAGGCGGAAACGTTTTCATATGAATTGTTTCCCATAAGATCTCGTTCAGTCACAGAGGCAAAAGGCAATTCTTTTACATTCAAATATTGCATTTGGGATTTTCTTCTGCGACCAGGCGCCCAGGAGGAAAAAAAAAATTGGCGAGCGAAGAGAACCGTTTTGAATTCCGCGATCACACTCGGCTATCTCGCATTAACCCAACCTGGGGCCTGTTCGCAGGCACCCATGACTCTCTCGATTTACTTATTACTTGCGAGAGAAGTAGATTTTATGTTCCAGACTCTATTGTATTTGTGTAAATAGCATTTTACAGTGGTTTCGCTTATCTACCTTCCTTTTGACAGACAACCAGAAAATTAGTAAGTCAGAAGTGAAGTCAATTTAAAAACATTAAATTTATTTTTTTTTTTTGAATTTCAACTTGGGTCTACATCTAGTAGTTTTAAGAGCTATTCATTTATTTGAATTCGTTGTTAATTAACAGAAAACTGGGACTCGTTCTCCGATAGTTCTTGTAATTCCATAACAGAAAATCTGAGGTAATGTGATTTCGAAAAGTAAAATGAATAACAACTTTTGGCTTACGCCACCGTGAACAAAACAAATAGCATAAACTGAGTGGAAACTGAAAAGTTTGGTCTTAAAGATGATAGATAATGTCGATGTATTGTCAAATTTATTCTTGACTAAGTTTCCATATAGGTTTTCTTGATAAGCTAATAAATGCAGAAAATTTAGCTTTATTTTTAATTTTGTTGACGGCATTTATTTCATACACAAATTAAACAATGTTAAAAAAAATAATTGGCTTTCCAATAAACATAATCAACATTTTTGCAGCTGCAACATAGTCACGTTTTCAAATTTCGCGTCTCAGAAACGAAATTAAATTCTTTCCACAAATAACTACGATTTAGTTTTGAGAATCTTATAATACATTAAAACATATCAAGCTTGCAAGAAGATTCTTTAACTATAGGAATAAAATGCTGTTTTAAATAACTAGGATTCTGATATCTTCAAAGTTGTTTAAAAGGTGTCAATGTTGCAAGTTAAATGGACAAGCACGCACTTGTTTTTACTTGTGTAAATAGTTTGGTAGAACACATTTTAACTTTAGTTAAAATATTAATAGATTGGCACTGAGACTACGAAGCAACTTTTAAGAAGTCAGAAAAGGCAGATGACATGTAGTGCTCGAATCGCTTCTTTCGCGCTTAAAGCAAGGTTGCAAATTGTAAACGATGAACTGAAAACGTATATAAACATTCTTAATTGGTTGTAAATAATCCATTCCTTAAAATTCCTGGTTAACAAGTAAACAGGAAATGTGGTTTTTTTTGTTCCCTCAGTTTTATTAACAAGCAAACAGTCAGAATAGAATTCTTACCAAGGTAATATCAGAGGAAAAAAGTTCTCTTTTGCATTGATTTACTTTATAAATGCATAGCCTGGAAATTTTAAAGATAGACAAATTGAGAATGTTTGCCTTGGCTATTGCCTCGGAGGGCCTCTTACTGACAACCGCCTTAAAGTGACAACAATTATACCAGATGCCTTACAAGTCTGATAATTGCTCCACGCTAGCGTTAGCCGAACTCTTTTTTCGCCGTTTAACTATATCTACGGCTAAGCATCCTGTTTTTTCTAATCTTTCTGCATTTCTAGAAGCCTTTTCTTCTCGATAATCGATAGCTTTAATTAAGCTGAAGGCTTAACACTTGGAACTTTTCCCGATGATGTGATACCTAAACATTGTCTTAAACTTCACAATATAATTAATATTTTATTGCAATTGTTTATTGCCTAATGAATGTTTTTCCTTTTTCTTCAACCTCGGTTGATTTTAGCTATTTAATTTTTTTTGGAAGTTGACCTCCGTAAAAAAAAAAATAATTATCCGCACAGTCACACGAAAATGAACAATTTTACCCAGTTATATCGCACTCATTGTTTTGACGCTGCTTGGAGTAGAGTTTTGTTGTGACGAAACCCGATCCGTAGAATCTGGTACCCGCGCAAATAGACACCTGTTCTCAACGCAAAATATGCCCGCCATTCAAAATCACTTAGCAGAAATGCTTCGCCAATTTGACGACAAATCGTGTTAACAGAATTTATTGAATGTTATTTAGTAGAGATGCCCAGAAGAAGTCTATTTTATTTGTGTAACCTAGATGCTACGAGTTTCGCGGATCTGCGTTATGTAATCTTCTGTTACTGCGCATGGGCAAAGCCGATACGTCACGCACGATCAAAACTCGCCATTTCGTGAGAGTAACTTCAGAGGAATATTCCGCCCTCATACAAAACCCGAAAAAAGTGAAAACTCTTTTTTCTTTTATTTACATCATAATGTAAATGTGAGTCAATTTAGGGCAAAATGTAGTTTCCGCCCGAAATTAATTTCAGTTAAGTTAAATTTTAGTCACGTATATTGAAAATAATATAGTGAAAAAGGTAACCAAGAAGAGATCTATTGCCTGCCAATGATGAACACCGGCACACTACCAACAGAGAATGAGCGATTTTTACAGTATATGACGAATGAATTCAAAGAGGAAAACTCTGATATTCGATGAAGGATGAATATTAGGAATGGTACCAGAATTTTGCAAGTTTGTTGTTGTACTATTCGCTGCATTCGGTTCAGAACTAGTTACTAGTTACTATTTTTGTACCATACCAACATATTTTTTAAAAGTTACCTTCGTTTTTAGGGAAATTTAAAGATGGCAGATATTATTAACTCGATACATCAAGTTAGTTTGCAGAAAGTGTCCCAAGTGTATGATAAGCAAAATCTTTGACGCGAAGTGTGTTTTCTATTGGGGTTGCATTGTATATTGTGTTATTCCTAATTTAACAATGCAACCAAGTCATCTGTTAGAGGCGTTAAATATTCGATCTACTTCAAGTGCCGGTTTTTGCCAAAGATAATTTCCAATTTATTTATAGCTTGCATAATTTGCATAACATGCAGTGAATACATCTTTTCTCAAGGTCATCAAAAGAGTTAAAGCTTCTTTTACGCAGTAAATCATATTTGCAGCTAATTACTGCTATTCGTATATAAGTAAGTGAAAAATAGAAACGTAGTCAGATATGAAAGATGTTTCCAAAGGAGATCGACAACTTTTTAATTACAGTGCAGTCGTTTCGTAAGTCAGCAAAATTCAACAGTCTCAAGATAACCGAACATAAATAAGCTGACTTCTCTACCGCACAACACGCTACGATAAAGAAAACAATTTTAAAAACGTACTGGATCGCAATTGCCCAAAAATCTGGCACTCGTCTAGTAGCTTTGAATCCTTCGAAGAACATAACAAAAATAAATAAACATACACCTTCGATTCATAGACACTTATAAAAAATGAACGTAACCCAAGAGTTTGTGAAGACGAGTTCTCTAATCCCGCATTATACCAAGTTTGCATTGGACGTTCTAAAGAAGATAAGGTAAAAATGTGTTATCGTTTATCAAGATCATAAACAAGCAGAAAAATAGGAAAAATTTTCTCATGATTCTAGTAGTTGACGTTTGAGAGAGCGTACATTACACGAAGGAGTGTTTCGAAAGCTGCACCGAATCTTACCCAAAGTTTCGGCGATTCGATATCTTTTTAGAAAGGTATTTGAAACTTGCTTCTTCATTGCTCTATTCAGGAACAAAGTAAAATGTCACTAATTACTAAGTCTACAAAACTTCAGAGTGTCCAATACAAGCTAAAAGGAGATAAGTATTTTTGTGTTCTCAGTGGTTTGGAGCAAGCTTGTGGCAATCAAACAGCCAACCTTAATGATGCATCTATCTACTAAAATTGGTTACCATTAGTTACCATTTTTCCTGTGTTATGTATTGGTTGTCTTTTATGATGCTGTTAGTATGAATTTTAAAAAAGCGTCATGGGGTAACATGATCTCTTTGAGAATTAGGGAGAAGGAATTTTATCTAACTTAGACTAACAACTTTCGCATCAAACCTTCAAAAATAAGTTTAGAAAAAATTAGTGTCATGGAAAATTAGCAGAACATATGTCTTCAGCTGCTATTTACAAATGATGTTTAATATTGGACTTTAAAAAAAATACAGAATTCTTCAGCGCAACAGATTAGCCCACGCCCTCTTAAGTCTCGCCTCTACATTTGCTTTTAAAACATTATTACTGAAACTCAATGATCTTTTTTCAGCCCAGCTAGAAAACATCCTGTTATTCTGTTGAGGGAATATTTTGATCACGAATTGAAAATGGCTCGAAAAGAATCGGTTGACGAAATCAGTACAATTATATTAATACACAAAATAGCGTTAATGCTTGCTTAAACTGATAACAAAACGAGCATCTATTGCGCTGAAAGTCCTCACCTCAGAACAATCAGTTAGCTAACTGATTGTTCAGTGGCTAAAGAGGAAGCCAGTATTGGTGCAGCGTGGATGTATTGGTGCCCATGACTTTCGTCAAGGTCAATTACCTTGTGAGTTTTGTACTACAACAAATGAAGCAAAAGTGAGCTTCCCTTGTATATTTAGTGCCTGGATCGCTAAGAAATATACTGAGATTTTTCACGTATGTATTTTGTTTTAAATAAGTCACTTCAAGGTTTTCTTAAAATATCTTGGAATAAAACTATATTACTTTTACTCTTCTTGAAAGAACGGAGCTTCTGTTCTCTCAATTTTCAGTCTTTCTACAGACAAGTAAAAATGTCCGAAGGGATAACATACAGAAAACATAACGAAAATGATAATTAACGGTTTAAATTTTTAAACCAGTAAGAGAATCTCTTTAGGATAGGATTTCTAACATTTCAAATCTTCATTATTTAGAAGCTGCTGTAATAACATTTCCCTGACTACGAATTTTCGTTCAATTATTCAATCTTGGTTAACTGAGAAAACTTGAAGAGTTAACAAAATGCGTGTGTGTTGAATGCCTTTTCTGTAAATAAAGCTTTCAAGAACGTAGAATTTATCGATTTCTTTAATTTAGTTTTGTTTCAAAGCCCAAAAAGCTAACTTACACTGACGTTTCGATAGAGTGCTGTGGTCTACTTCCAACGTTCTTTCTTAATGTGCGCGCCGATTGGTATTTGTGGACCATGGTTAAGAAGTGGGACACAGAACATAAAACGACCCTCGCAGATTTCACACCGCATATTATTTATCTTTATTTATCGATTAACTGAGGGTGACGGTCGCAAATCACTGTCCATGGCTTACCAAATGAGTCTATTGTAGTTATACGGATAATCATTACCTGTTTTGATTTTTTTTGATCATTTTTCAAGAGAAGGAAAAGACCGAATCATCGATGTACTTCACGCGGAATATAGATCACTGCTAATGAAAATATCTTTTGTCCAACATATGAATAAATGCTGCAACTGAGTATTCGAAGCACACAAACTTGAAATGTTTGATACAAAATATTTAAAATTGGAAATAAGCTACGTACTCTAAAAAGCTTTTATTTGCTGCAATTTCTTCACGAGAAACTACTTAATTTAAGTGCCGCCTACTTCGCCAACTGACTTACAAAACTTGTTTCATAAAAAAATGAATTTTAAACAACTTCAAAAACATATGCAAACCTTCCAGAAAAGATAAACGATAATGGGTCCTTCCATTTTGACAACTTGTGAGGAACCATTATAAGAATTAAGAATGATTAACGACTTGCAGTCAGGAAGGAAATGAATTAAAAATCTTGTCGAGGATCTTTCAAGTTTAAGCAGAATTTCTTTGAAATTTCTTTGGATATGAAAACTTTTGTAAAAACTGCTTCTTAGATTATATTATTTAATTTCATGTAAAACTTGAGCCAAAATGCCTTCATTTCTGTCAGATTGGAAAAAATACCATTTTCAATAAACATTGACGCGCAAATATCTGTTTCCTTCGCGAGTTAAAAGCAAGTAATTTGTATTCTATTTCGGCTATTAACTTTAAAACAACAAATTACAATATCTCCTTCCTTCGGCCAAGATTAAATCTCTCCTAAAGGAACTTAATTTTGCACACAGTTTAGTTATTACACGGTTATTTTCCAAATATGAGTCTTATAATTTCGTTTTTACATTTGGTAGTCATTCTTCGATAATGTTCACCTTAACACAACAACGAAACTGAAAATAAAATGATTTCAATTTGTCTTTAATCTCCAGTCAACTAGAATGCGTTTTGCTTTCAGACCTCCTAATTATCCCAAGCCGTTTCTGAAGGCCCTGCGAAAAGGGAAGATATGGTTTAACACACCATTATGAACGGAAAAGGACCGCCTGTAATCCCACTATTATTTCTACCGAACAATAAGTCTGGTAATGGAGAATCAGCTTATCTTGATCAACCAGCACTTCAGGGAGTTATCCTTTCGTATCGTCCGCATATACCGGAAAACTACGGAATATATATTCCTGATTTATTGGTGGTAAGCTTCAATATAATAAGAACCTTTCTCTTTAAGGAAATATCAGACATTTCCCGTATAAATGACAAAAAAAAAAGACTCTAAGGGGTGACAATATATTTTAATCAAATAATCACCCAACTTCTTACTGAACAGACAAATTTGTTGGTAGCTGTCAACTATTATCGATTTATCACTTACACTTGCATAGCAACAGCGCTTGTAGACTGACTCACTCTTCAAAACAAGGTAATCAAAAAACCCAAAGAAAATCACGATTTCCAGAAGAGCTACGTTTCCTGTATACTTGCCTCTTCTTACTCATGTATACTGCATGGTGTTTCCTCTTTCAGGCTTCTACCAGGCAACCATAAATATATAAATTTGATTGCTTCGCTCTTTCGTATGCTTTATCGGCTTGTTATCGGGCTTATCAATATGCTTTCCCGCTGGCAAATGACCACAAAAAATTGAAAAGGGATAATTTAAATTCAATAAAATTAATCATTTTTCTACTTTTTAGCAATTTACACAGCACTACAGCATCAAGTTACTGAAAACTGTAGCCCCATTTCCTCGCCGCTTAGTCTCAGTGTTTACTCAAAATGGAAGCTAATAGGTTTCGTGATGTTTGCGCGCATAAACAAAAGTGGAAATGTTCAGATAACATATTAAATTAAGAAAACGAGAAGTGAAACAATAGAAGTGGTTATAATAAGCACGTAGATATTACTACTATTAAGCGTGCGATAAAAGTTCGCATTGCTTTCAAGGTCAGTGATATTTCCAACTTTTCTTTGTCTTATTATACTTCCTACGATAATTCAACTTTTTAATTTCGCCACCCTCGACAGAAGAACACAAGATTAGCCATTATGTCTAAAATTTGGCAGTGTTTCACGTCTTTACATGTCAATGACATTAGTTTTTGCGAAAAGATTGAGTTATGAATACCGGGCAGCTGCCGACATCAATAAGTTTTTAAAATAATCATGGATGTCTTAAAATGTCTTCAATTCGTTAATTATAAACAATCCAGCCCTCGGTGTTTTATTTTGACGCGGCGAGCGTAATTCAAAGTGACTGCTTTGGGAAGTTTGTAAACTAAACTAGCCCCATCTTATTAATTTTAGTGTGTTTGGCAGCACATCGTTCAATGTCTTTGTTGTCGAATTGCAAAGAAGTTTAAGTCAACAAATTTGATGTCTTTATTTCACGCGCCACTTCCATTGTTGGTTGTCCTTTTGTAACTTAATGACTGCCTATCGTCAAGCTTACCCTGGATGCTCTTCGCTTACAAAAGCAAGCTATCGACCGTTTGGTTGTGGATTTATAACACGTGCAAGCATTCTCGTTTAGTCTGCGTTTAATCGACGCTAAAAGCAATTCGTTTAACACAGGCAGCGGGTTACCAACTTATCACCCGAGCTAATCTTAGCACTCAAATGTGTACTCCATTGGTTTTCAAAAATATCTTGGCACAGGCAAATGTTTTCCATTAACCTAAAATTTCCTGTTTCACTAACGATAAGCGACTAGTTCAATGCCAAATTGCGGTTGTTATTTATTCATGGCTTCCATTGAGGGCAAAACGGTCCAATATCCGCTTCGCGTGAACACTTGAATTGTTATAACTCGAGCAAACAAACTTTTAACTTTGCACGGTCGCCGCATAACCTCGTCTCGTTGCTTCTGCACTCTGGAGGGCTGCAGAGCCTCTTAGGTTTATGTTGTGAGCTAGGAGCATCCCATGTGAATAATGATACCATTAAAATTTTGTCTTAAACATCACTTTTGCCATGAATATTTAATTGTCTTTGTTCATTGCATGAGATTGCCTGATAGACGAATTTCCTTGTTTTTCTCAATTCCATTTTCAATTTTCCATCAAAGATTCGCAATTTTTGATGCACCTTTATAATTTTATTTATTTATTTATTTATTTATTTTGCTCCCCTGTTTAAATTTGTTCGTCTACTCCAACTAGTGTGTCATTCTTTCAAACTGCACTACCGTGACACAAATCCACTCCGGTACCAGCCACTTTCTTACTACTAAGGTTCACCTGTTTAAAATGCCATGCGGTTTGGAAAAAAAAAAATCGCTTTTCAAGGTGAATCCAGTGATGTTGACTTGACAAAGACGCGTGAAGACAAGGCTCGCGTTTGGCAAATTCCTGGGTGAACTGACCAGAAATTCAGCTTTAGACTACTTCTTGTCTGAAGTAGCCCCTTCACTTGGTCCAAAACTGAATAAACTGTATTACTTACTTTAATCGGGAAAATTATAAGTGTGCCGTTATCCTAAGATATATTGTCGCTGAACTTTCGCTCACTCTTTAGCTAGCCTGATAAAGGCTTTTTCTTTTATCTGAAGATAAAAACATTAATGAGCGAAAAGCTCTCCGGCCTTTTCACAAATTCCTGATAACGATTACGAATCAGTACTGCGCTCTTTGTCATGGAAAATCCATAACTCCTTTGTGAATAGTGGCTAAACACCATTTTCACACTTTCGAAAGCCCAATAAAAGGAATAGTTAAGTTTACTGGGGGGTGAAGTAATTCATTAACACTTTCGAGGCATCGTGATCGTTCACAAACTAGCTTCCTTTTAAATGAGCAGCCAGAAACCTTCCTTCGACAGACAGGAGATTTCTTTGCGCGCTGGCTTTCATTGAACTGGCTTTCATCATTAATTTATATTTAGAAATGATATCTTTTGAAAAAAAACAAAGCTATGAACGACCGTGATACTAGTTTTAAATTGACAGCGTTTGAAAGGCAGTGCACACTGATGTGGCGTGTAATTTACAAATTCTTTCTTTTATTGTAAATATTTGACTACAGTTTAAAACATATTTTACAATTTGGACCAAAAACTCTAAATTCACTAATCGTTTTTCGTTTTATCCTCGTGCGTTTGGCATAATCAATCATACAAGCATCTTCAGTTGAAAGCTGTCTTTCGTTAATGGCTCCTCTTCATCTCGTGTTTCTACTCGTAATTACATTGGAAATTTTGAGAATTCGACAAATTCGAACAAATTTGTGAAAATTGGTTTTAACCATCTAAAATTCCAAATGTACACTGATGATCGAAAAAAATATAGAGGTCGCTCGGTCGTAACTTAGCGTTAAATATTCCGTGCAGAATGTAAAGTGGTTCATCTCTTAGCCCTAATCGATTTCAGTGTTGTATAAATAGGTGTAAATATCAACTGTAAACACTGCTGAGTCCTTTACAACCTAAATCAACCTACCCAGCTTGTCAGCATCTAAACACTTACGAAAAAGTAGGCAAGGAAAAGGAAATACTAATGCACAAACATCCTTACCAAACGTCGGCAATCATGTGCAGTGAGACATTTTGACTACTGAACACATTCCCGTTAGATATCCTAGAGTTACGACTGATATTACTTTCAGGTATCAAAACAAGTGATTCCCGTTAGATATTTGAATTGTCTAGATTTTGAAGTAAACTGTTTTCAGCGCTACAATGTTTGCATGAGGCATTTCGTAGTCCACTGTTGAGTGTTTATTTGGCTGTGAAAAGCAAGTAGTCAACGACTACTTCATTGTTCTTCTCTTCAGCAACCCGACGTTGTTATAACAGGGACGACATCGGCGGCGCTCTTAGATGAGGAGGCAAAAATTGTGAGTAGTGCTGTGGGTACTGCATTCCGGGGTACGATGGATGGTAAAATGAATAAGGCGCATGAGGGGTTATCTCGCTAGGACGGCTCTGTTCTCTGTACAGAATTGGAACCCGTACCATTCTCTGGTGACTAGCCTGAGCTAAGCTTGCTGCTTCCATCTCGGCAGCCAGTTGTCTTTTCCACTTGTTCCGTCGGTTTTGGAACCATATCTTAACCTGTGTCTCTGTCAGGTGAAGTTGCGCTGCCAGCCCGGCGCGTTCGGACGAAGAGAGATACCTCTTCATATCGAAAGTAGACTCCAGTTGATAGACCTGACTTCGAGAGAATACCGTTCTTGTTTTCTTCTTCCTTCGTTTCTTGTTGATATCTTTCTTGTCACCCTCCGGCGATTGATCGTCTTTTTCTATGGAGTCTGTAATAGACAAGTGTTAAATATTTTTAGACGATGGATGGAAAGTTTGGTTCATCTTGGCTTGGGCACAACAGCCCGACTCCTTTTCCTTTATATTATACCATTTACAACTCAGAAACCGGAAGCGCACATGTTGCGAGGTACTAACCTTCAGCAGACGTTCTACTCCAGTCTTCAAAGTCATATTCCACTCTTCTGTCGAGATCCGAGGGGCTTGCATCAGGCCGGTAGATTTCGCAACCTTGTTTCCTTGTAAATTCTGAGCGCTGTCTATCTAGAGTTCCTCCCGCGTCACTTGTGTTATCCAAATCTTTCCTGCTACTCTCTCTTGAGCTGTCGTTGTTGAGGATATTGGAAATCGAGAAGGGATTCGATCTCGCCTTCTCCTCCATGCCTTGCCGCGCGTAAAGACGTATCAGCAAGTATAATTCAAGAATGAAGTTGTAGTAATTTCTGTAGCTTAAGAAATGGCAAACAAAGATCGTTTGTGTTCGGCTGAATGCATTGGGGCATGCGAGGCGACAATTTAAGTCAGTGATAATGATCGGGAATAAAAACGTCAAACTTGTTAAACGGCTGACATGTAAATGCGCGTCTGTGATTGGTCAGAGGTGACGACTAATGGAACCACGAGAAAGCACGAATAATCATCTCCTCCCCCTCCTATACAAAAACCCAGGAAAACTGATAAGCACTGTTTGTGATTGGCTTTTGGCCGCTATCAATTAGTTCAAGACACGTTGTCATTCTAAAAGTGTTCATGTTTTGTCTTTTTCAATTGGCTGAGGGATAACAATTCGTCAATTACCTCCTTGGTGTCGAACTACAATAATGAAAAGCTTTTCTTTTAAAGGTATTCTTAGTTAAAGTGGACCATTTGTTGCTCCATGTCATAAACGCAGCGTTTAGTGGTGCGGTTAAGGATTTGATTGGCTTCACGCCTACTGAAAACAAACATTCAGTCATCACGCCCCAAAGCAATGTATCAGACGTCCTCCAAAACTCAAAACCCAAACAACGCTACGCGAAGCTTTTTTTTAGAAAGTTTCACAGGCCACAAGAGAATTCTGGCCAGTGTTGAATAATGCTGCAACGTGCGGCTTGGCAGTTCAAATTTACATAACGCGTTCTGTTGAAAAGATGCGAGCGATAAGGTACAAAATAATTAAGAGCATCAGGGAGCTTTTAACGAGGGTTTCAGGCGATAAGAGTGAAAGGAGGTGATAAAGAGCGTCGAGAAAAGAATCTTATGAAGGACTGCTAATGGTTTTCTGCCATTTGAGGTTGTTTCCACTCAAACGAATTTGATGACTTGATGATTGGCCTAAGTGAACACAGCTGGAAAATTTCATGAGATGCTAATGAAGTGAAACGCAATTGGGCGATTGTATTCTGGAGCAACTTATTTCGCCTGAGAGATATTAAGTCTTTATTTCTTGACAGAAAATGTGACATGATTGATGAATTGAAGATTGAAGATCTCAAACAGCAATTCATAGCTGACGTTGATCAATGCTCCAACCTGCCAAACGCAAAACAGCAAAAAAAATTGGCGATTTCAACACAGGCTCAGGAAATTCATTTCTAAGCGATAGTTCAAAGTCGTTGGCAATGTTCTACAGCCTGTAGTTAATCCCTTTCTTTAACCCTTGAACGAGAAAATTCAATGAATTTCAATAGCGAAAGGAATAACTGGCAATCCCTTCAACAGTATTGGAGTAATAAAAACGCAATCCGCGCTTGAGAAGATCCCATATTGTTATGTAATTCTTTCCTTTTCACAGATAAATGGGACAGTAAACAATGAAAAATAATCTTAACACCATTTAGGTCGAGCCTTAGAGTGGCTATCGATCGATGATATTTATAGACGCATGAGGCTGTATTAGAAATGTACTTTCTTAAAAGGAAGATCTCACGCCAGCTTAGTGAATTGCTTCGAAATCGACTTCGCTTTTGTTTCAAAATCTATCAACGCGCAATCAACTAGCACTTAGTTAGCAAGCCATTCGAGAGTTTTCTGTCATTTATAACATTTCGTGACACCAAAGAAGAAAGGAAATTGATTTAATACGAAAATACGCCTTAAAGGTTTCATCAGACAAATGAATAAAATTTCCGAGGACTTGAATAGAAAGTGACATTTCATAATTTGCAAATTTGTTTGGGTATTCATTCAAAGCTTCTACCTCCTAAATCCGAAACCATTAGACATGAATCGACTTAAGCTTTCAAAAACAATTCCTTTCAAGAAGCTAGCAAATTGACATTGTACAACCGTTTGTGCGAGCAACATTATTCAGTCGCGTCTAGGGCCACGAGAATGCCAATAAAAATTTCTGCCCAGAGGACGGCTTGTTACAGAATAAATATTTCCTTGTCTCATCTCAGTCAATTTGAACTATCGAAAAATATATTTACAAAAGGAGGGGCTAAAATGAATATCAACAAATACATCAGTTAATAGGTTTTTAGTAGTCTGAACAAGGTGCTGTAAACGGTTGGTTTTACGGTCAGTTTACGGTCAGTTTACGACTCTTTCGTGGGCTTTTACAGCAATTAATTGTAAATGACGTTTGAATATGCCTTTCAGAGGTGAAAATTTGTTCCTTCTACCCACTTTAAAAGAAGAATTGGACAAAAATGGTGGCCTCTCTGTGTCTTATTAAAGTCAGGACCTCGTCAAATGCTTCAGATATACAAATCTTTGGACGAGATCTTCGAACTTTTAGCGAAATTTATAATGCCAGTTTTATTAGAAATTCCGAACGGAAATGAATTGAAGTTATGTCTTCGCTTTAAGTATTTTAAATTGAAAATAAAAGTGGTTTTAGCTTTGCTGGCGTTCATATCACTGCAAATGACATATTTTAATTCGTGTCTGTAGAGAAATCTCTTTATTTTGATAGAAGAGATTTGGACGAGAGGAAGACACAACTTGTTATTTCGCATACTCGACGTGGTGACACATGCAAATGTCTGCACATTATGATTAATGGCTCGCTCGACACATTTTTATCATTTCGAATAATTTTATTGCAAATCAGCCGTCATTACCGACAGAGCCACGGCGCCAACTTTCTACAGCACACAAAAGATAACAACTGGCTTTATCGCCTGGCGTTTAAAACTCCCATCCTTTGATATTGCCTTGCGCTCCACCCCAAATATAACAAAACACAAAATAAATCGCCTGGTTTTTTAGCAAGCTGGGACAAAGCATACATCCATTGAGCAATATATAGTTTTATTTTTGGAATTTTACCGAGCAAACACTTTGATTAAAGTGCAGTCCTCTTTTGTGCTCGATACTTGTAGTTCAGCCGGCATCAGCATGCCTCATGAAAACGTGTTATTTCTTAGTTACGGAAGCAATTGCTCGCTTCAACTCTTCTGCAATTGACTAAACTCTTCAATTAATGGCAATTTACAGCAAGTGTATTCTTAATCCTGTGGATTTCGAATGGCCCAATACCCGAACGTGCACTCATAAAGCTATCGTGAGCCATATTTCATCCATTTTACAATAAGCCAAGGCGATACATAAATTTCAGTCAAGTCAAAACCTAAGCATGGCCCTGTGTTGCCTGGAGGGCTTGTTTTGACAAGTATTGTTGAAAACCTTTCAAGATATTAATATTTTAAAAGAGGTGATTTGTAAAGTGGCGAAAGTTGGTGGCTCTTTCAGCTGCTGTGCTCACGCAATCACAGAAAGAAAAAGAAATGATGAACTGAGAGCAAAGTCAAAGTGAAAACTGAGCTTTCGTTTGTTTATAGTCGCTCTAAATTGGACAACAAAGGCAAGTATTCAAATTATCTAAAATACACAGTCAAATTTCGTCAACATTCAAGCTTAAAATGGAAAGCAATTAACACTCAGCAGGCTTTATTTCGATCGTTTTGTCCTCGTCTTTGTTTGGTGGGCCTTTGTTTGGAGTTGAGAAAGGCCCCTGAGGCAAAACCATGAATATGTTATGAGCATGAGGCAAATCGAACGTTTCGTCAAAACAAGACATATTGGCCCTTCCATATGAAAGAGAAAGCATTTTAATGCTTGATGATATTCTTGTGGGTTTTTCTACTTGGAATCCTAGCGTTTATTGTTATTGAGGTTTTTTTGTTTACAGTACTCTTTCACCGAGTAATACTTTCAGTGAATACACGATTAAGATTCCATTAAGAACGTTAGAGGAACAATGTCAAGGCAATTAAGAGTTTCGTCTATGTGTTTCCTAGCGCTATTAGGCAGCTAACGGCTCATCACGTAGTGTTTTTATTAATCCGTGTTTTATATGTTCCCACTCTAGACCTAACGAGGCCACACAATTCCAAGATGGTGCCGAAATCAAACCATAGTTAAGTCCATCTTACATCGAAAATAAAAATTAAAGCAGTTTTCTATCTCTACTTCTCGACCGTTGTCTGCTCCAGTCGCTTCAAGGTTTAGCAGTATGAATTTTTATAACACTTAGACAAAAAAAAAAGATTTCAATAAACACATAACAGGATGCAGACCACTTTGTTGGCTCCTCCCATCCAATGCTAACCAAAAGCCAACATCGCTTAAGAGAACTTAATCGGCGTGGTGAATGGGTGACGAAAAAGGCGACAAAAGATCTTAAGACGTCTAAGGTTGCTTAAGTGCCATTCTTATGCTTAGAAGGCGTTAAACAAAAGAACTAAAGTTGAAGTGCCCTGAGCGATGATACAAATAAACTTTTAATGTATTCTCTTGACAACAACGTTGGGAGAAATGAAATATCGATCGCCCTTCCCAGTCGTCCCTTGGCACCGCAAAACCGGTTTTGCTGTGTCATGTTTGTTTTGGTCAATTTAACGCTCAATTGCTGACAAAGAGCCTGATATTGTTAAGTCAATTTTATTTCAGTCTTGCCTCCCTAGATGCTTATGACACAAAGTGAAATTATGCTTTTTTGTTTTCTCAACAGTAATAGACTATTCCTTTTCAAAATGCAAATTATATTTGTAAGGTTTCGTACTTTTCGTGTTGAACCGTTCACTTAACAAGATTTCAGGTGGCATATGTTCATTTTAAAATAAAGTTCTTACAGCGAAAATGAACAGATTGAATATGATCAGAAAAACCTCCACTGGATTTCCTGATTGCAACTGAAGTCTGATTACCAATAATACTGATCACTGATTAGATTCAACAAATCTATCTGTAACAGGAAACTGCTCAATCTCGACTATCAGTTGAGTAACTTTATTTATATCTTGAGTAGATTGCATTGAGGTCGCGTTATTTTACATTCAATTTGCAATGTCCGGTTTCAAATACATAGCCGCAATAGTAAATTATGTAATTACTTTCCGAAGATGAGGTAGCCACAAAAGAGATAATTTTTCCAAGTCTTAATCAGTAAAGTTTAAAATAGATACAACGAAGAACCAAAGTAAAGAGGAAACTCCATTATACACAGTTGTGATAACCAAGTACTACGTTTAGAGAAAGTAAGGATTAGAAAGATTTGGTGGTAACAACGTTTGATCATTAAAACCTCTTTCCACTGGTTTTGATACGATAACAACCGACGATAATTATTGAATGTATGGGTTTATACTCAATCAGATAACATCTAAATGCAGTTATACATCTCGGCTTTTACATGAAAAAGGTTGGCCCAGCCGTTTTCTTGTGTAACGCAAATTATCACAATCTGTCAGAATCGAAGCTTATCTATGACAGCCACACCTCATTCGATGTTCACTACCGTATTCAACTGAACAGATATTTTGCGAGCAAAATAATGATTTGGACATCATATTTAAATTTATTTTTCATCAGTTGTAGTCACATCAGTCTTAACTTTCAACCATATGCACGGGACACATAAGCATTCGTTATATGAACGTATTTATAACGCTAAAATGATGTTAGAATTACGATATATGATCTTTACCGAAATTAAAGTGTAGCTGACCGGGGGAAGCAATATGTTACCATAGTGACTGATTTCAAGAGAGGGTTTCAGCCCGTCAACATTAAGTAGCGTAACAAGGTTTTCAATTGATTTTAGGTTTAAAGATTCGCTCCATTAAAAGAAAAATAAATAAAAAAATAATTAACAATAACAATTAAAAATTTATAGCGCGCCATTTCTATGCAAATATGATCAAAAGCGCGTAAGAAAGCGCATAAGACAGAAGATGGAAGAGTGCATGAGTCTTTTTTTTTGTATTTTGGAGCTCGTTTGCAAGAAATTACTTCAAAACACACCAGGCCATAATAAACGAAAAATGAAAAGTAAGGATACAAGGTTTTAGTTTTTTAGTCAATAGGTAGGTGAAATAAGTTCTGAAACCAAGTACACATGATTGCTTTTCAAATCGTCATATTCAAGGTCATGTAAATTGAATCGAATGACTCATGAAATTGAAAATTCACCCAGTTAACACTGTTGATCACTGCGCCCAAATGGAATCCATTTCCTTGGGTCAAGTCGCCAATAAACTGATAGCGATCAATAACGTATTTTCCTAGTATTTCACTCAATTAGTCTCG
>OMLO01001587.1_pt1 | contig 17662 bp, 10 predicted proteins | sample 1674811 | NCBI WGS metagenome assembly OMLO01 (sample SAMN06265003, study PRJEB25207) | coral metagenome | isolation source: Coral host | place: Mexico:La Bocana,Puerto Morelos, Mexico | collected 2008-11-13 | reverse complement strand
ACCTGTCAGATACCGCGAACTGTTTCTACTTCATGACACACTATGTTGGTCTGTCGTAACAATACACATGTATCTAGTTTGCCGTTACTTGACGAAAATTCTATGGGGAGGGGGAGAGGCCGGAAAAACGTGGTACGTAAGGGGAGGTCGCTGAGAGCATCTATAATAGTGGAAAAAAATACCAAAAAACGTAAATGTAAATTGTCCCGGGGGAGCATGTCCCCGGACCTCCATTTTGTTATCTACCGACAGCATCAGCGCGACCTCACTATCTATTTTTTTTTGCAAATATAGTTGATCCTTCCTTGCAACTACGTCCCACCATTAATCACGGCAATTTCAATATTATATGATTATAATCACTCACTTTTTTCACGCAATTTTATCTGATATTATCAAGTTCAGCTTGATAAGTTCTATTTTACCGTATCAATCTCGAGGGGTGGGGTGATGCCGAGACTTTAGGACTACGATGTGTATATCCAAGGTCTATCTTTTAAATCCCACCAGCTCCTCCTACCCACGTTCCTCATAAGAAACACCCGAGTACTTCATAGCTTATTAGTCACTGTACGCTAAAACCTAACTGCCAAAAAAACCACTACAGCTGCAAAATAAAGATTATGTAAGACTTATTCAAACTGAGAAAGTGTGTTCACTTATCACTCTTTTAACTGCTACCCTAACTGGGCAATCAGGAGCAACAGACTTCAAGTCACGCCCACAACACAGGATCTAGGTACCTACTTAAGGGTTCTTCTTTTTAGACGCGCCTTATTATATGAGCCTTTCCCTTTTATAGCTGTATATTGCGGCTGAACCCTCCCTTTCCCACGCTATATAGATGTTGACTTGCACCCAGGCGCAATCCAATGGATCAGTGTTGGTGAGGTCAAAACTTTCTGTCTTTGTTGGGTACCGATTTCAACAAGAAGTAACATTTATTGAGATCATTGTTTTGCTTAAGAGTTACCCCTCCCTCGACGAAAAACTATGAACATTTGTACATTTGCATCCCCAAGAAGCAATGTCTTGGAGAAATATTAGGAAGGTTGCTATTGACGTTTTGCTTACTTCAGGAAACCAGCTCAAAAAATCATCAGCCCTGCTAGTTGATTCATCTTTCGAAGATCAACGCATGCGATGCATTGCGGTACAGAAAAGACAATGCTTTGTGACAAGACTGAAGCAAGCTTTGGACCTGAATTAGAATTCCCTCACCAGAAGATGATTACATCTTACAAGTGGGAAGATTAGGATAAATTTCCAACGACAAGCCAAGGTACGACTTCTGTAAGTCCTGTATAACAGTTCTTTTAAAAACAAAACATAATAACATTTCAATTTCAAATGATTTATTAAAATTGACAGTGTATCAATCTGTGTTTATTTGTTCTTCTCCTTCTTTCTACAATCTTTGAAGTCCTTCTTCTTTTTCTTTGATTTTGTGTTTCCATTCACGTGGTTAACACCATTCTCATTCATTCTCTGTAACTGGTTATTCTGTAGTTCATTTATTTTCCCAGCTTCAGATTGTTCTGGAGGTTTCTTTGCGTCTTTGTGTTTCCTTTTCCTGCAACCAAACGGAGCAAGTGTTCCGTTTACTGATACAGTACATTGGCACTGATACTGTATATTATTAACGGTTACCACGATATTTGAAGCAACACGATGTATAATGGTAGTAGGACTGAGTGGAGTCCAATTCGGTCTGTAATCATACGAGTGATTAACATAATCGGACGAAGGAGAAGAGAGAGTCCGATTTGTTAATCACGATTATCACTACAGACAGAATTGAACGACACGAAGGCCTGTTAACAATTAATCATAATCATTACAATTTCCCAAAAAAGTGAAAAATTCATTTGAAAAATAGCTTTTAACAGTCATTTTTAAATACATGTATGATAATTCAAAATGTGGAAAATAGCTTGAAAATGGCTGTGAAATTTCTTTGAAAACAGTCACCTAAATAAACCTCCTAAATTTTACAAAGTCTGGTTACTATAGTGAATTTAGTTCAGAGGACTTGAAACGATTGGCTCGTGGAAATGTCTGATAACACTGTCCGATTACAACTTTGGAGATTAATTACGGCAAAATAGAGCAGTTTATGCACCAATCAGATTTGAGGAAAATGTAATTGTTATCAATAACACAATCTGCTGTCTGCATTTTACCCCTGGCCTGCAGTCTGCATTGTAAACTCAATCTGCATTTTACCTCGGTCTCAAGTCTGCATTTTACCCCTGGTCTCCAGTCTGCATTTTACCCCTGGTCTCCAGTCGGCATTTTACCCCTGGTCTCCAGTCTGCATTTTACCCCTGGTCTCCAGTCTGCATTTGTACCCCTGGTCTCCAGTCCGCATTTTATCCCTGGTCTCCAGTCTGCATTCTACCCCTGGTCTCCAGTCTGCATTCTACCCCTGGTCTCCAGTCTGCATTTTACCCCTGGTCTATAGTCTGTATTTTACCCCTGGTCTCCAGTCTGCATTTTATCCCTGGTCTTACCCCTGGTCTCCAGTCTGCATTTTACCCCTGGTCTATAGTCTGCATTTTACCCCTGGTCTCCAGTCTGCATTTTACCCCTGGTCTATAGTCTGCATTTTACCCTCAGTCCCAGTTTTAATGTGGCTAAATAACATTTAGGCAAAGTTAAACTCAAGTGGAGCTGGCCAGTGGTCTCCTCCATTGCAGTACATGCCCTACAGGGTGGCCCTTGGGGTCTTGCAGGACCTCTTTTGTGTTCATGGTGAGTGCAGTTTTGCTTTGTTGCTTTGCATGCTGATCATAACCGATCAACTTTGCTTTTGCGAATCGTTGCGGATTCTTACTCCCTCTTCTCCCTTCCTTGCTGGGTAGCAGGCAGTTGTTTCCTCTTCGTAAGTTTCTTTTTTCTCTCGGGTAAGTATTATCATGGGTAAGTATCTCCACTGAATTTATTCAGTGTGACAGTGTCAGTTAGTGGCTGCTTCAGGGGTGGTCCTGCTTCCAGGATTGCCATGGATACCTCCTCTCCGCTGTTAGCATTTGGCCCCCCACTTACCTCTAAGGCACCAATTCCCAAGCTCATCTGTAGCAATGACATTAACTCCTAATCTCTCGTATTCATTTTACGCTCAGTCTTATTATACTCACAAGTGAGCATGAGGAAACAATTTGATATAACACAAGATCTAATCTCTAATTACATTGTATGAACATTAGAAAGGGTGAGATCACATGTAGATCAGTATTTTGCTTCGGATGATCATTCGGGGAGGCAACACTGTTGGAATCCTCAATATTATGAAAGAACGGCAATTTTAGCCTAGCCATAGCATGTTACAAGGTTATAAGGTGGCTCAAAACACTCTCCATACTTAGACTTTCATGGGTCATTATAACCAATCTTTAGATAGCACAAAATAACTTTCTTATAATAGCAATCTATCCCAATTTTATCAGTCAAGTAGCTTTAAGCAAATTTACAGTTAAAAACTGAAACATCTCTGAAAATGATAGTTTTACTGCACCCTTAAGGTTTTAGAATACAATGACAAGAAAATAACAGAAATTCTATCAAGCTGTTAAGTATGTCAAGCAGAATCTCAACTAAAGTTTGCTCCATAAAGGAAACTAAGAGCTTTGTAGCTACTGAAAAGTTTTATACTGTGCTGTAAAATTACAGTTATGCAGTTTTATTTCACAAACACAAACATGATCTGCTCTTTCTGTGGAAATGAATGAACGTGTGAAAAACTCAACAGTGCAACTATTACATGTGCCTTTCAAACTTTAAAACTAGAGCAATTTTTGGCAGGCATTAAATACAAGTATCAGGTTTGTTAGCACATGCACATTTTCCATGACAAAGCAAAGGGCACCAGAATATGCTGCCTTTTATTGCCACTGTTGAAAAGTCATGAAAACAAACAGCCAATTAAATATTGAGCTGTTCCAGTTTTCAAAGCAACAATAAAACAATCAGTTTACAATTCAGCTGAACTGACCACAAATTGACCTAGCCCACTTCATTCCTGTCTGTGTGTTGAGTATGAAGGCAGTCTTTGTAGTGGATTGTTACTGGTCAGGATCAAAAGTGCTCCACAAGTATTCTGAGTGACAGTTCGAAAGGTGTTTTAACAATAAACTCTTCAACATTATGAGAGTTTGAAATGTAAGACAAATGAAAACTCATGAAATTGAATCAGAAATTAAATACATGTAGCATCACTGATTTTGTAGTGATAGTTTGTGTATGTGGCAGGAAAGCTATCACCAGAAGTCACCTTAATCCAACAATTATATTGAAACTTCTTATTGAACTTGCATACATGTAATTGATAAGCCATTTTCAAAAATGGATGACTGTTTTGTATCCATTTAAATTAGCCCCAATAACTCATTTTAGAAAAAAAAGTATTGTGAATTATTAACTCAAAAACAAAGTTAATCAGGCTAATCTTCATACCTACAAAGTTCTCAGTGACCTCCAACAGAACCACTTTTGTGTGCTTAAAATGTACCAGAATGCAACTCAACACACACAGATTTGCAGAATTTTCCAGGGCTAACAACCATCTCCCTCAAGTAGGAATGGGTAACCCACTTCAGGAGCCAGCTGAGCTCCATCTACTTTACATGTAGGTTTTCCTCTTGCTTTTCTTTATTTTCAATTTGAACACCCTGGAATATCAGTCCTCGGTCTTTTTTGTACAGACCTTAGGCCCTAGTTATATGGTCTCGGGTACCTGAGACAACCCTCCCCCTGAGACAAATTATGTATGCAAGCATTTATATGTGAAAACATTTTCTCTACAGGCCGAGTCAAAGTTAACTCTTCATGATTATTCATAACCCTTATTGAATAATCAAATGTGCAGATGTCCTTCTTTCATTGAGTTTCCCTCAGTCATTTGACTGCAGTGGGCTTTGCAAAATTAATTTTCACTTCTTTGATACAAATTTCTACTTTAATCCCTTAATCTAGGCATTTCATGACACTCGCTACACCGAGAGTTGTCCCGGTTAGGCGAGCCAATGTTTTTATGTGAAGAAAAGTTGTCCCACCTGCCAGGTGTACCCTACCCTACCTGCCGAGATGAGACAACTCGTCCACCCAAGTTGTCTTGCCCCCCAAGACAACTCAGTGTCATTCATAAAAACAGTTGTTTAAATTTTACAATGACACAAGGAAAAGTTAACTCGCCCAGGGTAACTCTGGGGGAAGGTTGTCTTACTCTCACAACTACATCATCCCTGCCCTGCACATTTAATATAATCTGATACCATCAGGACTTACTGATCTACTAGCAGGTTGATTTATACTAACACAATTAGATTATTTGCTCTTGATGTCTATGCATAGTGAGTTGACTCGGGCTGCACCATCGTCAACTATATTGTATCGGTCCGCAATAGAAATCTAAAACTCAAAAAATAGATATAACACTAGTCATTACCTTGTCTCCTTTTGTTGTTCAACTCGTCCTGTTATTGCTAACACGCCATTAACAGCCTCAGTTCCAATAACCTTAAAAGCAAATTGAGATCCAATAGCGAGATTGTCATAAATCAATCCATTTCTGAAGTTCGATGTCGAGACAGAAGCATTGAAACAATTGTGAACCAAACATCCAACATGATCAGCGCCAAATTTGTTTACTACGCCGACAAGTGTACTTCCAACTGTTGGCTTGAATACGATGAAATTAACTTTGACGTCGAAGTGAATGTAGGGTAGTTCATCCACAATAGAACCAGTTCTTTGCTGAATTTGAATATTCTCGTAATTCACAGGGACACCTTCCAGAACGTCTGAATACTTCATTAGCTTACTTTTTAACTCTTCCTTCACCCCTTCTTTTAAACGACCGAGATAACGCGAGTGAAGTCCAATATGTTCTGTCGACTCAACCCGAATAAAGCAAGAATTCCTTTCAGAACATTTTCTTTTTGCTTCTTGTAAAGAAATCCCGTAAGACACACGTAAAGACGCCATGTTAACATTTAACCGCTGACCACTGTGGGTGACATCGAAATCAGGCTCGAGGTTCGGGAATATCAGGAGTCAATTTTTCCAGACTTAACGATTGCTTGCAGAATTTCAAATATAACCTGGCAAATCAAATTGATTAAGTTTCGAAATTTTATCATTAATACGATGAAGAAGAGCAAGCAAATTAATCACGGAAAGAAAAGGTGTAGTGTCTAAGTGCAAAAAATGGTATTTTCGGAAGCTCTTGTTTCTTAAAAATAGGCCAGTGGGAAATCGGCCAATTCTGAAGAATTTGTTTAAGTCCAATTTTCTTCGGGATCTTTAGTTTTTAACTTCGACGAAGCCGGAAAAATATATTTCTAAAAATAGGTACTTTTGAGTTGTTTGCTTTTCATTTGCATTCCGTTTGTTGCAGATGTTACTGAAAAATTAATGCGACAAAAAATCCAGTGAGAACACGGACTAAGATATAGTGAGTAGGTTCATTCACAACAGTTGTTTTGTGAAGTGCACTGTTGAAAACAATTCCACTTCAAGAAGAATATTGTTGCGATGTTTTGGGTCCTCTGCCGTTTCAATGCCCCTGTTTCACGGCCTTGTTTACAGATCAACATGAATATTTTTCTGATACCGGCATGATATCTGGAATAACAGACTCATATATAATAATGTATTCAACACCAGTCCGATGGAATAATGAAAAAGATCGAGGTCAAAAGTTGATTTTGACTGAACTTCTTCAGCTAGACAAAAAAGAGAAAGCAAAATTTTAGATCAAGGGTAAATTCTCCCAAGGCTTTGTGCCATGGGATCTATTGATAGAAGCAGACAATTCATTATATGTGTCATTACGAGCCCCTGTAGCGACAACATTGTTATACAAACTGGTCGCCAACAGACTGAAGTCTTTGGTAGCCAAGAAAACAATAGCTTTATTAAACACCCGTTTGGTTTTTTCGCTCCCATCTTGAACTCAACTAGCTGTCTTTACAAGGACTTCAACATTCTCTGCAAATACGAGTGACCTTCTATCGGGTGATCTTGATCGGTGACTGATGGAGAGAATTTTCACTTACATAGCTGCGTTGTTTACTCGTCTCCTATTTTGCCTCCATGCGATCTCGATGATTTACTGGTTGGTAACTCTCAAGCGAGACAAAACGTATTACCTGTTTCTACTTCTTCTTGTGGCTCTTCTAGTGGAAACAATTATCACCGTTGGATTTCGCAAGGGACACGAGTACAGCTGGTAAGTCCTGATGTCTTAAGATATACGTACAGAGGCTGGAAATAGAAGTAAGGATATTATATTGCATGGTTTAGCTGACCATTTCGTACGAGATCAATTTATGGTTTCACCGTAAAACACAACTGATCTATGAAGTCGATGAACCAAGAGTCTAATAATTACTTTACGAAATTTAACGAGGTGCAACAAAGTAAAGATGTCATCAAGCGAGACAATTCGACCAGGTTCTTTGCTCAGAAACTAAGACTGAGTTTTTTTTTCTCTTTACATGATGATGACATTATCGTGCGGATCAGCGCTTCTATCAAGAACAGGTTAAGTTTAATAGCACGCAAAGGAAAGCGTACCTGACTTTATTGAAAACGACAAGCGAAATTTCTTTTACTAGCAACTCAAACATACTGAGTTCCGTTTGCATTTCATTTAACCGATCTAAAAAACATCTTCACTTAAGTCCTGAAGGGACGGAGGTAGATATCACGTATGAGGCGGGCTCAGATTTGATTCAACGATCTACTTACTGCAACATTTCATTAATCAAAACATTATTCTCCACAGAGTTAGTTCTGACAGAAGTTTACAGACAACTTGAAGTTTTTTTATGCGAACTTGTCTCGCTCGCCATTATGCCGCACAAGAGCCTTAAATAAACATGTACTAAAAGCATCTTATCCCATGTGTAATTGAATTCATTGTTTTCGGAGGCCTAGCAACAGCGGTGCTGTAACTATATCATATGATCCTAGTGTGATCATTGTGTTTCGTTCCTTCATTGCAACAAGTGGAAACTAAATTCGCTCCACGCATTCTGTACATAAAATTGGTCCTGCAGAACATACTTGTGGAACAAAAATATTTATCTTAAGACAGTGATGTCAATGTGAAAGATTGACTGCCATGAGAGGACGTTTACAGATACATTTCATATTGTCATATTGCTTTAATAATTTTTAATTACTTTTCTGGATATTTCTTCTATTATCTTCATCAATAGAAAGCCGACGTAGCTGGGCACATATAATAATCATTGCAGGATTTGTACTCAGTTCAAATCATCAAGCATTCAGAAGCCACCAGAAATTGCATAACTGATGTTAAGGCATGGAGGCATAATTAAAGTAAAACCTTGATAAAGTGGACATTCCCTTAAAATTGTGAAAATGTTTATTTTAGGCCACCCTTAATAATTACTGAAATTTTAAAACAGATTGCGGAAAAGCCGCTGGAGGTTGAGATCTTCTTGGCCAAATTTGAATTGTCTTATGCAAATATTCTAGTTCAAGTTGCTGCCAACATAAAAAACTCTGTGCTAGAATGAGCAGGTGGCTCAGTGCAAGGTGGAATCGCGCTAATTTCCTGACAAAACATTCAGTGCAATCTGTAATTGTCAATTTCCTTTTCAAAGAACTACAATGAAGCAGTATTGTGACAATTTTCCAGACCTAAAAAAAAGCCTTTTTAGCGTAAACTATTTTACAGCGAATTCTCGTTCTGTTGTTGATTGCTTTCTTTCATGCACCTCACTCTCCCGTCGTGTTATATCATTACACTGTTCATCTTTATCTCTAACCTTTAGGGTGACAGCGAACAAAATCTTAAGAACCGTTCCTTAAAAAAACACCGAAAGCCTTTCAGTGGTAAGAGGCTATTATTAATTTGGGCACTTTCCTGCATCTCGCTCTAAATAAGATATACACTTCACTACTTCTTTCCTAAAAAGGAAACATAAAGAATAACATTTTGAAATTTCTCGAAAATATGCAATTCAACAGAGCAAACTCCCAATGCAAATTTGTCAAATCATGATCACAGACAGTCCAGATGGTCCTTTTTTTAATTTCGGTTCAAGCTCAGCTTGAAACATTAAAGTTTGCTCGTCAAGATGTTATTTAGATAAAGTCGGCGCTTTAGAACCCGGAATTCGAACAACGGCCATAAAATATAAATTAAATACAACGTTGTTATCTCTCCTTTTTTCCTTTAACCCTAAGTTACTTAAGAATGCTACAGCGAGAATTTAGAGCAAATAACAGGCAGCACAAATGAATGCGCGACATAGAATGAACATTCTGTTGTCTCTACGGGTTTTGTGACCAAAAAAATCAATCTACATAGATGGGTTTGTCGCCCTCTGTAATTCGTCGTAAGATTTCATCTACCGTGGACAATGCACGAGAGGTGCTTTCTTGGTTTTTTTATAAACACATTTATTCTCCTTTTAAGTGGATTCTTTGTTAATAAACCTTTCCACCTTTAGCTTTCCTTTGTGTCTCTCCGATCCATTAGAATCGTTTTTCAGTGTAAAATCCCATCACACATTTTGAAAGCCTCCGGCTTCGAATGCTCTTTTAAAGAAAGCCATCAACAGTTTCCTCTAGCTAACGTCAGAGAGTGGAACAACGAAAAACTCCTTTAAATAACTGTGGTATCTTCTAGATTCAATTTTTATATTCCATTTGGTATAAATGTAAAATGAAACAATTTGAAGGGTTTTTAAGGAATATTTAAGATTATGAACGGTACAGAAATGAAGAGATAGTGAATAAATAGATTTAAAGTTAATTGAAAACTTGAGAATGAAGATTGAAGCAGTTAAGAGCCTCCAGTTCTGATTAATTTATAGATGAAGAATAACAAACTAGTCTTGTTTTATGGTGTGTAGGTATATTTCCTTTGCTTCAATCTTATTTGCAGGATTAGAATTTGTTGGTTTTTGAAGACAGACAATCAGGCACCCTGAGAAAGTGAAACAGCACTGAGTGCATTTACCATTTCCGTGCTCCAATCTGATTTAGTTTTTTCCCGCTCCAATGTGGACGAGATTCAGTTCAGATAACTGGCCCAGGTTGTTCAAAGGGCGGATAACGCTATACCCATCAGATAAAACACTACCCAGCGGATAGTGGGCCTTAGTTGATTTGTAGCTCGTGACGCCATTAAAATGCCAAATTTGAACCTTATATTTGAGACAAAAACGTTGCACTTCAGTGTGCCTCATTTAAGAACGCAATTTAATCATGAAGTTTGATACCCTGCCTAGCAAGCGTGAGTTTTATACCTTCCGGTCGCGCGAAACTTGGGGTGAGGGCAAACATCGACCGGAAGTGTGAGGGAACGAAGGAACGCACGCTGGCAAGAGATTTTTCCGAGCCCACCATACCCTTAGCCTGAAAGTAGGCAGAAGTCAACTCAACTGGCTGCCTCGTACACCAATGTCTCCTTGCAAAATTGTTTGGTTGCTTGTTGCCAATCCCTCACGTTTACCATCAGCAGTGAATGATTCTTGACGCTGACCAAAATTATTGCGGTTGTACATCAAGTTGCAGTTTATTGAGTGGTTGCATTTGATTGCAGGTTCTGTCCAAGCATGTTCTTATACTTAATGACAATGATCCCTTGTGACTGGATAGCCAAAATACAAGTCCTTGATTGTGTCGCGTCCACCAGCGATGCAAGTACTGCATGTATAACAGCTTTTAATGAAACTACAGAACTCTTTCAAGTAAGTGGCCTCTCGGCGCATAAAACATTGACTGCAGGCAAGTTCCATGTCATGTAAAAAGGACTAGGTAGCCGATAGTTTAGAACAAGTATTAAAAAAAGAAACAAGTAATTAGCAGTCCGATACTGAAACTCACGACAATAAACTGGTCAAAAATCTACTTAACCGTTTGTCAGTAATACACATCTCAAATTTATCATTAGCCTAAACTCTTTTATCTTCTTAAAGGCAACAACAATCGAATATTTATTCAGGCTAACTGTCAAAAGATACTTTTAGACTGCAATAAATCGCGTTTAGAACACGTGACTAATCTGGTAACCCTTACCATAGAATGATATGATTGACTCGCACTTTTGCAAGGAAAGAAGAAACAACAATTTGTGAGCTTATTTTAGAGACAACAAATTTTGAGCTTTAATTTATTTTGTTTTCTTTCACACACAAACAATTGCTTGGCCCGCAACTAGTTTCTGAATTAATTGAGGCGAGAGCAACGTGTAAGGAGAAGACTCTGCTCAGTTCCGCAACCGATGAATATAAAAACTGAATGCATCGCGTTTGGGAATTAATGTTTTCTTTGCTCTGTTTTAGTTCCTCCAAGGACTACAAATCACCGACGACGAAAGACTGCTGTACACTATGGAGCAGGCTCTGGTTCTTATCTTGGTGATTGGTAGGTGGCTCCTCCCAAAAGGAGGTATATCACGTGATCAGTTGTCCCAATTGCTGCTAATCTACATTGGTACAGCGGCAGACATTATGGAGTTCACGGAGATAATCAAGGAAGATGACATCAGAAGAACAAACCCGAAAATGCTTCAGAACAGTCACTTTGTCAACGCTGTGATTCTTTTTTGGAGCGTGAGTCTCTTTCAATTTCCACTGACGATTTACGCCATGGAAAGAACTGCTCAGAGACTGGAAAAAGAAAAGGCTGAGCTAGAAGAGCAGCTAAAGAAAATCAAAGGAGAGAAGGATGTTCGAAGACGGAGAAATCAAGTTGCGCCTTCATCGGCTTTGTACACGTATAAAAAAAACCACAGCCAGGACAGTAAAGAACAAGATGAAATACGTGTTAGATATATTCAGACCAAATTCGGACTCGAGATTAAACCGGAAATGACGTCAGTTACAAGCATAGACGAGGAGGAAGCCACAGTGCACATTTCTCAGGGATCATGCAGCCGCTGCTGGCACAAAGTTACCAATGCTCTCGACAACGCTGCTACTAAGATGCAGGATTACACCGAGCTTGTGAGTTTGCTTATACCCATGCTCATGCAGGACGGACCGTTTCTGATCATTCGCTTAATCGTCATCGCCTATTATCAAGTTTACCACGATACTTTGTACTTTCTTACCGTCAAGAACGCTCTAGTTGTAATGCTGCAAGTCTACCGTATATTCGTTTTGTACTACAAGCCACCAGAAGAAGACATTGACGAATTTTTCCCTGAAAGTGATCCTTCACACAGGCTGCGTAACGTACAGACGGCCATTAACTCCGTACAGCACACAAGGCTTGCTATCAGACTGGTGTCCAGGCTCCAGAGACGGGCAAAACTGCGCCGCGGTGCAGGCCACACTCTCAGTGGTCGTGTCAAAAAGAGAAGTACTTCTTCGCAGAATCATCAAAGCGAAGAGGGAAAGAAAGATGGTACGTCTTAAAGAAATGTCTTATTCATTTCGGGAAAGATTCTCTTTCTAGTGTTGCGCGCATGGCAAAATGGTATCTCTGTCATCGTCCCTGTCGCCCAGAGTTTGGTTTGAAAGACGGAGAGACGGTTTGTATTTCACACTGCTCTGCTCTGTCCTTTTTCGATTTTTGTGCCATTTTCACATAACAGATTCCCTAAACTGAAGAAAAGGCCCCAGCGAGCTGAAAAATAAGAAAGAGAAGAGAACTAAAACAAAACCATATTCAAGTTTGACCAAACTGCAATCACGCATTAGGATAAAGTTCAACCGGACCACATAGCTATTGTAACGGAGTACTGAGAAGTCCCACGGTATCAAAATAAGAACGTTTTTAGTTGATTTTTGTGAATTCATTGTGAGCTTTGAAACGTTTAATCATTTTCTACAGTTTCCATGCTCATGTTGCTAACACGAGATGACGTTCCAAAAATCCATACAATTCAAATGCTCCACAGCAATTGTCTGGTGAACTATTACCAGGCTCCACCTTGAACTTTTTTACAAACTTTTCAAGCCAACCGAACAACGATGAAGACAACATTACGGCCATTGTAGATTGCTTTTACAAACGATGATATCTTTTTAGAAGAGAGATGTTAAAAAAAACACGACTGTAAGCCACATCCTATTTCATTTCATACGGGATTTTCAGTCATGTTTTCAGCATTAGGTCTCAAGCACACCCCCCCGTGTCAACGAACCAGTCTGTGATAAGAAAATAAATCTAGTAGAACTGGTCATTTATAAAAACGTTCTTGACGGATTTTTGTAAGTAAACAACGAAGTCTTGAGCAACGTGGGGGAGGATGGCACGAAACGAGAGGAAAACTGAGACCGGAAGGCTGAAGCATTGCAGCGACAGAGCTGCTTTATTTGCCATTAAGCAACACAAGTTTTTTCCTCTTTTAACTCACCTTATTGCTCTTGATCAAACCTTCTTTAAATGTTTTTGAGGGGGAAAAAGTTCCTCGTGACGATTTAACAGTTCTTCTATGCGTAGAATATGTCTCGGTGCATTTAAATACAAAAAGGGAACACTGTCAATGATTTGATGTTACTAAAATAATTTTCATTCAAATTACTTTTGATAAGACTGAATAATTAACCAATTCTAAAACCTACGAATTACAGACTTTTTGTTTTTATTTGACCATGTTGTGTTTGCAAATAAAAAGAAAATTTTATAAATCATTGCTTTCATTTCTTTATATAGCCTGCTCGTTTGATTCTACAATTCTGAATACTTTAATACCTCGTCAAGTTTTGTTATTCGACTGATGAACCAGACATGAACCATTATCACCGATAACATTCGTTTTTATAATGCATGTAAATCAGTTTTACGAGGCAGGGCTTTCGACTAAACGGCTGATGACTGATTAAATATAATATGCCCCTTATAGTACTTCTTTGTGGGCACGATTTAGGTTTCACGAAAACTTTACTCTCGTTTGAATTGAAAACTTGCCAGTGAAAGGAAACCATCATCAGCCTCGACAGTTGCTTTCACGTCTGAAATTGCAAAGAAAATAAATAAAGGAAACATGTCAGTATTTGGCTTTGTTTTATTAAATATTCAAAACACTGATACCACTTTGGAAATATTTCCCCCAGAAAAGCTATTGAAAAAATACATTTCATACAAAGCCCAAAATTAAACCCATGAAATAATGATTATCGATCGGTTACGGCTTGTAGTTGAAGCGCAACAAATTGTCGTGCTCCGCTTTTATAATTACTTCAGTTATTCGTTGTCTATGAAGCTAAATGAATTGTTCAAGCCGTATTTCCTCTTTGCCCAGAAGATTCTTAATCGTCCATCCACAAAGTACGCCAACCATGCTGTGACGCTTAAATTTATTGCACCGAACAGCAGGTCAATAACAAAGTGCATCTCCTCAGTTATTAAATACTTCTGAATCAGCTTTTTCACCAGTGCCAACATAAAATAGACAGTAATATCAACGAAAATAGCCCCAGATCCAACCAGGACTGTGCATAACACGGTGTACCCGTAGTCATAAATCGTGCTTCCTTTGCTGTCTTGAAAAGAAAAGTCTGTGTATATCGCAGGGAAAGGCTTGTTCATGTCCATATTTCCTGTGAACTGACCACCTTGCCTCTGTCCGTTCCCGCTCACAGCAATCTGCGTACAATTATAATAAATAGAACCGGATAGTCCTAATTATCTCCGGTCAATGAGAAAATTTTCTGTGGGGTAAAACTGAGAATTCCACTGAAGATTGAAGCCAATGCCTGTTTCTTTCGGTTTAGCCTTCCTACATCTAATTCACACGCTAATTGCTAAAGCAATTTTGTAAGGACCGGCTATCGGGTAGTTAAACAGTGGGGATCCTCTGTAGCCATATTATGCCAGACAAGGTGAAAAAAAACATGATTACGTCACGTGCAAAACCATTGCCAATGATATTGATATAATACAAAATTCACGTTATTCGATAAACCACGAATATATTTACGACTAGTTTTAAGGGCATACCGATTTTAACAATTCTGTGACTTGAGAAACCAAGAGGTATTTCACAGCGATTGTGTATTAAATAAGAGAACAGCACATGTTTTAAACTCAATGATTGATTGTTACTAGGCACGGTCCTGACTGTAACCACCTGCTATTGTGCTAACAGGTCATATGCTCTGCCAAGGTTTAGGAAACTCAGTAGAAATCTAAACGCTCCCTCAAGTACTAGTTAATGCTATTCAGAACGGCTTTTCTTTCTTCGAGAGACTGATCGATGCGCGACCAGTGGGAACGCGAAGTTTGCGCGTAGGTCGTAAAGCCGGCTCTTCCCCCACCTATCTCTCTAAGTCGGCAGGGTCCTGGAACTAGAAAAAGTTGGCTCTAGAACCACGTGATTTGTTTGGCTAGATACCTTGGAACAAATTTCACTAATTTAACCCTGGTCCGGCCCTGTTGAACGCATCCTTAGTTTGTCTGAAAAATCCGATACGTTTTAAAAATTCAGTTACAGACCTTTATAGTAGATTGAAACTCACTTGAAGTGGCATTCGTTAATCAGTTTAAACTTTCTGAAAGTCTGTAACTGATTCGGTGCTCTGCTATAATCTTGGCAAGTTGGTGTGTTTGGAACAGGACGACTCGTAACGTAACTCGTAAAGTCCCGTCACGACCTTATTCAGTATAATTACATAAGTACATCTTCTTGTACATGTTTGTGCTGACACGGTTTGTGATGCTGAATATGTGAAGGGCATTTTGTTTAACCATGACAGGGTCCCACGAAAATAATAAAAGATGTAGGGTGTGAATAAGTAATGATAAATTATTTTAATTTACTAATACTTATTTTACAAATGTAACATTATTTAGCTCTTATTAACCGAGCCAAGTCGGTCTGTATGGGAGAATCTTGACCGAGGTCTTGAGCACAGACCGAACGCAGTGAGCTCTGTTCACTCGACCGAGGTCAAGATTCTCCCATACAGACCGACTTGGCTCGGTTAATAAGATGTTTATTATACGGCAAAGAAGAAAACTTTAATTCGTTTAATGTAACTGGTTTGCTGACATTTTGCTTGCGAACGAAGATGAGCTTAACGTAAACGTGCCGAAATTTACTCGTCCTATTTACTTTTTTTGGCTTTTTGGCACTTCCATAAATGATTGAGAAGTCAACAAAAGAAAGTGGTGAACATTTTCGTATTTTAGTTTGCTACTTTTTCAACGCAAAATGAAACCGGTCTAGATGCCGGTCTAGATGGGAAAATCTAGACCGCGGTCAATATCGATTTCAGCCAATGAAATCCGTGAATTCGGTAGTTTCCAGTCGTTGTGAGACAGAGCCATATAATAATAAAAAATAACAACCCCGTCGTTAAATATACCACAATTATCTCACCCTCCGTAAATTAGAGACATCAAGACTGGTGTGTCTACATTTCTGGTTTCCTGATAGATTGTTTATTCAAATATCTAACGGCTTCAAAATGTTTGACTACACTGTTTTTCCCGGCTATTCATGGGAAAAAAAAACATAATAAAAAGACGTACATCACTGTAAATTGTTACTCTTCACAACACAAAGGTCCGGATTTATTTTCACATCATTGGCAACAAAGTCAAGTGATAAGCGGTGTGTAAACCCACCGTAACTTATTTAGTACAAGTTGATTATTCTTTGCTAAACTGAATGTAGGAAAATACATTGCTGCCACGTAAATACGTTAAGCTTAAAACAACAGCGTAGAACACAACTTCTTCCGCACAAGATTTCCTTATTTTAGGCCTTGAAAATGATAATCATCCACGGTAAAAACACTATAATAACACAGACAGACAGCTCACCTTTTTATTCTTGTCAAGAATCTGCTTTGGTTTTCTTTCGATCTGGCATGGCGGCATGGTCTCGGCAGCTGTCGGACACTGTACACTCCATTTCTCAACTTTTTCATCTATCGCTCAAGCTTATGACGATTTGCGTGTCAATTTTATATTTTGTGGATAGAATAGGTATGTCAGCGAGCTCTAGACTTGAATCCTCCATTTACACAACCAGTTTAACCACAGAAGGCACGAAAAAACAATTAATGAGTTTGTTTTCTACCGAAATGCACGAGAAGAGGAAGCAATCAAGGAACAACCCGTACTGGCCAGTCATAATAATAATAATAAATAAATAAATAAATGAAAATATATTCATTAAATGTAGTTCAGGACTTAGATATAAATATAAATAATAATAACGATGATAATGATAATAAGATGGTGATAAGTACGTTAAAGATAAATAAATGGCAAATAAATAACAAAAAAATGAATGCAATCTCGAAAAAAGAAAATCTACCCACTAATCTAGTAATCTAGTAATTGAATACCTGCCAGCTGATTTACGATCACTTTGTAGATAAAAAGCCGTCTAATTTCACGCTGGCCTCGGTATCTGAGCAACATAATTATGACACACTGAAGTGCATCCCTGCAACACCTAAATCCCAGTCGCTTTAGAATAAATTTAAGAAAATTCTGTCCAACAGTCACTGATATTCCTTTATCTATACGTGAAAAAACAACTAAAAAATTGTTTAAAAGAGTACTTTTCAACTATTATCTTGCTCAGTATTAATCATCGCTACACCGACTCTCAAATGTTATTTTGTATGTGTGTGTGCGTGTATGTGCTTTTCTTTTTTCCTCTCTTTTGAATATTTTTTCATATATTCTTCATAATTTATAGGGTTTATACTTT
>OMLO01001586.1_pt1 | contig 17670 bp, 12 predicted proteins | sample 1674811 | NCBI WGS metagenome assembly OMLO01 (sample SAMN06265003, study PRJEB25207) | coral metagenome | isolation source: Coral host | place: Mexico:La Bocana,Puerto Morelos, Mexico | collected 2008-11-13 | reverse complement strand
CAGATAATGATTTACTTGTTTCAGAAATGAAATAAAAATTGGTTGGCCATCACGGGCTTCGTTTCAGAGATAAGGCCTGTGGAAATCTAGTGTGATTTTGATAAATTGATGCGCGTAATTCAGAATGGTCTCCAGGGTTTTTAGGTTAAAATATCAAAGATAAGTCAACAGAGGCAAACACTGTCCTAGTGATATTTTCTATAAGCAGGAGCCCATTGGTATAAGTGAACCTGTACATGGCGTTAATAATTTGAAATATTGCCATCATTTTCACAGACCTTAACCCTTAAGGAGGCATTTGAAACTTCCGCACAGCTAAACCAAAAGGTCAAATACAGGGAATTCGACAGAACGTTTTGCAAAAATTCGAACTTATACTACTACTTCTTCATTTCTTCGCAAAACGTAGAAAATCAGTAGAGGAAATGACCTATCGAAAGAAAAATAGTGGTCACTGAACGTCCAAGATCGATCGTTAAATCCACGCAAAGTTATAGCAAAGGCCATTTGCCCTATTATTGTTCACTTCACTACCCAGCGCGAGCGATGCATGACGAGGCTATGAATTTCGTGCACAGTAAGGCTGCGCAGAAACAATTAGCGCGAACGTCTTTAAACGTAAAATGCAGCGAGTGTCTTGGTTTTCCATCGCTGAAAAAGTCCAGAAGGTAATTTCCAAGAAAGGCAAATGGCTGAACGCTTATAAAGGTTTCTAAGGACAGTAATGGTGACATGAGAAAACGAAAAAAATATACTATGCTGAACATGATTTGAAATCATAGAATTTACTTTTCACGCTATTCGAGAAAACTGCTTTCGAGCTGCTTGTACTTCCAAAGATAACAACACGGAAAGAAAAGAAATCAATCAAAAGCTGCTGACCGTATGTACTATCATGGAACTCACTCGGCCCCGTTTTATCATGGAACATTTACTTTCAGTTGTCGTGATCGGGTAGGGTTGCTTGCTACTGTTAGAGCTGCTGAAACAAAAGCTTAAACAAAATGGACTGCGTACTCACTCGACATGAGGATTAATAGCATGGCTGCGGCCGCCAGCATTTTTACATCGCGTTCCGTCGCGGATCATTAACTTCCCCTAGAGTCTTAAACAAAACAATTCTACGAACAGCAACATGCAATACGCTTTTGAGTCTTCTTTGAACAGTCTGCACCAGCTGTCCGGCTGCATTAGTGGATGGATACGAGAACTATGACAGCTTACAAAAGCTTACAAAAGCGGTTCCGATAGATAGGTGTCGCTGCTTAGTACTTTAGAATATGAGAACACTGAAGATTGTGATGGACTCCACGTCAAAATAGCTATAAAAAGTTAACAGCTGTTAATGGAGATAATGCAGTTAAGAACTCAAAGGAACGCATTATATTATTATATAGCTACTCTCAGACCCTATTCAGGTTCCCGTCCACACGTAGCGTATTCAAGTCGAATTCGCCTGTCCGGCATGCATCGGATGGTATCCGGAATCCTTCTAAAGAAACTAGGCCTAAACGTTATGACGCCATATTGGTTTATTGCTCGCCGAGACTGGACGTGTTTTTGTCTACGTCATCGGATTTGAAAGTATGCGGACTCACCGTCCACAAGTTATCAGATTCCTTGCGGATTCAAATGTCCGGATTCGCTGCCAAATTTGCCGGATGCGTGTGGACAGAAGCTGTCACGTCCGGAAAGAAAAAGTTGCGGATTAAAAAAATTTCGGATACGTGTGGACAGGGGACTCAGCTTGAACAAAAGCCTAAAAAAATAAGAAGGAAAAACACTAACCACAGGCTTGTCCATATGGGCTTCTTACTTCTGTATGACCGGCTTGCTCCATGATAAAAGATGCATATTATAATAATTGCAAATTTTCATCGATGCCATCATTTTAAATTAAAAATTATCAGTCCTTCTGAAGTTTGATTTCTTCTATTTTTAGTTTGTGCCCCCCGAATCGGTTTATAGCGACCTTGTTTCCCTGTTTCGATCAATTGACACCTGTCAAAGCAAGGTATCCACTGGCCAGTATCACGAGGCCATATCGCGGCCTCAAGTTTAGAGCTAATAAAGGTCACGTGTTGTTTTTTTTTAAGTTGAAGTCGCTTAAGTTAAGTTGCTTATTATGAGTAAGGTTTCTCGAGCTTTGAACAACTTAGCTCAGGAGCTCCGCTTTTAGGCCTGGCTGAATATATATATATACATATAAGTATTAGATGGCATAAGCATGCCGAAACATGTCTTTAAAAATAGTTGTCCGTTTTCTTCAATATTTATCTATATTGCTAGTATTACGACCTTATTAGATCTGACCTTTTCACAAAACTTTAAGCCAATACAAAATGTTAAGTAACCTAAAGACTGGTTACATTCATTTTACATTCATTATGATAGAATCAAGCCAGCATAAACTGTGTTGAACTAATATGAAGATAGCAAATTCTTCTAACCAATCAAATAGTTCATAATCGTAGTTTGTTTATCTTCTTGATGTCAGTGAGCCTTTGTTATTTCAGTGCAGATAGAGCTGTCACATTACTGCTCTAGTATTGGCTGTGTAACTCACAACAAGTAAAAATTAAAATTAACCATTATTACAGGCGACTTTGACTGTAAGTAGCTTCATTTACATGTCTATGTACATTACCAGGCACCACCCCGAATTCAGTTAAATTGCCTGTTTCGCTTTTTTTTTTTCAAAGAAACCAGATCTCTTAGCTGGCGGAAACCAGCTGAGCTTTTGCAAATGTTAGGTATTTTAATATTCAAAAGGAATACCGCGAGCATGACAACGTAGTTAGAAAACCACCTGCCATAACACATCTCCCTTATGACTTCCGTTCATCGGATGCTTTATACCGCACAAGTGATAAAGAGCTTCATATCCTGGCGTTAACCAAGCTCTCCATAGACACTATATTTCGAGTGAGCTCTTCTCCGTTGAACGTTTGCATCATAATTGCTTCGAAGTTGGGACATTGCATAATAATTAGTTTTTATATTTAGAAAACAGTTCTAGAAAAACGAGTGAAAGTTTGGGAGAAGGAGAAATGCTGTGGAACACGAGCCGCATTCAATAACTTGATGGAAACACGAGGAACATGTTTTCTATTTCTTCTAGAAAATACCGCGGCGCTAAAAGGAATGATCAACTTGTTTACTTTGATTTGTAAAATGTAAATTCTCTTTGCTCGCGCCGTCATAACGTCAACAGCTCGTGCCCATCGAGTTATAGAGACACGGTTTTAAACCTATGAGCGCGCGTATTTGCTTTGGATTATTTTCTTAATATATATAAATAACCTTTGAATCTTTGAATCTCCATAAAAAGTCATGGACTTCTTAAAAGATTAAAGCCGAACACATACTTTAAAGATCTCAGAAGCCTTTATTTTTAACTTAAGGGAATATAAGAAAAAAAAATGAAATTTATCTCGCAGATATGAGTCAATAGTCGTAGAATATAAAACCATGTGGTGCAAACTAAAAGCTTCAACGGTTTTATTCACGGTTGTCAACCTTGTTAGAGCCAAAAATTCGAAACGAAATGATGCCCCGAACGTTGTGGGTTTCTATAATGCTGTTGTCAGCAGCAGAAGATGATGTTTATACTTACCAAAGAAGACGATTACAAAGAGAAATCTGAGCGCTATCAGTCCAAAATTGTTTTTCGGCATGGTCTGTCTGTATGCGTGCTCCACTGCTTCGCAACTAAGCAATTCCGATTCCAATGCTTGATTCCTAGCTTCATTCACAGGCATTGACAATTTGCTTTACTCAAATAGATGGCTTTTAATTTCGAAAGACGGCTGTGTTTTTGGAGAGAACATTAACTGTCAGTCTTTTTAATAAGCTCAAGCTGCATGACAGATGATTAACATATTTTTTTACCGTTTTGAAGACAAACTGGCACCGTCACGCAACATCACTATGATATATCTGTAAAACCTCGGTTGTTGATGAAAAATGTTGATTTTAGCAATTCAATAGACGGGTTGAAAGTCAGCTAGTGAAATTATTTAAGGCACACATATTAAAGTTACGGCGTCGAGCGCACAAATAATCTTTGATTACTACTTGTTTTAAGTTGTCAAAGCAGTAGTTAATGTTTTCTTTTGACTCGATTCTAGTTACAAGTAAAAAGGGAAAACAACAAATTAAAGCTACGTCCAAAACGAGAGACTTAGCAAAACCGTTGGCTTCTTTAAGTGGCCATAGTTGGTTTCGCTTAAGTAAAGAGATTCGTAAGCTGACTTTTCAAGAGTTACCCCGTCGGAGCGTTAGCTCTTCGCTTCGACTCCGACGAAGAGCTAACCATAACCATAACCATAGCCAACCCGGAAAGTCAGGAAAATGTTTTGGATAAGGAAATCATTTATTTGTAAGTATAGGGGTATACCCGTAAGCGAAATAGAGACTAAAAAAAGTTTTACTCTCCTTCTACTCGAACACAAAGTGATGTGTCGATATCCAAAGTGCGCAAAACTTAGCCATTTCACGTTGTTGTTTTGCAGAGGCAAAGAAATGACTTTAAATAACTTTCAATGGTGCAGTGCACTATTAATGTATTAAGCACCAGCGACCAGGCCATTTATTTTAGTAGTTTTGCTTTCTTTAAAGATTGAAACCGAACCATCTTCACTCAGTTTAATTTTTGCATCATGATTGATCATGAAGTTAGATTTGCAAATTACGTTTGTTGAAGCTAACCTTTACATGAATTACTGAAGGAAACATCTGTATTAGAGTTTGCCAAGCAGAAAGGTCTCTGAAGAGTCTTTAGGCCGGGAGAAATGAAAGTACTGGGTAAGACTAGCCCCGACAATCATCACAAGCAACTGTCAACTGTATTGTTCAAGTTTTCAGTCGTGAATCCGTGCGGTCGGGAATCCTTAGGAGACAGAAGGCGAGATTGTAGTCATAATTTTTTCAGCGAAAGGGACTCTGAGCATACGAATTTGCTAAGCATAAAGGTCTCTGAAGAGTCCTTTGGCCAGGACGTGACGAAAAACTGCGTAAGACTAGCCACGAACAATGTATTGTCACAAGTAACTGGAAACGTTATTGTCAAACATTGGTGGATGAACAAAAACTGGAGCTATCAAAAAATAAAGATATATTAAATTTTCGTGAAAAAGCTAATATTCGAACCATTTTAAACCGTGTGGCGTCGACTAGCAGTTTCACCGGATCAGCTTTTTCAAGCTTGCAAACCCTATGGCAGCCAAACATTGAAACTAAACTGGCGCCAAGTAGTCATGGCATAATTATAGCACTATTATAAGATATGGTTTTAATGAATTTTATTTTTATTTTGTTATCTTCTATAACATCACAGTTTCTTAGCTTTTTGGATGGTTTATTAGTGCGTGACAGTAAAAGCGATCTATTGAAAATGCAGTCGGCCGTAGCGTGCATGTGCGTCTTACGAAAACGCGTCTGTTTTTTTGTGACTGGAAACCACTTGATACTGGAACGTGCTCTTAGTGATTGACATGAACAATGATGTCACCAAAGGAAAAGGAACTATTTTCCAGCTGCTTGAGGGGTTTTTGCGGTAAAAGAAAACTGCCTGTTAGGAAGGCCTTGAATATGAATATTATGAAATAAAGTTAATATAGAAATCATTAACGTTTAACGTTTGGACATCGTAAATTTATAGTTGCAATGTTTGAAAATGCGGAAGACCGATGTTGTGCTGAAACAAAGTTGTTTAAATAAGCCAACACATAAACTATTCTGGATGTAAGTTCAATAACAATAATGGAAACAATCGTTATGTTAACAAATATTGCTTTGATCGAGTCTGACTGAAAAATATCAATGCTGCATATCAGGGAAATAATCAAACTCTTAATGCACGCAGTTGTTGCACTTGGTGAGACTCGACCAGATGAGCAAACATGCCGTTTATCTAAGCATCGCGACCAAAATTGATATTTTAACTTATACCGGAAGTCTTAACGCTCATTTTCATATTTGCTGAACTGTTTTTCGGCCTAATTTATTCCCTTTCATTGTGTGATCATAACGAAAAAAAGACATAAATGTCAACAGGTGCGCCTGATACAGTGTTTAATGAAACAGACCGATCGTTAGAAGACGTAGCAACTTCTCGGCTCCGATATTTCAGAGAGTTTGTACAAGTTCTGTGCTGATAAACATCGTTGCGGTTAACTGTGAGGCGGGCAAAGGAACTACATACAAAGAAATGGGATACAAGTCTAAAACGTTCATTAAAACTATTTTAGTGATCATTATTTTGGGTAAGTTTAAATTTCATTTCTCGTAGATTTTAACAACAGAGTAGATTGCAACGGAAGGATTATATCTTTCTACAGTACGTTATGTGGTACTACTTGTTCTTATAACTTGTAACCGTTGGTCCAACAAGCTTTTTTTCGAGTAAACCGGAAAAACTAGGACAAAATAGATGCAGGGCTTGCCTCTCTTTTCATTCCGCTCTCCACCCCTTACAAACTAAATGTAGTGTTGACAGCGTCTATCGTTTTCTTTCGAAGTCAGTTACAGTTTTAGTCCAGTGTTTCTTTTCCAAGACAACTTCTTGCTATTCCTTTAATTGGTTTAAACACACAACGAACCACGCGATATGTTTGAAAAGTGTTTCGAAAGAAATATCATCCATCGTCGGTTGTACAAAAATACCACATTAATCAATAAATAGTTTAACGATGTGTGATGATAATAAGAATGCTTTAGGATTATGGAGCGAAAGAGAAAACAAAAATGAAAATATTGTCCTTACTAATATAAATAATGAGTACAAAAGGGATAGGTATTGGTAATCTTGGAAACTTAAAGATCCCAAAGGTTGTGCATGGCTTCTTTAATTTTTAAGCTTCTTTGGTTTTTAATTGGAAACCATAGTGGAAGCCGAGACAGGGATTTCGAAACGTTCCCCCAAGCAGAAGGACCCTTTCATTGGAATGCTTGTTTGGGTAAAGATGTTCGTGAATGGGGGTGGTGAAATTTCTATTGGTTTCACCGATATAACAGGCGCTACATACAGCCAGCGCACGAAAACATACGAATAACTTGAGATCGCAAGCCCGTATGGATGGGAACCTTAACCCGGAACAATTGCAACTCCTTACTTTAAAAGTGGCAAACACGAACCGAAAGTTTAAACCGCTACAATAAAAAACCCCTCAATTTTCGAAGCTTTCTGTCGAGTTGCTTCATTGATAAAACCACCTGTTTTTTTAAGACGTCATGGAATCATCAATAAACGTGTTTTAATAATGTCAGGTGACAGAACTGGTTGAATTTATACGAAGTCGATTTCGTTCTTTATTCTGTAGGCATTGAGCATCAAGCCATTTAGAAAAGTCTTGTGACAGCAGAAAGGTTTTTAGTGCCAGTGGTCCTCAGAGAATTCAATAAATAAATATTCCAGACAATTCGGTGTTTGATGTTTTGTTTTGGAAACCATTTATAATTTAAGTTTTCGTAGTTTAAATATTCTAGCTTTTTAAATACCAACTGAAAAATAAACGTTCCGTTTTTTAACCTACACGAAACTCCAAATTACCTCGATAGTTATTCATGTCGTTACGAACATCGGCCCATCAGAAAGCTAATTTTCAATTTCTCATTCATTTGCCTTATTTATCAGCTGCTTATGAAAACAGCCATTATGTGAAAGATGATGACGGGGTTCCTCGGAATGGATTTGTTGAGGTTAATTACAGGACATGGACTAATAGACCTTTTTAAAGATGTGGTGGCTGTAACGTATGATAACGGTAAAATGTTGTCTTTAATGGCACACAAACAGCGCTGGTCGTTACATTTGTGAAACTCACCGCCCAACGCATAAATTACTTTAAGACTGCATCTTAAATACCGCATATGTGCACGTGCACTTACGAAAATAACAACAATCATAATAACACCTAATTACGGGTATGCATAGTTCGTCACAGAGGCCATTTTCAGTTCCACTGTTTCATATAGTTATTATGGGTACTCGGGGGGAGGGGGTGGGGAAACGATGTGTATTTGTCCCCTGAGCATCCCATAATAAAACAATATAATTCAAAATGGCCGCCACATTGGTAAAAAGGTCTATTAGCTTACAAGAATTAATTGGAAGGGGTTCAAATGTATTTAAGATGTTTCAAAGCGATATCGTATTATTTACCGTGCCCAAATGTGTTTACTTCGAATACAAAACAAAAACATGAACATTTTCAAGACCCACAACACTAAAATTAAACAAATCACACCCCGTTTACTTGACTTTCTCCTTAACCTCTCAATGGGTATCTGACCAACCTCTTGTTAATATGTTTAAGTTTTCTTCGTCCCCACATCATTTTGTGTGTTGGATATTTCAACTCCTGGAGGTTCGTACGTACAATAATCCGTTTTATTTGCTTGAAGAACTGTTTGTAAATCATATTTTATCGGTTGGGAAAATAATGATTACTCTGTGGCAATTACTTCCCTTACAAAAATGGGTCCGTTAATTATAAACTAACAACGTTGATCCCCAAATTCCATTAAAAAATAATACCCACCGAGCTTACATAAGACTTTGGCAAGCATTGAAGACCAATCTATTTATAATGGAGTTCTGTGCTTTTGATAATTATAATGTTTAGCAAGCCTATGGAGTGTTTCTGTCGAGGAACTATTGGCTGATTGTTCCCCGCGGAAATTTGATGCTCTTAAAACAAATATTTTTTGCAAATATGCTTAATTCAAGAATAATCTGTTAGAAGTCTACTAAAAAGGTAAGATTATTCGCCCTGGATTTCTATGAGGTGAGTTCTATGAGTTGAGGTCTATTAGGTCATAATCTAATTGTTAGTTATTAGATAGTCTGTATTTATAGCCGATATAATCGTGTTGTAGGGTATTACGCTTTTTGATGTCTACGGACTAATTAGGGCCTTCAAAAACAAAGCAAAAAGCCGTATATTGGACAACTAGCCTCAAACGTTCGGTCTTTTCAGGGCAATTTCAAACATCGTCATAGTTGCCTCTATTGCTCGGTCAATACGGAAAGGTCTCGGTTTGAGATTTTCCTGTAAAAACCTCACCTCTTCGATAAGTAGTAAATAATATGTGACCGGCTTATGGCCGTATCCTCCAAGAGGACAACTAAGACTATGACGTGATAAATATCTGACTCCTGCGTTTTTGACCGATTACATCTTAACTCCTTACAGGAATTCTATTGTCATTTGCCTCAGACCCACGGCAAGGCTATCATCCTAATTCTTACCCCAACCTTTATTTCGATCCTATCATAACCCTAAACCTAATCTTAAACCCTACTCCAAACCTCCAACGTATCTCCAACCAACACCCTAACCGCCGACGGCGACGCTCACACCGACACCGACAACGACGCTCAACTTCAGGTTCACAATCAGGGTCAAGCTCGGGCACAGACTCAGACTCAGACAAACCGTCGGGAGACTCGGGATCATCATCAACTTCGTTGTCATCGGCTGCAGCATTGACATCATCAGCTGTATTATCAACATTAGAATCAATGTCATCACTTTGAGAATCGTTAACAACCTTATCACCAGTTTCATCGTTGCCATCATCATCAACAACAACACAAACAACAACAACAGCATTAACGTCATCGGTAGCATTATTATCATCAACAGAAACAACAACTACAACATTGGCATCATTGGCCACATCATCATTTCTGTCACAATCATCAGCATCACCACCCACATCAGCAGCATTATCACCATCACCATCACCATCGACATCAGCATCACTAGCACCATCGGCAGCAGTACCAATACCATCGTCAAAGGAACTGGTATGTAATAGATTTGCAATATCATTCTAAAAGTACGTATTCAAGCCAGGTCAGGCTGGCGCCAATCTCCGGTTGTTGCAGCATCAAGCTACTAGTACTGTTTCTTCTTCCTCTTGGATGGGATGCTAGGCCATCGCAGGGTTACACCCTGCAGTAAATTTACCGGTACCTAATTATAGACATGGGTATAATTAGGAATTGTGGGAGTAATGTGTCTTGCCCAAGAATACAACGTAATGACCATGAGGCCACAACGCGATTGATTCTAGATATGATAGGCATATTTCCCGTCCAATAAGAGCTTGGTTCTTCCACTTACATTGTTGTTTAGGGACCAGATATTGATAATTGCTCATTTTGTGTTTCTGTGGCTAAAACTCGTTTAACCTTCTTGATTTATTCACTTTGAAATTATTGATTGCGTGAAAGTCGCAATATCCTAGGATATATTTTGACTAAGTCTACGCTTTCGATCTAAAATATAATAAAATTTACATTGTATATGTATACAATACCAGAAAGATTATCAGTCTAACTTTTATTATTTTAACACTAACTAGGTGAGGAAGTTCATATCTTCTTTGAGCAGAATTGACTTTCAAAGAGAGACTTCGTTACAGGTATCTTCAGCTTTTATTAAGAACCATGCAGAGATAAGATGAAACATTCACTTATTTCTGGATCATCATAAGAGTGTTCATTAACTACAAGTTATATTTCTACAACACGTCTAAAGCGATTTCGGGTGGGGGTACATTTTGTACGAGGAGGGGGTGTACATTTTTTACGGGAGGGTGGTGTACGGGGAAGCTCCAACCCCTTATCCGTTTACATGAAACTTGTCAAAAAAGGTACCCCTTTCGTACATACATACATACATTACTTGATCACTCCCTCAGCGGGGCTTTTCAGGGCCAATGGAAACAAATAATGCAAATAGAACAGAAACATGTTAAGAATCCCAACTGGTAGGAGGCTGACCAGCTGGCTATTTACAAGCGTGGAGGAATTGAATTCTGGACCACCGAAGATAAATCCATCCAGTGGCAGGAAGCAGGATTTGAACCCGGGACCTCAAATCCAGCGCCCTAACCACTAGGGACGCTGCCTCCTCTGCCTGCCTTCGTCTACCTTTTGTTCAAAAAGGTACTCCTGTTACACTGCTTTCATAACTGACCCATATTTTGAATAAATCGCTAAAAAGGAAGTCTTTTGTCATATTTATTTAGCTATAAGGTGCGCCTGTTCGATATATGTTAATTAAAGGCCCTATTAAAGAAATAAATGACAGATTCCCCTCTTTTATATGCCTAAAACTGGTAGAATCCGTGCCATATGATACACCTAAAGCACGAAAAAGGTATCCCTTCGGAGCGGAGCCTCTCCGTATAAGCCTTAACCGCTTATAACCCGTTTTTATTCTTGACTACTTTTTTAGGATGCTGTCGATTTGTTACAAAAATTCATCGAAGAGTATGAAAATGAATCCGTCCAGGAAAGACGAAATGGAATTTTATTCAACGCGACCATTGCTTTCGAAAGCTTTGTCCTTAAATACGGTCAACATCACCTCAATGAATCAACCCCTGTGCTAAACAAAGCTTACAACATTCTTGGTTAGTTAGTGAAAATCTTAATGTTATCACTCCGATATTGAAAACATTTTATTGTACCCATACCTTTTTTGTGTTGTTGTTGTTGTTTTATTTATCAAACCTTGGTGAATTGATAAAGTTAGTACAATAAAACGAATTAGCAGAAATTATCGACAGGATTAGCTCATATCAAAGAATTTTAGACTAAAAGACATTTTGAGTTTATATTTATTGCTCTCAGTTACAGTAGAGATATGGGGGAGGCAACAGTCCATGACAAATATTGCCCTGAAATAGGATGTCTAAATTTTGTCTATGGTGGTATTTTCACCAATCTAACCCCTTCTTTTCTTAACCAACAGATCTGGGTATTCAGCGAGTTTTCAGTCGAAATGCCAGCGATTTCCATCTCAAGGGTTCAGTAAAACCCAATTTTATCAGTATTCCGTCAGATAATTTCCACGATAATGGTTTGTGAAAATATTTTTTAAGACGATAAATTCTAGTAAACCTTCACGCTTTTTAGCGTCCACTCGCCCATCTACCATGCATGCACGCGATCCAAATAGTGGCTTCTCCCAATTTTCTGAGATCAATTCGTTCATGTACACACCGGGCTGAATAAATTCATTCTGGGGTGAGAACAACTCTTACACTTACGGCTAGCTTCGCAAAGGGTTTAAATGAACTACGTCATGCCCTCTGATTGGCTACCGTGATGGACAGGCAATATTGGGCTAGCTTATCTGCAGGTTTAAAGTAATGGTGTCATTCTTGCCGTATGATACATCTTTTGCTGACCAAGCTTTTCAGACAGACTCTGGTTTGTTCTTATTCTGTAAAACTGTGGACATAAACAAGCATAAAATGTGCCTATCCGAATATCTAATATCCAGCCAATTTGTTAAAACCTCACGTTTGTTCAATAAGCTATTTCATATATCTGGATAGCCAGCTTGATTTCAAAAACGAAATTTACGCTGTCGGTTATAGTTATATTTCATTTTGTATATCTATTTTATATTAGGCTCAGTGCTGGTGGGTATCGTCTACAAGTATCTGCATGAAGACCTCATATCTACTGAAAACAACAGGTACGATTGCAAAGCCGATTATTGGAAAAATACGATCATAGCTAATTTATACCCGTACTTAAACTCTTTGCTTACATGTGCCTTATTTTAGCACTTGCTTTACATTTGATGCACACAGACCACAAACAGGCAGAATCGAAGAATTTCTTTTGTTATACCTTCCAGCTCAAATACGTTTTCCGATTGTAGGAGAACGTGCCACGTGTCATGGGTCGAAACACGCTAGCACATTGGCAAGTCGGTCTGATCTCAGAAAGCTATTGAAGCCAGGCAACGTTTTTCTCTAGAGAAGACCTTCATTATTCAATAAAAGGGGCTTATAATCGCAAAAACAGATCATATTAACAAAGGGGAAAACCTAAACATTTTGTGTCTTCAAGCTTTTAATGTGGCGCCAAAATGGGTCGCCCGTGTTCTGCAACCCTTTCTTCGATCGCTGTCGCCAGGTAGGAAAATAGTTGTGTCATTTTCACCAAAATATGCTGTTCCTCGTCAAATGAAACCCATAATTCTCACGCTAGGCATTAGAAGAAGCTAAAGCAACTTTACCATCGTCTTCAGGTTTTGTTTTAGCTGCAAACTGAAAAAGACTATTATCCTGTCGCGGGGGTAGGAATCGAGAGGTATAACAAAACGCGAATGACTGGCCCCTCGGGAAACAGTGCTAGTTTTGTTTGCCCTCGACCCTCAATGGAAACATTGAGGGTTTCGGATAACGAAACCCACTGTTTCCCGAGGGGCCAGTCTAACTGCTATGTTTAAGATATTTATTGATATTTTTATTTACTTTTTTTTCTCGGCCAGAGATGTGTTTCTTGGAAACTATTGAATGTTCAGACTAAGATGAAAAAATATTTTTACTAACTTAAATAGCTGTTACAGTATTCGTGCTTTAATTAACTTAGGAAACTCAACACCATGATAATGGCAGCTACGATGGATCCAAAACCAAAACAACTGCAACAGAATATCGTTCTAAACTTCAGAAACCTGAAGGTAACAAGAAAAAAACAAATTATCAGTTAAAGTCAAGCTACTCCTTTACTGGGTATAAAGCCACTTTTTTTTTAACCAGCGGAAGTAAAAGTAAACTACCATACCCCACCTTTGAGGCCCTATGGGCCAACTTGGCGCCAGGGGACAAGTGAAGTGACAGTACCCCACTGTGGTAAAAGGGTGAGGGGGGAGGGGAATGTGGATGAAACCCCTCCCCAGGGTTTTCGTTTTGTTAGGTCATAGTAAAATAAATTCATACCAAGTCATAGCCGTGAGCTTCCTCTACAAGATGATGATGACTTTTGTTAGTTCGACATTCGTCGATATTCGACGTCAAATGATGTTATTTGATCCACCATCTTGTGATAAATGTTTCATAGTTTCAGCTTCTTACAGTAAATTGTCTTTTCGAAAATTTTTAAAAACATTATTGGGTGGGATCATGACGCGTTTCCCTTTGTAAATGTACGTTTGAGAGTTAATTTTATTCATTAAGTGATAAAATCTATTTCAGGTTGGCGACGGTGGAAGATATTGTAACTTTTGGAGAGGCTACAGTGAAACAAGGTAAGCTCTGTGAACTGTTGCATTTAGCTTTGCAGGTTAAAGAGTTTCTATTCTGAACTTAATAAGAGCTAACAGTAAGGTACACGTCAAATTCTTTTCACTCAGGTTACTGCGACTAGCAACAGTTATCATACATTTCCAATGCCAAAATGTTACTATGATTTCATAATTTCCGCGTTGTAGTTTCCATATTTTTTACCCTGGTTTTTAAGTATTGTAATCCTAAGTATTATATCTCCTCTGATTAGGCACCTCCATCGACATCTCATGCTGAATTTCACCAGATTTTAATGAGCCTTTTCGTATAAAAAATGTATGTACCCCCGGGAGATTTTAAGAGAAGAAGCCGTCGGTACCTCAATCACGCTTACAATATGAGCTCGATCAACTGTGTGGTTCCAATCTTTTATATCTGTCCTGACTTACCAATTAAGTTGACAAAACACTGAATGGGGAAAAAATCATAGCAACACCATCTCCGGTAATTACGTTGTTTTTTTAAATAGTGCTTTCCAGTTAGATAAACAATTTTGTTTGCAACGGCATTTTCCCTGAACTCTTATTCCTTTTTTTTGCAGTCCAGATGGGTGGTCAGAGGAAGGATGTCATGTTGCGAAATCAAAGAGCAGCTCAGGACAAACACAATGCAGCTGCAATCATATGACTCACTTCGCTGTTTTATTCGACTACGGTGAAAACACAGAGGTAATAATTACGAGTGGTCAGTGTACAAAAAGCCAATTTATGTAGCGAGAAGAAATAGGTATAACCTGGCGGATCAGCTTGTTTAAAACGTTTACACAATAATTACTACCATTGGCACAAATAAGAAATAGCATTGTGGTAATTTTCCAGAGTTTTTCTCTTCATTTCTGCTAGAAGATTCACAATCTATTTCATTGTTTTGCTTCTTCAAAAGGGGGTTGCTGGCCACCATATCGACTCCCAACCCCCTAATCGGCCCTGGAGTAAAATTGAGTTTAAAACATAATCTAAATCATTGACCTTGTGACACCTGTTTTCAAATTGGCAGATCACAGAGTCAGATGAAAAGATACTGACGATTATAACTTACGTGGGATTATCTCTCTCTATCGTGGGGTTATTTCTCACGATAATCGCGTATGCTCGTCTCACGTGAGTAGTGAAATACATAACGAATGATACTTCAGATGCTTTGGTATTTACTGGAAAGAAAATATCATGGTAAGAGAGTCAATGCACTATATAGGCCTTATATCCAAGGTAATCCCTCTTCCGCGGATGATCTTCGCGCGATGCGTGGACAGTTAAAGCGACGTACATGAAACAATTCGTGAAGAAATATGTTGAGAAGCCCTTTTAAACATTTTGATATGTAAAAGAAGTTATATAGTACAGATAACCTTGGGTAAAAGGCCTATATGGAATATACTCTCTTACTTTACCTTGATCAGTCTCTTGATACTGAATTTAAAACGCACAGTATGTTTGACTGCTCATGCAGTATCTAAAGGCTATGTAAATGAAACAGAGCGTTCAAGTAGAAAGCGATGTAAATTCTCACGTTCACAATACACTCTATCCCTACAATGTTTGACAGCATTGACCCATGATGCCAATGGAAATAATTAATACTTGTAAACATGCAAGACTTCTTCCTCTGGGAAGATTACGCTTAAATATCCTATTTATTATTGAGAATTTTTTTATCCATTCAGCGATATCAGTTGTCACATATGCAATTGTCAACGTTTATTTTTTTGATTTTGTTTCTTTCTTTTTTTCCAATTTGATTAGCGATGTTTATCAGCCTCTTTCTCAAATAAGAATGAGTCTTGCTGGATCTCTTGGAGCAGCGCAAGTTATCTTTCTTGGCGGCATCAATTTCACCGAAAACACGGTTAGAAACTTCGCTTGGCTTGTTCAGTCTCTTTGAAGACGGAGGCGGGAGATGTAATACCTGATTACGAAAATGGTCGGGAAGTCAAATTATAATACTACTGTTATTTTGGATTCAACTAAAATAATACTTCGCGTGGGTATTTGAAAGAACTCGGCCCTGCCACATATCGAGGTAGCACAGGACTTCCTAAAATATTTGTCTTAACAGTTGAAGCTACCGATAGATGTTTAGGTAATTTATATGAAAATGAATGTTTATCTGATATACAAAGGCATGTTAATGATATGGGAAGGTATATCTCCCCCGGACCTTAAAAGGAAAGGCACCAAATTTGAACTAATACACTCGTTGCTTCACAGGTAGTCTGTGTTACAGTAGCGGCCCTGATCCAGTACTTTCTGATAGCAGCATTCTGCTGGATGCTTGTCGAGGGAATCTACCTTTACTTGTATGTTGTGAAAGTTTACAACATCAACAACAAGATGAAAATGTATTACGTCATGTCATGGGGTAAGCTCAATATTTTGATCGAGCATCAGTTGTACATCTCGTTGCTAATGGCAACAATAACTACTCGTTAACCGAGAGTGGGGTCTTCACGGGAAAATCTCAAGCGTCGGCCTTGCAGCATTGACCGAGCTGACCGAGCTCGGTCAATGCGGCAAGGCCGAAGTTTGAGATTTTCCCGTAAACACCGATTGCTTGTTGTTAATAAGTTGCTTATGACTTTACTTTGTTTTTCAGTGCTGGCTCGTGTTCGGTCCGTGAGCTTTACAGGATAAATAATGCCCTAGAATTAGCCAATCAGAGCTTGCTAAAACACAAGCTATAGAATAAAGTTACTTGATCTCATGTTTCATGTCGTAGGCATGTGCACTGTTATACTGACTATTTACTGTTAACAGGGTTTCCTGCTGTTATGGTTGCCATTTCGCTGAGCATTTCTGTCGGAAAAGGTGGCATCCAGAGTTTTGTCAGTGACAAATAGTAAGACCTACGTTATGTTTTTCGTTTTTCATATCCGTCTCCTCCTTTAATTCCTACGGTCACCTTGCATGGTTTGTTATTTATTGAGAAAGTCTCGTTTTCAAGCTATGTTATTATTTTTTTTTTTGGGTTTTTACATTTTGTTTCATTTTTGGTTTGATTCTTGATGTAAGCTGCTGGATGTCTCCGGACAGCGAAGTTATCTGGATATTTGTTGCATTTCTGGCGATGATCGAAGTTGTAAGTGATACGAACATGGAGTAGATATTAAGATATTATTGAGATACGGAAATCAGTTACTGTATAAATTAAACCTATGGCATAAAACCTAAATTTTCAAATTCACTCTAGTTGTAACTGACGTTTACAGAAGTTACCGTTGAAACATGTATTTAAAACTGAAAGTTAGTTACCTGCGCTGCTTCTCACAACAACGTTATTGATTTCTAAATAATGGCACCCTTCACGTTGCATGAAAATTTTCCTATTTATAGATCAAAAATTTTTCATACTTACTTAGTGTACTTGTTACAGTGCATGTGTCTGACTCCATGTTTGTCTACTTGTTTGCTTGTGAAGAAAGGTAGTAACCGAAAGAAAAGTCTAACAATAATCAATATCTTAGCGCGGGCCGCTTCTTTTATTTCTTATGAGCTGTATTGACGTTGACCTCTAGATAAACCTGCTGTTACTTATGCGAGTTATCTGGGAAATGACCACGATGCAACCAAA
>OMLO01001584.1_pt1 | contig 17686 bp, 15 predicted proteins | sample 1674811 | NCBI WGS metagenome assembly OMLO01 (sample SAMN06265003, study PRJEB25207) | coral metagenome | isolation source: Coral host | place: Mexico:La Bocana,Puerto Morelos, Mexico | collected 2008-11-13 | reverse complement strand
TAATGTTTTGGTACCCCAAATCATGTGAAACTTGTAAAGTGACAGTGTAGCCATACTCTGATGTTTATTCTTGGGTTGGATTAAGCACCTTTATTGCGCATATCACGTGTTTTTAAATGTCTCTTAAACCATCGCAAAAAAAACTGTTGGTTACTTTCATTTTGAGGGGTTGGTTGGGTCACAGTGCCCCTTAGGTCACAAAGAGATTGAACACATTGCAGACCATACAGTGGCACCCAAACTCAAAGAGAAGGAGATGACCCGTCAATATATTAACGGCAAGGGGGAGCGGCGCTTCACTGGTGGCGGCGACTTAAAAGCCAGCCAGGCTTACCCGGCGCCGTTCCTATGCTTGAACGTGTAAGGTTGTTTGGAATCTAACCCACAACCATTTATAGACTATATGAAATTTCCATCCCTACAACGGTATCTAAATTTGTAAAGGAATTCACGCTTGGATTAGGGGATTCCTTCTTGTTTCCAATGCTTTAGTTGCAACTTTGGCTTGGCAAAAACAATAGGGTCATTTCCAAAACACTTGAACCTATCTTTGTTCTTTGGGGCCTCGAACAAACTGTTCCAACCCAGAAAATAGGCAAGTCTGTACTATCATTGTGAATTTGGACCCAACCCTGACCTAGGTTCGGGAAGGCGCTGGCGAAGGTGCGAACCAAATTCCAAAAAAGAATCCATGCAAAAGCTCTTAGATTCCTGAAGTCTGCCCGAAAGGAACCAGGTGAGTACGACTGTCGTGCCAGGGTCAACCGGGCCTGGATCCTTGGAGCTGACCTTCAGCCAGTGCTAGATTTCCTCACCAAGCGGTGATTGGGTGTCGGCATTTCTCTGGTTGATACGAAATTAAGATGTAGTGCAGCACTGTGTGAACTCAACATTGTGCTTTGAAACTGCGTATGGGAAAAAAGGGTCAAGCAATTCCTTGATTTCCTTGTGTTTTCTTATTCTTCCCATGCGTTTTGCCCTTGTAGTGATGTATACCGATCATGTAACACACTGGAAATCAAAACCCTGGGAAGATTAGGGTCCAATATAATTGTTGCCCTTAATCTTGCAATATGGGTAAAGTTAAAATCCAAACCTTGGGGAAGTTGGGTCCAGTAATTGTTTCCCTTCATCTCGTAGAATAATTATTCTGTTTTGACCTTCAGTATAAAGTATCCATCCATGGAACAACTGTTTTCAAGAACTTCCGAAGGTGTTCATTTATCTATTTGATGTCGTTTCTTTTGATTATATGGAAAAAAAGATACCCTTTCAAAAAAGCTTTTCGTCTGAATTGATTTTAAAATCAAATGCCTATGTCTCCAATGGGGTGTCAGTCTCTTATACTCACTCAGCTGCACCGGCTTTCCAGGACATGCCTCGCCTGCATCTAAAGCGCATTCTTGGGCGTGAAGGCCTGCAAAGTTAGGATGTGAAATGGCTGGGATGGAATTTGAAGGGATTTGGGACCATTAAACAAACCCCAAATAGTGGGTGTTTGTGAAAAACCAATCATGTGAAAGAAAATCCCACTATCCTACAGGAATCTATATATCGTGAGTTTTTTTTGATTCTTTTGGTCAAAAGTCACTAGTGTGAATGTATCGAGAACCCAAAGATACTACCACTATCATACAGGAATCTATAGATCATGATGTTTTTTGAAAAACACTAGTGTGAAATGCATCAAGAACCCAAAGATACTAGGTTTGTCAAAAACCATGACAGGAATCTATCATTTTTTTATTTTTTTTGGTCAAAGGTCACTAGTGTGAAATGCATCGAGATCTAGGTGAAATGGAGCGAAATCGCGTGAAATGTAGGAACTATCAAAAATCCCCCAAAAAATGTATAGCTGATCCCGAAGAGTTTTGGCTCGCTGTCGGTAAAGCAGGAGTTTTTTCTATGCCATCAGCAGTTAGCACCCCCCCTAAGAGACGCATCCGCGCAAAGACTATGACCAGCGCTTCTAGTTCCAGGAAGTCAGCTCTCAAAAAGCCAGAACTGGCCCGCAGGGTGGAGAAGGGAAAGCATCACAAGAAAGAGAAGGAGCTTGAGAATGAGCTTGCCCAGGCTGCAGCTTCTTTTGAAGTTCCCACGAAGGTGAAGAAACAAAAGAAGGGGGACAGGAAAGTCAAAGACACAGTCAAGGACACGGAATCGACGATTGTAAAGCCAAAGGTTGTGGAGCAGGCTGCTAAGAAGGAGGTTAAGAAGAAGGAGAAGAAGAACAATGGTAGAAAAGAAGACAAAGAAATCAAAGTGAAGGAGGAAAAGGAAGCGGATGAACAGAAAAAGAAGAAAGACCCTCCTATCAAGTTTCAGCCTGCCATCAAGGACCAGATTGGCCACATCTTCCAAACGCCTGACAGGAAGACCAGGGTGGAAAAAAGTCCTCCTGTTGAACCTCCTTTGCAGCCTAAGACTGCCCAGGAAAGAGCTGAGGCAAAGCTGAGGGAGCTTGCTGCGTCCATCTTGCCTTCAGAATTGGGCTCAAGTAGTTCTGAAGATGAGGCAGATGAAGTGGAAGAAGAGGAGCCAAAGAAAGAAGATGATACGAAGAATGAAAAGGAAGAAGAGTCAGATCAGGAGGAAAGCGGAGATGGAAGTGATGAGCAGGAAGAAGAGCCAAATGACGAAGAAAGCAACAGCGATGATCTTGAGGACAGTTATGAGACTGAAGATGAAAGCATGGAAGAAGAGGAAGGATCTCAGGATGACGAGAAGGAGGTGGAGCCAACGAAGAATGACAATAAGAAGGACAACAAGGAGCAACACGCATTGGTTCCTGTGGTTGCTGAGACAGACAAGCAAGTGGTGGGGCTTCGCAATTCGGTGTCACACAAAAAAGAGTGGGACACGTTTTGCAGAGAGGCAAAATCCAAAATGCCAGTGCAGCTGAACGACCTTTTCCTGTCCAGCAAGAAGGAGGTTTTCAACCTTTGGTTAGACAGTGGCATGGATTGGAAAAAGTGCCAGTTGGAGGCTGAGAGGAAACACCAGCAACGCAATGTGGCAATGCGTGGCTGGAAGGCGATCCAGGGGAAGGAGCTGCGCAAAGCCTACAGCCAGGAGAAGTTCGACTCCTTGGTGAAAAAAAGAAAAGAACAGGGCCTGTTCTACGAAGACGAAGAATTCAAAGGCGATGACGAGGACTCCCAGCTGCTTCCACTTAATCTATTTCATCTTGGTGTAAAAGAATTGCTCTATCAATTTGTTCCTGAGTGCATTGAAAAAGAAATTCCAAAACACTTTCGGAGAAAAAAATGGATTGGTTTTCATGGGATTCGAAAATCGCCTTCCAAGGGTCCATACACGAACTTTTCATGATTCCCTATATATCCTTCTGTTTGTTAGGAGACTTGGTTCTTTATGCAGAAAGGCCAAGAGTTCACAAGAGAGGAGGTGACACAAGACGAGACCAGGTTGACTGCTAAGATGGACGTGGACCCCGAACTTCGTGCTGCAATCACTGACCCTGAAGGTGGCCTGCTGACAGCAGGAGCGTTGCCAGCGCTGAACATCGCATCCACAGCTGGAAACAAAACTCTCCTTTCAGCGATTGACAAGGCTTTCCCGTTGAAAAATTGGAGATTGATCATTATCTTTTTCTCTTGTGTATGTATAGCTAAAGAAAGGGGTTGCTCTTAGCAATCATGATGTACCTCGATTTTAAATTCACCAAACACCAAGACCGTTTTCATCTCACTTAATGGCTCTTGCAATCAGGTGGCTGCCCCCAACAAGAAAGCAAGAACGAAGGAGGAAACTACAACGGCTGAAGTGGTGAAAGCCCAGACTTGGTCTGATCAGGCCACAACTCTTCTAGAATCCCTATTGAAGGATGCAGCTGATGCCAGAAAGGCATCCATCAAGTTGGCCAACATGGAGTATGCCAAGGAGTTAAGTCAAAACTTACTTGCCCATGCTCAGAAGTTGGAAGCCCAATATACGGAGATGTCTTCTGCGATTGCTCGAGGTGCTGATGAAAAGTCATTGAAAGCTCTTGTGGGAAAAGCCAATGAGTTGCTAGCCTATGGAGCCAAAGCCCAGGCCCACTGTTTATGCAAAATACTTTGCTACTTGTTTTTTGCAACAAAAGCTTTTCAGCAAAATGGTATTTCCATTGGAGCACAACCCAGTGTAAACTTTAATCATCTTTGGCTATGATTCCACCAACTTTTGGTTTTCGGCTTTGGGATACGGGGATCGCACTCTTGAAATCACTCAACACGTTCCCCTCCTTCTTCAGCTGGAAAGGCAGCGGCAAATGCGTTCTTGAAGCCCAAGAAAGCCAGCAAGTCTGGCGAGGGAAAGAAAGGACAAAGGAAAAGGAAAAATGCTGACTGAAGCTTGTGAGAGAAGAGGGCTCTCACTTTTGGGGTTTGTGGCCTATTCACAGGGCCTGCAGCAAGTGATGAACACTTGCCCTTTCTTTTCGTGAGTATAGCTCTGTAGTCCCATACGCTAATCTTGATCTATAGCCAGGGTCTGCATCGAGCTTCAAATCTTGACGTGGTTTAGGAGAGAGCAAAAAAGTCTTAGCTGCAACCCCTTTGAAATGACAGTGCACTTACAGCTTGACAAAATAAAACCAGTTGAGAAAAATCATCTTTGAAAATCATCTTTTCGAAATCCTGCGAGACAAAGACCGGTGACTTTCTTTCCATCCACCCCGGTCAGGTTTGAAAGCCTGTGATAGCACCAATTGCAGGCATCTGCCCGCCTGTGCTGTGAGGGTGGGTTCACATATGTTTACTTAAGTTTGGGTTTCAGTGAAGTGTGATACATAGTTGTCTCATCTCATGATTCAAAACACCAATCATCTAATGGGGGTTCAATGTTTCAGCAGTCCATTGCCAACAGGAAACGGAGAAGGCTGGAGGAGATGGCAGAGTCGCACACGGTAAACAAATTTACAGATCTAATTGGTCGAGGGCAGTTGTCTATCTCAGCAGCTGCTGACATCTCAAGAAGTGTAGTGACTAGGCCTTTTTGGTAATGATTTCATACGGATGTTTGGTTTATGTTCTGGAGGATTCAAAATGATACCCCAGTCCACTGCCAGCCTTCTAGAATCCAAGGTTGCCGATCACGATAATCAAGCCCATGAATGTCTGCAAGCTTTCTCAACCTTGGGAACCGATGGGTTGTATGAGAGTAACCAGGAGCGAGACCTTCATAGGTGGATGGCTGGGCTGTGGGGTTTTGACTTGCAAGCCTACGCTGTCCCCATTGACCTTCAGGTGCGCTAGTGAAACAAGATATATGTTCTTCTTACTTTATAGTTCATTGGTGGTTTGGGTTGGTGGTTTGGAATTTAGGGTTGCTTCGAATTTTAGGGATACCCCCAAAAGCAACAATCCCAAACCATCAACCCAAACCACCAAATAGGCTTTAGGTGATTTTGATGGTTTTAGTTCACTTTAGAATTTGTAAATCGAAAAGGGCATCAATGTCAAACTGATCTCAACAGATTTCCCTCAGGTTGATGGCTGCAAAAAAAAACCTCGACCAGTTTCAACTCATGTCCTGCTACCACATGAAGTCCTAGACTGCATTGCTCGTTCTGACCCTTTCGCATTTCAGAGTATCCTTTTGGGGGATCATAGTGAGCAAAGTCGGGAGGAGTTCTTTCGTCATGTCAGTAGCTTAGATCCTTGGAAGCATCACCCAGTCATTAGCGGCTGCCCTTGGAAGAAACTGGCGCCTATTCACATCCATGGGGACGGGCGTGAATTTTACAAAGAGGATGAGTATTTCGTTTGGTCATGGAGTTCTGTATTCGGTACTGGTGGTTCCATCAAAGATGCCTTTATGTTTCGATTTCCGATTGCAGTGATACCCGAGCGGCAAATGAGAAAAGACTATGTCGCTTTCCGTATTTTAGTGTAGTGTTTTGTTTAGGTTTGGTTCACCTCAAAGCTTTTACCGAGCGTACTTTTTTAATCAGCTTTTAGTTATGGATCTAAAACACCTTGTACAGAGCAATTGTAGCATCACCAACTTTTGCGATTATTCGTTTTCAGTTTGGTGGGAAGAACCTTTTCTCCCCAACCCTGCTTCAAACTCCTTTCCAAGACTTGACTCATACCCCAGCCGCAAGGTGAGGAATGCGGTCCACAAGAAGATTGCTGAGCTCACCACTTGGTCTTTGAAGGTCGCAGCCGAAGGTGTGTGGCCTCACAAGGGTTTTCGAGATGAAGAATTTGCCAAGCGGACACCCAGGTACAAGAAGAGGGGTCAAATAATAGCAAATGGCTTCAAGATCCTCGCTGAATCAAATTTCGTTTTCAATATTCATGTTTAGTTCACATTTTTTCTTTTCAAGATGGCCCTGCATTTTGCACCTGAAGCCTTCCTCAGGATATGTTTTTTTCGTTCAAAGCGGATTTGAAAGCTCGTCAACAAATGCATTTCTTCAAAAGATGGTACAAGTGCAACCAGTTTCGTGGCTTTCAAAATCAGAATTGAGATTCTGAATCACTTTGTTTCCATGACTTTTGAAAGATTTAGACAAAGCGGTTGATTTAGACCACATTTTAGAGGTTCTTTTTTTGGGTGATGCTGACAAACCCCTAAGTACAAACTATGCCTGGTTAGTAAATTGTTGTTGTCGTAAACCACCATGTTAAATCACGCATTTCTGCACCGCCACCTTCAAAGCGGCCTCAGGTTCTGCGATCGGTGCCTGGCCTTGCAAGGCAAGGATGCGGAGGAAAACCCGGCTTTAGACTATCGAAATGTCGGCCCCACTAGCGCATGGGAGTTGACTGAAGTCAGTGATTCAACATACCGAGCTATGGATACAAAATCCCCTTGGGGTGAAATTCCTGGCTTCCATTTCCATACTATCAGCCACGATTTCATGCACCATGTGTACTTGGGAACAGCCCGTGATCTTTGTGGATCTGGAAACTTGATGCCAACTTAAGTGACAGCATTTTTCACAACACAATGATATGTGTGGGCTTAAGAAAAATGATTTGCTTTCCTTCGAGTCCCCGCTTCAAATTTTGACCCTTTGCTCAACTTAGGAATTCAACTGTTGATTCATCGTGGAAGGTTTGCAGCAGAAGCACAGGGCTCCACCGACATGGACGATATCCTAGCATGTGTTCAGAAGAGTATGCGCAATACATGTACGCTGCATGGGTTTCTGGGAAACTTTCAATTATTATTTTGATTTTATTGGAACGAACCTATGGTCTTTTTTTGTTTCTTCCCATAAAGCTGCTTTCAGTTTTACCTCTAATGAGAGCACATACATATATATATATATATAGATATTTAAATATCAATGCCGCCGGTTTTCGTGTAGGTTTTATCTACCTGGCAGACCGTTCCTCACAGAAGCAAACCTGAATGGTGATGATGGGTTCGCTCAGTTGGGGACTCGTTACAAAGCTGCTCATGTAAAACTGATCATTTGGTGGCTAGCTCTGCAAACCCAAAGATTTGCTGATCAACACCCTAATGTTTCTGGGTATGACTTTGGAAATGTTTTCCCATTTTCCGATGATGGTTGCAACAACCTTTTGTTTGGTGTTGTTTTTTCGATGCTTCGACCAAAGCCCCTGCAATGCCTCTCTCCCATCCAATGCAGGACACAGTGATGAATGTCCTGGCCACGTCCGTGTATTCGCTCCAGCGTTTGATCGAACTGATGGGAAGTGCTGGGACACTTTTCACTCATGAGGAAGCTGCTGAAGCATCTGAATCGTTGAGGGCACATTTGGTTTCCTTTATGTGGTTGGCCGCTTTTCACTTTGAAAAACGTATCCCGTACTTCAAGGTGAGGTGTAAAACTCACTACTTGTTCCATGTTGCCAAGGAAATCGAGGTGACACATGTGAATCCTGCACTCTTTGAAAATTGGCATGAAGAGAGTTATCTAGGGAAGTTAAAACGTGAGGCAATCCGTTGCCACGGGTCCACATGTACCCAAAAGGTATTTTTGAGGTACCTGCTGTGCTTAGCGACATATTTGCAGCAATTTAGGAAAAAAACGATTCTTTTGGACTAAAAACTTTTTGTTGGAAGGATCAAACTTCAATCGCCCCATTCCCATTCTTGGACGAGTATAACCATGCCAGAATCTTCTCCGAGTAGGGTTTCTCCATTGGATATTGACCGCACCCCTGCAGTATGTAGCTATAGCAACTTACTATAAATGGAATGGTCTTTGTTCTAACTATCTCTAAAATAATAGTCCCAATCAAAGACTTCCAACTCAACAGATGCATGGGGTCAAGGGAGGTTTTTGTCAATCCTGTTGATGGCAGGGATCCTGCAACGTTTGAAATTGTAAGAACTATTGGAATAGACTTCACCTAAATTAGAGCCGTTGCAGGATACCAGCAATCAACAATATCCCCCATAAAAGAAATGGTAGAACAAACCTACCCAATTGGTCCAAAAGATTCGTTAACTTTGGGGTGCAATAGAGTCAAAATGGCTCATTGCAGAGCACTGTGAGGAAACGGGATGTGGGATGGAAAAAAAAACTTTCCCTGGGCAGCGCCTTTGTGAAGCAACTTTGGCCATCAAAGGATGCACGGATAGAAAACCTAACCACTGCCTAAATTCGTGATTGATCCATCAACTTGTTTGAATATGGTACTTTGAAGGTTTAAACGTAGCGTTTGGAAAACCTTATACATAACATGTTGACGGCAATACTTCACATGAGATTGAAAACCTGTGTTCTTTGTTGGATAGTGCATTTCAAAACTCTATACAGGTTATCAAAGCCCACTGCATCCCTCTTCAACATGTAGTACAATGTAGCAGTGAGGGTTTGGCATGATGCTGATGAAAACCTGGGTTGCTTGTGTTGCATCATGGATTTTACTACCCTGTGTTTTATTATGTCCAACTGCTGTGGGATTCCTTTAAACATATAGTAGACCATGAATATTCGAATTTGAAGTGACTGCAGGCAGTGCGATGAGCGGTCGTGTTGTCAAACACCCCCTTATATCTCCGTATATATAACATATAGCATTCTTCCGTACATACAAACTTGTTGAAACGTATATAATTAGCCTCCAAACCCATGAGAAAAAGGAAGGTTTGGTTTCAATTGTCTGATCGTATGACCATGGTATTCGGCTCAAGACTTCCTCACATCCATGGTGAATGGTGCATGCATGGTGAGATTGCCCACCGCAGTTCTCCTGCACTGCGCAAGCCTTTCTATATGTATTGCTTTTGCTTAAGATGCAAACCTTTTCCACCGGCCGTACTGCATGAGGCAAGCTTCCTTTGCTTGCAGCAGCTTCTTGCAAAGCTCCAAAGGATGGTTTATCTTCGGCCCTTCCCGTTTGAACCGTTCCCGTTTTCACGGGTTCCGTTTGAATCGATTCCGTTTGAATCGATGGTTTTTTCTCTGTTGTTATTCTACTATACTTGAAAAAATTCTATAATTAATTTCTGCGCATTCAAAAAAACAAAATAAAGAAAAGACAAATAGCCAGCTCAAACGGAACCGGTTAAAACCGCAACGTTCCTAGACAAAATCACAATTAATTATTTCCAAAATTTTTATAATTACATCACAATAATTTTTTATAAGTTGAAAATCTTCAACAAACCATGGAAAAACAATTGGTTCAAACGGAACCTGTTAAAAACACACCGTTCAAAGCCAAAGTTTCAATAATTTTGATATTATAAAACATGTTCTGCATATTATAAACAAAGAATTCTAAACTTATAAGAAAAACAGCCCATTCAAACGGAACCGGTTAAAAACGCACCGTTTAACCAAAATCAAAATTAGATTTTGAACTTGACATAAATTATAGAAGATGCAGAGAAATGTTTCAAAATAATTGTGATTTTGGCTTGGAACGTTGCGGTTTTTACCGGTTCCGTTTGAACCGGCTATTTTTCTTCTTCTTCTTCTTTATTTTGTTTTTACAAGAATTGCAAAGTAATCATAAAATTTTTGCAATCATAGCTAGAATTTAAAGGAATGTTTCCAAATAATTGTGATTTTGGCTTGGAACGTTGCGGTTTTAACCGGTTCCGTTTTAACCGGTTGTTTCTCTTCATTTGTTGAGAATTTTTCTCGAAAATATAGAAATTTTGAAAATAATTAATTGTGATTTTGCCTAGGAACGTTGCGGTTTTAACCGGTTCCGTTTGAGCTGGCTATTTGTCTTTTCTTTATTTTGTTTTTTTTGAATGCACAGAAATTAATTATATAATTTTTCAAGTATAGTAGAATTGCAGAGAAATGTTACAAAATAATTGTGATTTTGGCTTGGAACATTGCGGTTTTTACCGGTTCCGTTTGAACTGGTTGTTTTTCATTTTCATATGTTTAGAATATATGAGTATTTTTAATGTAATTACAAAAAGTATGTGGTTTTGCTGCTTTGTTGTGATTTTGTGCATGCCATACAAACGACAGGTTTGGATCATATGACATCGTTTGCACTGGACACCTGTCGTTTGCGCACAACATGTTCCTTTGCGCAACGTTGGATCCTCTAGGCAATGGGTAAATTGTGGTTCCTGGAGCAAGGGTTCCAAACCCTCCAAATACTGGCAGCCCACCATTGGCATTCTGAAGAAATGCATCATGACTTGGGTTCCAAGCCCTCAAACTCCGTTTGCTGCCCATCTTTCGTGTTCCAATTTTCGGATCTCCTTGCTCATATACATATTCTCAAATGCTCAAACGACAGTCTGGCTAACACATCTGCCAAGAGCGGTTCAAAGACTCGGCAAGGCCTTGACTGATGCCTCCACAATTCATTCAGGTTTTCATGGGGGGTATCGTTTGCAGGTTTTGCATATTCCTGCGTCTGCAATGCATGACAAGAAGCCATGCTTAGCGTGCTCAGAGAACCTGTTTTTTGGTACTTTTCATCGTACTGGCCTGTATTACTGTTCGAACGGGAGATCAAAATCGGTCGGCGGCAGAATTGAACGATGAGCCACTTCGAAGCAGGAATGAGTATGCAACCTGTTTAATTTATTGCACTTTCTGCTAGATTGGACTTTCGCCTGTCCAGAAACATGGATCAGACATTTCACGCATAAAGTGCTCATTTGAAAAGAAACTCCAACAAACTCAAGATCTGATGTCAAAACAACTGCTTGGAGTGGTACCTTTCGTTCAACCACAAGGCGCGTTTCCCAACTGTTGCTGGAAAAGTCCAGTTCATCTGACATTGCAAGAACCATCCTTTTCTAGGATCCGTCAATCCATGAGAGAAGGGCCAAGTCAACATGTCACAAATCAACAACTGGAACCTGAACAATGGAAAGACATTGAAAGAAATGGAAAGACAAAGAAATTACCTGCACTCTGCAACTCGTTGATGACACTGCTTCTGCCGGCTGTGACCCAGCGGCTTCAGAGCTATCTGTCAGAGTTACATTTTTGGTGATGTCACGGAACCTCGACATCACAGATTTGACTCATATGGTGAAGCAAACGCTCCGAAGCAAGGGAACGACAAACGATGTGACAGTGCTGGCTAATCAAGACTTCATACGCCCCTTGTACAAATCTGTCTGCATTCAAAAATTGGTTACTGGTTCGAGGTCAGCCTTCAAAATTCAGCGAGTTGTCAAAGCATCTTCAACTGTGACACAAATGTTCCACTTCTGAAATGAGAGGTTCGAATGGTGGAATGTCCTATGATTTCTTAAGATCTCCTTTGATTCTCTTTTGCCAGGCGTCAAACTGCGCCAACATCCAGGCTGCTTTTGCAAGATGAATAAGACTAGTATCGCGCTGCATCAATTAACTCCCACTTTCAACACTTTTGGCTTTTTTTGGCCAAAACTAGGAGCCAAGTGCCCATATGAAGTGTATGTGTGAATTTCCAAGGCGCAGCCACTGGCGAGTATTGTAGGAATAACTTCAGTTGAGTGGCTCTTTGAAGCAACTGCCTAAAGCCTATCTTGAGCTTGCACTTTCGGCACATCTCTGCTTGAGCGGCTTTTGGATTGCAAACAGCTGATTCAACAAAAACGAGCTCAATAGAAACATGGAGCTTGCCTCAAGAAACTGTTATCACTGGTTCAGGAATATCATAGCCTCAGGCGCAAACACACTTTCCGTTGAACCTCCAGAGCCTCTGCATGACCCGAACGAGATACACCAAAACCGGGCGGCCGTAGAGCCAAGCTTTTGGATCATCCTCAATGGCATGCTTAGGGGGGCCCGGCATGGCAAGGATACAGTTTCGGCCTCGTAGAAGAGAGGTTTCCTGGCAGGTTTTTGGATCGAAGTGTTGTTTCAACTGCACCCTCCCTGCTTTCGTTCAAATGAATCGCAGTGGATCGAAACAGCTGTGTTAATTCATCCAATGCAACATTGATCGAGCACAACCCACGCGGAGTTTGGACACAAACACAACATACTAGTTAGTTGGCCCCTTCCTTTTGACTTCAAACTCATTGGATATCCAAAACTCAAATGCAAAGGCTGTTATTGACGGGCAGTGCATTTACTTCCCCAAGTATGCTCCTTTCAAAGTGTGACCCCTGGTCTTAAACGGTGAAAATGTGCAACACATCTGCTACATCTGATGTCATCTCACATCAATCTTTGCTGAGAAATACTTGCTACACTGCCAACGCCACGTTCTCATTTTTTGGTCCGGATCTGTGTAGGTTGGCCCATCAATTCTGAGTCTGTCAGGAATATCTGAGACCAATATGTCAAAGCCTCACTTGTCATGTAACTATGCAGCGGTTCTGTCAACAACTGACTTAACCTTTCTTTGTGCACAGGGCAGCAGGGTAAAGGAGGTAAAGGATGTTTTGCATGGCCACAAAGGGCTTATGTCAAACCCAGGAACTTTGGCGTTCAGAAATACAAAACCATACAAAACCCTTCTGGAGTCTTGCGTTGTCACAGACTTCTGTTGGAAATATGTTGCTTTCATTGGATTGTCTTCTAGCTGATGGAATGTCATTTCATCTCTTTTTCTAGTTCGATGCACTCATGGCAATGAAATTGCCATTGGCAACTAACTCATGCGCTCGGAAGTAGGGAGTCTTGGAATTGGTGCAACCTCCGCTCACTCTCAGGCTGCAGTTCGCAGTTGCTCTTGGTGGCTGGACTCATTTCGGTATTCTTCATGAAATCACCAGAAATCAATCCCAATTTCCGTTCTAAATCGTGCGTAGCCAAGGAAGCATCGCCGGCACAATGAACATTTGGTTGGAAGCCTGAGCAGGGCGGTGCACACATACACACCGGACACTGACGAAAAAACTCTTTGGACCTGTTTCGATCTGTTTAGACAGTGGGGGCATGCGTGGTCATCCATCGAATCTATTTTCTGACCATTCCTTGCCATTCCCGTTCCTTTGGTGTTTCTCAAAATTGCCCTGAGCAGATTCCATGTTTGGAGTACAAGGAGGAATTCTCCTCCATTTGTTCTTGTCTAGAGTTATCTAACATCCTTGAGGCTGATTGCCAGCAAATCTTCTGACTTAATCTGACAAGTTGGAAATGATAGTATCAGCACCCCAGGGTCACAACCAGCAAACACTATACTCAAGGATGGTCAAACATCCCAGGTTGTTCCAGCCTTGGAGCACTTCATTGAAGACCACCTGAGCAATTTTTGTTGGATAAATTCAAAAAACAACTGGCAAATGAAGCTTAACAACTCGTGGGTACTAAAGTGTCTTGAAAAGTCGAGATGGAGGGATTGATATTTGATGATAGACAAAACGACCATTCATAGGGGGGGAAACGAAAACCAGCAAGAACCCGGAAGCAACACTTTGGGCCAAAATCGCCCCCTCCTGTCCGGCTTTAACAAACATATCTCTATATTTTTTGAAAATGCTTCTTTTGCACTCAAAACAAAGGCTTGCCACTAATAAAAACACCACACGTAGAAGCGTTGCAGCCACCGCAAATAGGTTCGAAATTGATCCAAATACTGTGATTTCTGAGCCAATTGCAGGTATTGTACTCTGTGGACCACTGAAGACCCAAGCACCTGCACAAACAATTTTTTGAAGATGACCGCGACCACGTGCATCTTTTTGGAATGCTAGTGCATCTCAGTCAGAAATCCTGCCTTGAACGAGGTAAACTGCAATCGGGGTCGGGTGACCGCGGCTGCTCTGTCTACGATGGTGTAGATTTTCACAGGATGACTTTGAATTTACGACTAGCACTTGGCACAAATTGCTACAATGAATATTCCGTGTTCTGTAGCAATCCCTTACAACGATTCAACATGTTGATTCGGTAGAAACATCATGAACCCGAGTCATTGTGCTGCTTGTTCGTGCTCACGGAAAAAGCACTGAAGGTCAGTGACAAATGCAGCAAACCCAGAAGCATTGCTCAGAAACAAAGTGTGTCGACTCTTTGGTGCGTGTGTACTCTTGTTGAAGTGTTGGGATATCGCACTCGCTGTGTGCATGGGTGGTACAAACCAAGTTCTGCCAAAATGTATCGCTGCTTTTTTGTCGTGCTTTTGTCCGCATGTTTCTTGATACGTCGGAGAGAAAAGGAATGAATCTGAAGTTCACCGTGGTTCACCGTTGGAATCTGCCAACCGTAACCGTAATGGACAAGTTGAACGGGTCGAACTTTGTCCGAATATTCGAATTCATTCAAATATGGTACAAGCAATATAAGAACTTGTTACTTCCAACGAAATCACCATGCAATTTCGACAAAATGTGTTGTTACAAAGTAATCTGACAACACCAATCGAAGGGAAATGATTTCCCTTGGTGCAACCGGGCAACTGAATACTATTGCAAAAAACATGCAAAAAGGCAACGCCAATCCTGATATTCCAAGGTCCGTCCCGAGATCTTAAGTGCATCATAATGAATACAGTATCTTTCATTTCCATGTAGTTATCTCCAATTTCCCTGAAAAAACACACAGCGCACCGCAGAGCAGTAAAGTGCCCCTTGCATCTTTTTTGAACGACTCCATGACTCCACGTCCCCTGCATCTTCGACTTCCTCACGTAGTCCCCCGATGCAACCATATGCAACCTTTAAGGTCTCCCCGGTCTCCCCTCTCAAAACTTTACAAGCGAATTTAAATGAATTTAATGGCATTGAAATTTCGAAACGTATTCAAAGCACGAAAGCAAAACACAAAATGTTGCGAAGATCTATTCGAACGACATCATTTCTGACTCGCAGAACTTTGCCATTGCTCAAACTCACATCGGCGCTGCTGGATCTGGTTGGCACACCTGACAAAATGACCGCCGTATGTCATTCGGGACAGTCACCTTATCCCAATCAAGTAGGTCTTCTGGAAAATGAAAACCCTTGAGCAATGCAAAAGCGGCCTGCATTGACCAAACCAATGAACACATGATAGTGTCTGTGTACAAAATGGATCAAAAGGATTCAAGAGGGTCCAATGCGTGCCTTTTCAGCCAACCAAGCGATGAAGTCACATCAGTCAAATCCTTACGGACATCACCAGTACAAGTCAAGTGCTTCCTTCGTATGACTCTAAGTGAAGTTATAGGATTCACATCGCGAGGGCGATGGACTGCTATTCGGTGCCCCAAACACAGTAAGACTGGCAATTTACCATAGTGACTGATAGCGCAATCAATCCTGCATGTCTCATGGCTTCTGAGGCAATCCTGTATCTGAGTGCTGCACTTCAACATACTTGCCTCAGATGCTTGCGCTCAGTGTCCACTTCTTTTTTTTTCTAAGGTGCATCTCTCGCAAAGTCTACAAAATTTTAGTCCTACAAACTAAACTTCTAAGTATCTTGTGCTCACAGCCTCCAAATTGGTGATGTTAAATCAATGGGCTTCGATTGGCGAAACATCTACCTCGACAGACTGGCCAAGTCAAAGTATGTCCAAAGGAAAGAGGGGCCTTTTGGCAGCCAGAAAAACTAAGGTAAGTGATTTTCATGATTAAATTTTAAATCTAAGTACTAAGTACAGTAACCGAAGCCTCTGATTGGGATCACGTCGGTGGAGTGAATGCAACTGGCTTGTCGGAGTATATTGAAGTCCCAAGGAGATGAGGCTGAGAGGAGAAAGGCCAGAGGCCAGATTTCGCTGGGCAGTCAGCAATGGCAATGTTGGGAAGTTTGGATTCCAGGAGAATGTGACAATGGAGCAATTTGGCCTCTGACGTGAGCCGGAGAGAGCAAAAACAACCAACCAACATCCAACGACAATCGCGCTGCAAGACAGGGAAGCGTACCACAGTGCGAAGGTCAACTTTTCAGCTCTGCATCAAAGGTGCAGAGACGAAATACCAGCGGGGCAAGAATCTTGCTAAATGACCAAACGTTGTCCATGAGACTTACACAAAAACCTACACATCTTGTCACATGACAACGTAAAATCAATAATCCTGGACACGCACAAAAGCATGAATTTAGGGTCGTTTTGCCTTTCTGCCTTGTTTTCATATCTTGGGTTGTTTTGCCTCGTTTCATCCATTTCTGCCGTGTCTAACCCTTTCTTGCCGCGAATGTTTTTGTTCACCGTACTTGGCGTAGCTGCTGCATGTACAACAAGTGAAGACTTTTCTGGATAGTGCGTGTCGAACATAAGAGAGGGCGACAAGAACGTGAGAGTCGGCTTACTCTGCCGATATGATCCTCATCTTGCCAACATCCAAAGCCTAAGTTAACAAGATTGAGTGAGTATGAAATTAGATGGGCAGTGATCATTCTTTTTGATGCCGTTTTTTGAGGGAGAACAAAAATATACCAAATCAGGAGAGTGGCAAACAGGGTTCAAAGTAATGTCTTGTGCATCGCCCTGCTTTAAAGATCGTATGATATGACAGCCAAGGTGAAATTTTGGACGAAGCTTGTACAACTTCCACCCTTTCATGTAGGACATGTGTGGTCATCCATTGAATCTATTTTTGATTCATCTGTTAGTCTCACTGTCTTAGCTGACCAAAATGTTTTCCTTGAAGTACCAATGGACCAACATCAGGCAACACCATCAGGCAACACCATCTGTGCAATTTTGAAAGGATTTCACACTGAGGGCCCCAGGCCGAGGCTGAAATCAGCAGCAAATGGGTCTCGGCAAGTTGTGACGTGATTCCTTACGATGCTGACAATAGATATGATATTATCGATATTATACTTTTTACAAATATGAATTCTGTCGAGACTCGCAAATCATACAGTGTATCAGTCTGTTGCATTCATATGCGGAAAACTATATAGGTCACATGGAAGATTCATGGAATATGACTAGACAACAAATACACATGGAAGATTCATGGAATATGATTAGACAACAAATATTGAGCAGCTATTCCACATTTGCTCAGCAGTCAAAAATCATCAAATATCTGCGAAACAAAATGATGGCAGGTCCTAATCGATCCTCATCACGTCCACATTGTGAACATGCGCTTGAGCCATCAGAACACAACTTGGGAGGTTTGCTCTAGGCCTTTAGGCCAACCATAACTGGCACAGTTCCACAGTGCATTCAAAGCAACTTTTGGTGAATCGAAAATCCATAGTGGCGTACTGTAAGGTCGATATTTTTTAGTCACATTTATTCACTTTTAGTCGATTCAGCTTAGTTCATTGACCATCCTATCAACAGGACACTCAGCGGAGCAGCGTCAATTTTTCCTTAATGTATCGGTGGGCATCTTTGGCACCGGCAATTGGTTCTGGCAGCGCTGTCGCCTGGTCAAAAGATGTGAAAAGAAT
>OMLO01001583.1_pt1 | contig 17691 bp, 16 predicted proteins | sample 1674811 | NCBI WGS metagenome assembly OMLO01 (sample SAMN06265003, study PRJEB25207) | coral metagenome | isolation source: Coral host | place: Mexico:La Bocana,Puerto Morelos, Mexico | collected 2008-11-13 | reverse complement strand
ATTCTAGTCTTCTCGGATAAGGACGATAAACCGTAGGCCCCGTCTCCTGCATCTTTACTGTAATGGCTAGCAGGGGATGTTAAAGAACCCACACACTTATCGTAAAGAGTAGGGCACGGAGTTCCGGGTGTTGTGGTCTGCTCTTTATCCATTGAGTTGTTTGTGTTGCACGCACACGTTTGCGCGGTGTCGCGTGAGTAAATAAAAAAGTAAGTAGTAAGTAAGTAAGTAAGTATAGGGCAATTATAACTTTTAACCCCTTTTTTTCACACTGGACACTTAGATGTGTACAGTAACCTATATAAAAAAAATATTGAACGCAAATATACTAAGCGAATAACACAGATGTAGTTCATGTGAACGCCATGCACCACCAAGAAGACTCTGGAAACGCATTATCCGGTAACAGAGATAAACCAGTGCATGACTGAATCCAGCGCTGGTTGATCTCTACCTAAAAAAATTGATTAGGGAACCTTTAGAGCTCATTACCAACATACGAATGCCACTTGTTAAAATATTAAAAGGTCTCTAGGTGTTATTTAGTCAGAAATCTCTCAAGTCAGAAATGAAAACTAAGTTACACTATGAAAATCTTGGATCAAGAATCTGGCCAATCATTTCATGTGTTTGCAGAGCCAAATTTTCCTCTTGCCAAGGCTTCGTTCTCTATTAGGAATCAGCGGCTTTAGGGACAAGAATAGTTTTTTTTTACCACCAAACCTGAGTGGAGCTAACCGCAAGCAGACCTGAATGGAAAAAGCAAACATATTCGAGTGGAACTAACCGCAAGAAAACACATGTACCGAAATTATGACAATCATAACTTTAGACAAATAAGAAATTGTGGCTCGGGAACACATGGTTTTGTTTCCGATTTGTTTTGTCGCTGTTTTGAATGCAAAAAGTAGTTCCCAGTTCCCATAGCTCTTACGAAAAAATCGTCAGTTTTAACAAACAAACCCCAAACGTTTGGTAAGTATACCTTGGCCCTAATGTATGTCTTGTGGTAAGAGTGGTCTGTGCCAAATGTCAATCACTTTACATCATTGCTCTGCATTTCAGCTGTTAACATGCAGCTATGTCCAACTTTCTACTCTTGACTATTCTATAACAAAAGAATCCGACAAGAAATTTTCGGTTTTAATAAATATAATAAGTATTTCACCGGGCCGGTAATTAACATTGTTACCGCTTATTAAAATACAAATTGGCTTTTGCCAATAACATCTTCCATCTAAAATAAAGATCCTGAAATCACACTGTTTGTAATAATCTACATGCAGAACAAAATGTCGTTGGTATTCACATCTACTTCACAGCATCAAAACTTGATATTGAAAATCACCTGTAGGTTCTCATTTCCACTATTCCTAAAATAGTATGTAAATATGATAGCTGCAATGACTCAGTTTGTTTAGTCGTAACAGACAGAGTAAATATTCTGATTTTATTTGCTTAAAAGCAGAAACTAAAACATCTAAATTTTTCTTCGAAAAATTGCTTTCCAAATTTGTTGTTTTCCGACGGAAAATTTAAATACTCCTAAAAAAGAAGACTAATTAACTTTCTGCAATGTCTCAAGTTTTTATTGTGTTTGCCAGCAATTGACGAGATATTTTAAACCTTGTTCGCTTTTCATTCGTTACTTTGACATTGTTTTGACATTTTCCTGTGGCATAACTTGATTAAAAGCGCTCAGAGTTTGTTAACCAGTCTTGCTTAATTTGCAGGAAGCTTTCAACTATAGATGTCTTTTGAAGACCTTTAGCTTGATCTCGTCAGTACGCTGGACATGAATTGAATATCACTTACAACATGACGTTTTTAAGGAAATAGAGTATTTTATACAGCTGTAAGACAGAATAGTAAACATCGTTAACAGCAGATACGAGCGTTGAGGTTATAGTCGCGACAATAATGTCATTTGGAAGCGCTCTCTGCGAGGATGAGAGAGCACCATTTGAATTATCAGTTACAACCGCAACTCTCTCAGTGATCTTGTTGGTTGTGACAGTACCAGGGAACATTCTTATATGCTGGGCCATCGTTAAAGACCCTAACAAAGAACTCAGATCGTCATTCAACTACTTGGTTCTTAACCTCGCCATTGCTGATCTCATCACTGGTGCTGTTACGGAGCCTTCATTTGTCGTGTTTCACGTCAGAGAAGCTTTAAGGTATGAGGTTATGAATCGCGTCGAGATCGTTCACGTTCCTTATTTCATAACTTGTACAGCATCATTGCTCAGCATAGCGGCCCTGGCCGCTGAACGATATCTCACTGTTACGTCCACATACAGAAGAACGTACTCACGATCAAGAGCAGTTATGATTTCTGTTGGTATATGGATGTTTTCCATCGCTGCTTCGTTTATTTACTTTGCAACCGGTTTTTACACTTTTGTCTTCGTGTTTGCCAACACGACTGTGATCGCTACACTTGTCATTATAACTTTTGCCTATATTCGAATCTACCAAAGTCTGCACGCCCATGTCGAGCATCGTGAAATGACAGGCAACGATCGAATCATGGAGCAGAGATTAAAATACGAGAAGAAAGCAACAAGATCTTTCATTTTTGTCCTCTTTATCTTCATTTGCTGCAATGTTTCATCCTGTGTTATGATTTACGTCATTTTGCTCTGTGACGTATGTGCCTGTGACGTCATTCACTGGCTGCGAGACTTTCAGTTTTTAATGGCTCTGGTCAACTGTTCAGCCAATCAGTTTCTCTATGCATGGCGTATGCCCGCTTTCACAAGAGCATTTAAAGTACTATTGACTGTCAAGAGAGCTCGGGTTGGAAGTGGTCGGTTGTCGTCTGTTACGGACAGAACTCATTCTGGCACTGGGAGTGTGTCAGTTCAACAGAACGTGAAGTGCAGTACAGTGTGATTATAACTGTAGAGCTGTTTACTCACTGCAAGAAAGATCTGCTAACAAAATTGTTAAAGAAATTCTCTGCTAGTGGTTATTTGAAGGGGGTGTAATTTAAGTATTCATTTCCAGCAATGTAGAAAATTCGATCTTTAAGGATGAGACATGTGATGCAAGTGGCAAAGTTACTAGCATTCGTGAAGGGGGCGGGGGAATGGGCGACGATCAGGCAGGCTCTGCAAGGGAATTTGGTTTTGTTAGCAGTTTGTATGTTAGGTTGACGTCATATCATTGTCAAAATAGTGTGGATCCAGGAGGCGATGTTATGACGAACTTTATTGTCAATAATAGGACAGACGCATGAAAAATTGACGTCAATTTGTTTCAATAACAAATTGTCAAATTAGCTTCACGTTGTCCCCTCTCACTTGTTGACGCATCGCATAAATTATAAGTCCGCGTGTCTGTCCACTTATTGACAATGAAAATTAGACAATGAGCGCGTGGGAATTTCTGCAGTTACTGTAGAAAACCGATTTTCTCTGTTTTCACTAACTTGTGTGACGAACTTGGTGAGGATTGAGGGATCCTGGTATTTGTGTAGGATTGAGGAATCAATTTTGAAGTAATGTCGAAAGGACTGTATGGAATCCAATTCGGTCGGTAGTCATACAAGCCGTTAACAAAATCGGACTTAAATAGTGTCTGCAATTGAAACAATTGCAGACACGAGGGGAGCTACAAAAACTACCAAGCGTCCAAACGCTGTATTCGACTTTTTTTAATCACTTGCACGATTACAGACCGAAATTGCTTTGGCACAGGGTTGGTCTTTCAATCTTTTCAGATATTTTAAATTGAAGTTATTAATGAATACTTTATTTGTAATGTTGCATTTGCATGGTTGCATCAGGATATGAAAACAACTGTGTTAAGTAATGGTTCCACTTGGGTGCTCTACATTGCTCTAATTACCAAGGTGGTTGTTAGAGGGGCGTGTCCATCGATTTCTAAACAAATTAATTTTGTTGCATAATGACTGCAGAAAATCTTTGGGTCATGTAGCAGCGCTACTGATTTCATGAATGGTTCAATACTCTTCATTTAAGGGAACAATCGATCAAACAACAGACACTGTCCCTAGCCCTAAAACAAGAATAACTGCTATAATGATGAAACAATGGCAGCTTAGATCTTTAAGACGTCTAGCATAAAGAACGGGGGTGGGGTTACTGTTCTATTCCATAGCATCAGCCTTACTTAAGTTTTAAAATGAATAATTATATTAATATAACAATAGTACTCGATAGGACGTCTTCTTGTTCTGGGTAATAAAATGCTGTAAATAACATGTTACTTGGTAATTGAAATAGCTTCAAGTATAATTATTATATAGACACCACCCTGCACGCGCTCTGATTGGTCAAAAGCCCATGTATTACCAGAGTATACAAACACTACATTTTTCGCTACATTATCTCAATATCATAAAGCAAATGAAGAAGCCTAATCCGTGTATTACACTGTGATAGAACACTCCGGATATCTGAGCCGTGAGAACACTCAAGCCTGCGGCTCGTGTTTTCTACACTTCCCTCGTGTTCTCAAATGCCCGTCGTGTTTTATCACAGTGTAATAAACGGATTAGGCTTCGTTATTTGTTAAGTAAAAGAGCTTTAATCAGAAACTCATAAGGGGGGATTGAAATGTGTCACATGGATCTCGTTTTCCGACTGTTTATTTCTCTTAAACAAATTTAAGGTTCGATCTCATTTATTTCCTGCCACCCGTGTTTTGGACAAATTACCTAAATTTAAACAAAAGGGGTTGCTTTAGTATAAACAGAAAATGAACTGATTTATTTTTTCCTCATTATGCATCCCAAAGATGGTTTATGGCCTGCGTTAGAGGCACGAGCTGCCAAACGCTCCGAAAAATCCATAACGAGTTCTTGATATAATCTTTAATCCAAGAAAAGCTTCTCTTTGAATAAATGTGATAGGTTTGCCGGGGACTACCCGCGGAGACTTTTAAGTCTTATTTCAGTAGCTATTAAAAGCACATTAGAGCTTCCAATGCTAATCATTTGAAGTCCTGTCGCGTTTTTTAGATCATTGTAACATTTTGTGATATAAATGGAACAACGAAACTCGTGATAAGCCTATTGATTCTATTTCATTGACTGCAGCTTCTTTAAAGATTTTCTGATGTATTTATTACTTTTCTATAATGCAAATATACAATGAACTGAAAAAAGAAAAATTTCCTGTGTTTCTACTGACACAATAGAAGGAAAGAGATCATAAGAGAACCTCGAATTCACTATAACGTCAGAAAACAATAACGCTAACAACAGCTGTCGGGTGATTCATCAGTTAAGCCAATTTTACATAGTTGTTTGTTCCACATGTAAGTAATTCATATTTACCACTGGAGTCATTATGAATAGTTAAAAACTGGGATCTGATCAAATATTAGTCTCACGAACGTGACCGGCTTTGACGAGTAAAATGAGGTTTCAAAAGCTCCATTCTACAGAATAGAACATTCATCAGTGTTTTAAGGCCTCCCGCAGGCCTGTCTAATAACGTTTTTAACTTACAAAGGAACGATTAATTACTGCAAGGAACAAGCGCTCAGCACTTAGCCTGTGTATGTACAGGGTGCAAGACGATATGTGACTTCGAGAACTCTACTGCCATTCGTGATTAAATACCGAATAAAATTCGGAACCTCGTCGGACAATTTCACGACGATTGGCCGAACGCGGCACTTGTTAACCTGACTGTAATAACCAGTGGATCGACGATTGCAAATTTTTAATCGCCTGTTTTGTTTTTAAGTGTTTTAATCTGTTCAGTTGTTATATACAATTTATGGAGCCTTTTGTGCAGTATTCGGCTATTATTATTTTTAATGTTTCCGTTTAATTATCGAGTCGCATTTAGTACGGATCATATTGGCCATTTAAACACAAAACAACAATGATCCTGAGACATTTACACCTGTTTTATATTTTTCTCTACGAGTCAATTTCAAAGTAAACAAAAGAGCTCGCTTGCAAACAGTGAAGATGAAAAGAAAAACATTCGAGCAACTTCTGACAAAATTATGCCATCGATTGCCTTTAATTTAAAACTAATGCCATGTTATGGCGTGTTAGTCAGCAAGTTTCCTGTGAGAGATAACAAATGTCTGCTAGAAAACGATGATTAAAACACGAGGTACTAGGAACTGAATGCATTATACTTAATGCTTTTTCGCATCGTAAGAGCCGATAAAGCTCACAAAATATGCTCTCTTCTTTTCCAGCTACGTCTGTGAATTCATCGTCAATCTCGAATCCGTCTTCCGCTGTCAATTCAACGCAATCCCCTGTTGAATATCTCCACTTTGATGACCAAGGAAGAAGTCCTCAGTTTTCAAGCTCTTTTTCAATCCGTGCCATTTTGTCTTCTTCGTCGAACTCTCCTCCTCCGGCACAATCCTTCCCTTCTTCCATTTCTTATGGACAACTGCTGCTGACTGGAGATGTAGGTTCTTTTGATTGTTCCGCTCCATTCCTTCATCATCACTGCTGTCATCAGGGAGTGTGCGCTGTTAACTGGCAAGCAGATAAAGGTATGTGCGATAAAATTGTCATAAATACCCCATTAAGTTTAATGTCACAATTGATTACTTCAAGAGTACATAAAAATAGAGGAATGTTGACAACCCTCTCAGTTTGGTTTCCTAGTTTTTCACTACAGTTACGCTAAAGAAAAATTTTCTGAATTCTTGATGGACTTCTTTAGGCCTTTCGTTCCAGCAAACTATAGTTGTATTCCGATAATTCGTAAACTAGACAGCACAGGATATGAATCGGGTTTATTGCGTTATTTGTTTTTCTTTTCCTGTGAGCCTCATTTTTCAGTCCACCAAAATATAACCTTATGAGCAACTTTGTCCTACACTACTGAAAAAAAAATCAAATTAAATAACTTTATATAAGTGTGAATGTGTTTGGCGCTTTCGCGCTAATTGGGGACACTTTTCCAAGCTAGAATTGGAATTTGGAAATGTTGCTTTTTGAGGAGAGGGGAAAACCGGAGTACCCGGAGTAAAACCTCTCGGAGCAGAGAAGAGAACCAACAACAAACTCAACCTACATATGACATATGACATATGAATCGAACCCGGGACACATTGGTGGGAGGCGAGCGCTCTCACCACTGCGGAAGCCGAAATTATAATTTATTCTTCTAATCAAGGAAAAAATACAAAGTGGTGGAAAATTGTTGTAGAACAGATAACAAAGTAGTGTTCACGCGTAATTAAAACTGAACCAAACGATTGCTGTTACTACAGAGCCAGACATCAAACGAGATGCAAACAAGAAAAACGGGCGGAAATCCAGCAAGAGATCACGAACCATTTTCACGCCTGCGCAGCTGGAGCGATTAGAAAGCACTTTCTCCAGACAGCAGTACGTGGCTGGAGAGGAGCGACGCAACTTGGCTTCCGTACTTCATCTGACGGAAACACATGTCAAGGTCTGGTTTCAAAACAGGAGAATCCGATTTAGAAGGCAGGCACATCAACAGTCCGACATCACCACAAAGAACTGAGTAAAAGATTCAAGCCTTCGAATGCTACAAAGTGTCCGTTTACAAAAACAGATTGCGCTTGTATAATCAATACCTCTCAAATATCGAAAACTTTTCTCTGCTTTTGATTTTTCCATAAGAGTTAGCGTAAAGAGCTTTCACGTAGGAGTTTTGTTGATGATATTTGTCAAGTTCGGGATGTAAATAAAAATGTGTAAAAAACATGAAATACAAGCGATAAGTGTTTGTCGCGAAAATTTCCACCACACCTTCCTTGTTCATAAACTTCATTTGAAAATATGTTTTTTCCAAACAACTCAGCCGCTTTTTGATATTTTTTTTTGTTAAACACTTCCTAAGATAAGTGACTCAAATTTTGTCAAATAAAAGGGAAAACGATTTTTTTGGCCTCTGAAGGTGGGAAGTAACCTAAATATACTAATCTGTTATATCATGCATGAAATGGTCTGTATAAGGAACCTATAAGGATTGTGTACAACCTCAGGTTGTACACAATAGGTATATCTATAGGTATAAGACAAATATAAGGATGCGGCAGGATGTATAAGGCCCGTATAATGATCAGTATATTTCAGGGTTGGCTAAGAAAAATACCAGGATCTTATACACTTGTGGCAGGATTCCTTATATGTCATTATACGTGCCAGTATACATCATGTATACTGTGTAAAACGGGGGGTATACTGGCAGGTCTGTGGAAGGTGTGTATACGGAAACTTCATCAAAATTTAAATCTGCATCATCTTCACTCTGATTACTTTCATGATCCTCGTCATCACATGTTTCGTTGTCATTTCTGTTAAAGGAAAAAAAAACAACTCAGCTTTCAAGAAGGTAACAAACAGATTCAAGAAGGTAACAAACGGAACAGAGGAGTGGAATTTCTTCCCAGACTAGTGCAGACAGTATTATTCTGTATATATAAACACCTTACCTTTAAGCTTCTTCTACTTGTACCATTCCCTTGTCGTCTGCATAACTCCTCCTTCGCTGCGTTTGTCAAGTCTAAGAAAAGAATAAACTTTATAAGTATATGTAGATCATTGTAACTTCGTGCGATAACGATCTTGCAGCCACGTTCTGCCAAAAGCTACAATAGATTTCCAGTTCAGGCCTGAAGTTATTGTTTAAGTGTTTTACTTTGCACCAGCCGACAAAGCTCAATCGCCGCCTTCCGAAAAGGATGAAAAGTGAATTTTTAGGAGGGTTTTTACTTAGCATGAGACGCCACTTTGCAATTGTCTCGAGCACCCGGCAAAATCGTGTACTCCAGGGGCCATGATTTAGCCCGAAAGTTGTCTTAAATGATATGTCAATTTTACTCACGTTTCCCTTCCTCGGTACTGATTAGAGACATCGCTACTCTTGTGCAACTTTTAAACCCATTCCTCAAAGTGGAAACCAAACCGAAACCGCATTAGTAATGTGACACTAAACAAATCTGATCTGGGCTATCCATGTACAATATCTTCTCATCCCCAAACTCTCCAAGTTTACTCTATTAATTTGTGTAATATTTTCAGCGCCATCTAAAACACTAAGCTAATCACGCACCGCAGGTTGTGATTCTCTTCCAATAGGCTCCGCATTCTGGGCTGAATTTGCATACTTCCTTCGATGCTAATGGTCAGCGGTCAAACTTTAAAGTCATTCTAATGCAAATTAGGATAAGAGTAAAAACCCCAGGCAGCAATATGATAATCAGTTCTTCCTTTCGTGCGTTCTTCACACGGTCAGTAGGTCTTACACCGTTCATCCTTTGGTTTTTTTCTCTGTGTAATCACTATCCTTTGTTCACCGTTCTGACCGTTAGCGTACATTGGCAACGGAAGACGAGCTGGTTGAGCAAAGTCTCCCAAATACCGACTCGCTTGAACCACGTAGCATCGACGAGTCGAGGGAACATGATGAACATGACGAACATGACGAACATGATGAACATGAAAGGAAATCCACTTTAAGATGGAGAGCATCCAAACGGCTATTGAAAGTTTAAATTACGGGGACTATATGGTCTCTCTCGACCTCAAGGATGCCTATTTCAGTGTTCCAATTTTTTGCCACGTTGGAACAATCTGTTAGTTTTGCCCCACAACAAACACCTTCATCCTCTTCGAAACAAATTACTCCTAGCCGTATGGATTGTGTCAGGAGATCCCTTACAAACAGGTGTTTCTCAGCAAGCAATCAACATCTTGTGTGTCAGCTGAACATCTGGGACAGAAAAACAGTACAGAGCAGTTTGGAAAAAGTGGTCTGGCTGGTGTAATCAGAGGAACATCAATTCCTTTCAAGCATCTGTTGATGAAGTGACTAATTTTCTGGCCGAATGTTTCGAGGAAGGCAAAAGCTATAGTACATTGAACACTTATAGATCAGCTCTGTCTTCAACCTTATGCCCTTGTAGCAATACCACTGTTGGATCTCATCCATTGGTGGGCAGATTACTTGAAGGGGTTTTCCATTTACGACCTCCACAACCGAGGTACTCGACAACTTGGGATGTTTCGCTTGTAACTACTTATCTCATGACATTATTTCCTTTGGAAAAATTAACTCTCAAGATGTTGACTTTCAAAACAGTTATGTGTGTCTTGGTTTCTGCTCAGAGAGCTCAGACTTTATGTGCACTTGATTTGAATTGTATTAGTTATCAAGAAAATTCTGTAAATCTTGTAGTTAAGGAACGTCTGCAGAATTCAAGACCTGGTTGGCCTACAGTAAATGTATCAGTCCCAGCTGTTCCCAATAATGCAAATATTTGTCCGAGGACTTGTATTACTGAGTATATTTCTCGTACAAGTAGTTCAAGAGGGGAAAATAATCAATTTGCATCGAAGCTTTTCTTTCTTATACAAGGCCTCATAAGCCTGTTGCCTCAGCTACCATTGCCAGATGGCTGAAGTCTGCGCTTTCTGAAGCAGGTGTTGATACTAATATGTAGTGTCCGTAGTGCTGTCACTTCAGCAGCTTATGACAAGGGGGCACCTATTGAGAACATTTTAAAGTTGGCAAATTGGTCCAATGAAAGGACGTTTCGCAAATATTATTTGCGTTCCTCTTCATCAAGTAATGAGGAGAATGCTAGCATTGTTTTGTCGGACGTGTGAGCCTTTTTCCTACAATATATTGTTTACATCGCTGATCATTAATCATAAATCCATTTAATTTCCCTTTGTAACAAATCTCCTTTTCACAACTTTTTCACTTAACAAAAGACAATTTCTTTTAAGTATGCAGCCAAACAATACCATTGTTACAAATCGGCGTGGCGGCTTCTGAACAAATAGCGCACTATACTCCATTCGTATCAACCTCTGGCTTAGAGCACTGTCACTTAGTGAACGAGATAAGCTTATTCTAGTTATACTCGTGGTATACCCATAGCGGAGACCCCCATAGAATCTCAAGAATGTATACCATTTCGAAACTGAACAAGCAAAACGAACAGACACGGGTGAATTTACAGCGGCGATTGAATTCTATACACTTTCCTTAAAGCAAGCTCTTCATGAACGATGATGTACATAGTTTTGTTAAAAATAAGGCTGTATCTGTTGGTAGCTGTGAAGGCTATTTTATTCCGACTTTGCTGACCACAACTGCCTTTATCCTTGCATGCAACGAAGCCCGCGTTAGCACTTCCACCCACAAGCAGCCTCTTAACCTGTTCACAATATTTGTTGGATGTCCAGTAACAGGTGAGTAACATCCATATTTTCATTTACACTAGTTCCGTCAACACTTACTTCACTTTGCCTTAGTTACATTGTATAATTATAGGATTTAAACTCACTTCCAATCACAACTTAACCGTACCTTTTTGTAATCGCAGTTTTCATTTGTTTGTAACCGTGAACAACACTTTACCTTTCTACTACAGGAAAATCATCGGTACTGAGGAAAACAACCTCGTCAGGTTTAACCAAGCATCTGGCGCAGAAGAAGAAAGCCATACTCTTATCTCCGGAGGTGTTTGACATAATAATCAAACTGATGAAATCCGACGAGGACAACGCCACGGGAGACGTCCAACCACTCTGCAAACTGTTCTCTGGCGAGCGCTCCTCCCACCACTACTCGACTGAGGACACAAGACATACCAGCAAACACCGATTTCAGAATTCTTGGCTCAACACAACTGTTAAACGCCGCCAAACTAATTGCAAAGATGGACCATGACCACGGACTAATTGATAGAATTTTATTCGCCACCCCTCTAGCCTTCAGACCCACCCTTTCGGAAATGGAGGCTGCTAAAACCGACCTGCCAACCGAAGTTATAAGGGATTTCGATGAACTATTTCAGAATATACATAATATTAACCACAATACAGAGTACACATTTGACGAAGGTGCAATCGCCCTTCTACGAGAGACAATTGACCAGTTCGTCGCAGAGGTAAATGATGCTATTCAGGATGGCAAAGTGCCGCCAAAATCAAAAACACCAGAGCTTATCTCCTTTAGTCCTTTTCAAATTCTAATTCAACAACTACGGGACTGCGGACCACGGTGGCAGTCCCATTTAGTGCCAGGCCTTTTCAACATTTTCATTAGTCAAAACCTACGGGACTGCGGACCACGGAAGCTGTAGACTTGAGGAGGGCGTGTGTGGCCGGGTATTCTGAAGTTTCTCCACTTTTTCTCTCAGTGAGTCCGCGTCCTTCCAAGGTGAAAAAATTACCGTTTGTGTTCTCTTTGTTGACAAAAATGTATGGCGGTAACTTAAAATTAGACGAAAGGTTACTTGCCTTTTTTCTAATTGTAGTTCTCTGTAAATATGCGGAGCATTATGGGCTGAATTTGCGAACTCAGGGCACCGGAGCTAATATATTTCACAAAGTATTGTGTAAATTTTGTAGTTTATATAAAAACACTTTTGAGGCGGGAACACAATCATTCAAGTGAGAAATTTATTGTGGTGAGAAGATTTCACGGCACTATAGGCTTGAAATAAGGGATGAAATAGGGTTAATCGTTACAAAAAACATGCATCTGCGTTTGAATAAAAAAAATAAAATGGCACTCCCGTATCACTAATGAGGAAGAAGTGAAGGTGAAATGGTGATTGGGAATGGAAGTAGAGAAAATTGAAGTATATTTAGGCTCATGTTATGTGTTGATACGTTCTTCCATTTAATAACATTTTTTAGTGATTGCAAAGCGCCTTTGATCATATGCACATATAAAAATAGAAGTATTAAACATTTTTATTATTATTATTATGCGTAACAAAGGGTGGCGGTTTTTGTGCAGTTAAGTTTTAGTACTGTGCACGGTCTGTCGTCGGGATGACACTCTTAGTGGAAAAGTGCAGAAAAGTACGCGAAAGCAAGAGCTTGAAAACCTGAAATTTCGATGTTTCAATTTTAGGGTTATACTTTGGAAAAAAAGATGAATGAAAAGGGAACGCAAGTGGCCATAGGAGATGCCGGCAGTTGGAATTTTGACAAATTGTACGCCAAGCGCTTGTCTTTAACCCATAGGAACAATGACTTATCTAGTGTTTTGAATAATAGCTATTGTATTAAATTAATTGTTGGTGGAAGGTTGGCTTTTAAAAAAAACAAGGAGTAGTATCAGTATCGGATTTACGGAAAGGTCGTTGTAGTCACGGCGCCTCGATTTTGTTGTCCCTTCGTGTTTTTTGTCTATTTTTTTCCTTTGTTTTTCAATTATTCAGTGTATATTTGTTATTCTATTAGTTTCACCAGTTATTGTTCGGTTACGTAACGTTTCATATTTTCGTGTACATTTTTTCATCTGTTGTCTCTATTGTTTGGTATAGCTTCTTTTACCGTTAGTTTTCTAGTTGCCGTTGTCATTATGTTTTAGTCGTCGTAGTCGCCACGCAGATCTTGTAAGTCTCGTTATTTTTCTGTCGTATTTATATTTCGTTTTGGTTTCCTAGCTGATCTATATATTTAGTTGTTTATGTGTGTTATGTTTTCAACGAATCGCTAGTAAAAGTGCGTATTTACAGTGTTTCATCGGGATATCCAAACACCGAGAAGAGAGTTGAAAATACGACGCGAAGCGGAGTATTTTTGACGAAATTCGAGGTGTTTAGATAGCCGATGAAACACGGTCTCGAGTGTTTGATATATCTTCTCAGTCGAAACAAAAACTAAGGAGTAAACGGAGAAGTAAAATCGTTAAAATCTATGCTAATTAAGACCGGGTATCCAAACCTCCTTCACGGTTGTGATTTCCTTTGTTTTAACTTGATGAATTATTAATGAGTTTGAGAAGCATTTGTAAAGTTGTGATCAATCACACAGGGTAGTAGAAATCTATTGTTTAAAGCATTGTTTAATGTCCTGTGTAAACCTTACAAGCATTTTATTTAACTTTGCAGTGAATGAACTGTTTATTGAGACAAACGGAACTTGTGAAATAATTTTGTGCGTAACGAGGGCCGAGGAAGAATTTAGTAAAGGCAGTTTTATTCTGTTAGATTTGGAAGTGTATGAGGCATGGTTGACAAGGCAGTTCAAGTTGTGATCGGCTCAGAACGACCTCGCCAAACGAGTCCGGCTTTTGCAACCATTCCAAAAATTCAAAAGAGGAGCATGCAACTCAATGCGGAATATCTCAAACAGGAAGCTATGGCCGTAACTACAAACACAAGAAGTGGCGTTATGATGACATGGTAGGGCTAATGGAGGATAAAGAGATGTTTATTCAATGGTTAATAGACGAACGCCTGGTAGCAAAAGAACGTCTGTGTCCAATATGTGATAAACGGATGACCTTGACAAGACGTTCGGATCGATCAGATTTATTCAAGTGGGAATGCAGAGAGCAGGAAAAGGGGAAGAGACACAAAGCAGAGATTTCGATCAGGAAAAGTAGCTGGTTTGAGGAAAGCAAACTGACTTTGGAAGACATGGTGAAGTTGACATACTGGTGGTGCCAGGATCTTAATCAGTTGCAGATTAAACACGAATTAGGACTCGCGGAAAGTACTGGTGCTGACTGGGACAGCTTTTGTCGGGACGTTTGCGAAATCATTATGTTTGAGAACAGCGAAAAACTTGGAGGAGAAAGCAAGACAGTTCAGATTGATGAGAGTAAATTTGGTAAAAGAAAATATCATCACGTGGAAGGTCAGTGGGTGTTTGGCGGAATTGAACAGGACGGTAGGAAAATTATTTCTTGTAGCGGTCGAGAACCGGGACGAAGGAACACTATTACCTATTATTGAAAAATGGATTGCACCAGGAACAACTATCGTATGTGATTGCTGGAAAGCCTACACCAATCTTGACAAGCATGGCTATGAACATCGAACAGTGAACCACTCGGTTGAATTTGTGAATGAAGACGGTAGTCATACAAATAAAATAGAAGGATATTGGAGGCAAGCCAATGCAAACTTCCAAAATTCCGAGTACGAAACATTTGTTTCAACTTATTTGGCGGAATTTTTGTGGCGATATACGCATAGAGGCGAGGACTTGTTCGCCGTTGTTTTTTAATGATGTGAAGGAAATTTATACAGCGACTTAAGAACCCGATACTAGGCACTAGCAAAATGACAACAATCAGGTTAGGCAAGAGATTAGTAACAGGTTAATGAGAACATTAGGGCTAAAGGTAAGGGAAAAGCATTTGCCCACTCGTTATTGTGCGAAGGGTATATTTGTAAACCGTTTGTTATGTTTTATAACGTAAATAAATAATTGGAATATGAATGTGTCATTTGTTTTTTATTTACTAATGAGCAGTTAAGAAATTAGTCGTTTTGGAGTAAGAATACCTGTTGTGTTTAACCCGTTTCACGTCGGTGGCCTTTAAAACGAGGAACTAATTTATTAATGAACACCCGTTTTTTGGATACTACTTGGCTGTTTGTCAGGCTTTCGTTTTTATAAGCGAAGCTCAAAGGTAGATAAAAGAAGATTTTGGTTTGACATTTTTAGAAAGAGGAAAAGTAGATGTTAACATTCGTGACACTAACACAAAGTCTGCAACGACTATGGGACTGCAGGTATGGTGGCCGATAACTGCCATTCGATTTTTCCCATTGTTTTCTAGAAAATTGAAAACGAAAAGAAAAAAAAGATAATTTAAAAGAAATCTTAAACCAAATCTCTTTTAAAATTGAAACGAAGTAAAATGAAATTGATAAATAACGTTCAAGTGAAATTAAAATATAGTTAAAACCATTATAAATGCGAAATTCAAGGAAAAGTTAAGTGAAGCTGAAGTTAAGAGGAAAATAAAATCAATATTAATTCAAAATTAAATGAAAAAGTAAAATAAAAATTAGAATAAAATCGTTGTAAATTGAAAAGTAAAACAAAACGAAAATTTCCATGGCCTATGGCTGCCATAGTATCCCATCGTTCTTTGCAAAGTGGACTTGGCGGTAAGAGGAGGGACTGGTGATAGTTGAGTTTGCCGTCAACAAAAATGGCTGCTCACTGGAAGAATTTCAAGACGGCGATGAAGGACAAAAGGACAGGCAAGCGTAAAGCACCTTCCCATGACATCCTACAAAAGGAAGAAATTATCATTCAACGATTAAGCATTGAGGTTTCTGGTAACGCTCAGAAATACAATCGTATAGGCCCGCGAGAGTTTGTCCCCGGCTTACGAGTATGACGAAGTGACATTAGACAATATAAAACATGCATGCATACGGCACTTTGCCCCTATAGAAAATGCATGATACGACGTACTTGCCGGTGAACAAGGTCCATCATGTGCTTCTTTGGATCAAATTCCAGACATGAAAGTTTTATAGAGCCAAACGACCGAGATGCGAATGTTGGAGGAATGACAGCGAAACGCAGGGAACGAGAGGGTCAACTGAGACGGCCTGCCAAGAAGATAAATACACAGTCGTTACCTACTATCAAAGTTCAAAGCCCAAGTAAAGCCTTCCCAAAGAGTCTTTCGGTGTTAGAAATGATGAAGCTCGGCAAAGTTATTAACGAGAAGTCTATTGAGAGAATTGAGCTGTAGGCGTTTGATCTCGCCGAAATGGCGTGGTCCAGCCAACCTTCAGCGGTAGAACTCAGTATTGCCAACGAGCCTTTTGGCAAAAGAGGGTTTCGTGAAGCGTATAAGGCTACAAGTAAGGCGCCTGAATTTTGTCGCCAGCAGTGGGTTGTTAAGAAGTATCTGCAATCTACTGTAGACATTATAAAAGAGACAAAACAAACTATTGAACAACACACAAAGAAGGTGGTACAAATGCATATGCTTGCAAGGAATTTCACTCAAAAGCTTGAGAAAGAGCTGAAAGAGGGTCAAAACTTGGAGTTACACGGAAAAACCCTTACCTACAAGCGTATTTTCTTGGGTAGAATCAATGGGGAAACGGGCGAGCGATGGGTTAAACTGGAAGAATTTACTGATGGAGAATTTATTAAATACGTCAACAACACAGGAAAACCCTGTGGGGTGGACTCTGAAATACGCCAAGAATGTGAAAGCTTGGCACACTTTTCGTATGAGCGTTCAGACGAGAATATAATGGTGGTAGATATGCAAGGAAGCGGCTATGTATTGTTCGATCCAGAAATCGCCTCTGGGGAATTGTTAGATGGTGAAGAAGTCTTATTTTCTGCTGGCAATTTGCCCATTACAGCAATTACCACTTTCATTGAAAATCATTCTGATTGCAATCTGTATTGTACCCTTTTGGGGCTTAAAAAAATGAAGTCCTGAATACTGAAAACACATTTTACACTGTTAACATAACTATTAACTAGTATTACTTATAAACAATAATAATTTGTTGTTGTTGTTCAAGTTGATATAGTTACTGTTACATTTTGAAATAACCTGACACCAATACAAGACAGTGTATGATTTGCAATGATAATGAAAAATTGATCATTTACAAGTTTAGAAGAGGAAAGTTGAAATTTTATCTGATTTTTTGATCACTCAGAGTACCGTAATACCTGTACTTTGGAACAAAATATTGATTTTTGCACAGATTGCTCAATCAAACTTTCAAAATGAATCGTATGCTTTACCCTGATACAAATTTTGTGATTACATTTACAGAAGTAAGAGTGGATTGGCTAATAACAACTTAATTTTATGAGGATAGATTAAAATTCCGTTTTAAAGTGTTTTTTTTCTGCTTATTTGAAAGACCTTTCGAAATACAGAAGAATGGCATTTTTCTTTTTGAAATATCTTTTTTCATTTCAGAGATATTGACATTTTTCTATTATGC
>OMLO01001582.1_pt1 | contig 17691 bp, 6 predicted proteins | sample 1674811 | NCBI WGS metagenome assembly OMLO01 (sample SAMN06265003, study PRJEB25207) | coral metagenome | isolation source: Coral host | place: Mexico:La Bocana,Puerto Morelos, Mexico | collected 2008-11-13 | reverse complement strand
CTTAGAAGAGTACAAGTTAAAAGCGAGGGGAGGGGACTTCCACAAAACAGTGAGATGGATACACATGGAAAGCTAAAATGTTTGGAGAGAAAAACAATATTAAAAAGTTCAGAATCTAAATTTTCAGATCTTGATTACTATTTTAATATATTTTATCATTATCAGATATGACTTGTATTCATCTACAAAACATCTATTTCCACTAGTACATGAAGGGTGCAAAAATACACAACTGTTTTAAATTAAGTACTTTTTTCTTCAAACAAGGCTCAACATATTGGCCTCTACAGGGTCCGAAATTAACTTTTTTGGCAGGCACCAACTGGCGACCAAAATTTTTTTTGCAGTTGCCAAATGGAAAAATGTGGTCGCCAAAAGTGTCGGTAAAACTTTTCCTTTGCGACGAAACACAAGCCAAAATTATTGGTCGCCAAGGGCTTGCCGGCAAAATATTTGCAATTGATGTAGTCAGATATCAAACCAGTGCTGAAATCATCTTTTGACCACTTTGACAGACCTACATTGCTACCTTTTGACACCCAAAGAATATCTAAATCTTCATCTAATTTCTTCGCAGATATTCCGTCCTTGTAATAAATTACGGAAAGATTTCGGAACATCTTTACACACCACATCGCCTGTAAATACTCATGGCGAAAGAACACATGGGGCCTCTAACACCCTCAATACTTGTGCTATGGGACACCGCTGAAAAAAACATGGCAGCAAAGCTTCGCACTGTTTGTAGCTGTAAAACATTGTGGTAGATTTATAATAAAATCGGTTTTATACTTCCAAAGCAATGGAAAGGTAAAAAGGAAGTGACCAACTGGCAGGCGGCTTTGAATTTTATTTTGATCAATTTGGCTGAAAATCAAAGCTACTGTTTGTGTAATTATCGTGGCATGAAATAGCATAGTTAATTGCCCGCTGGCAATCAGTTGTGATATTCTGGTCGCCCGTGCAAAATTTTTAGTTGCATTGGTGACCAGGAAAGCGCAATTTCGGACCCCACTCTAAGTTTTCACATTAAGTCAACAGTAAATTAGTATTTCAATCAGTGAAAGGCATGAAAAGTAAGTTGGCAGCAAAAAAAATTTGGTGATACAGGGTCTGAAATTGTGACCAGCTGGTCGCCAATGCAACTGAAAAGCTATTATTGGGGACCAGAATTTTGAGGTTAGTTGCCATTAGGGTACTAACTTCTTGAGCCCACATTCAAGGAACTGGTTTCTTTCTAAATTAAACAAGAGGCCTAGGGGTCTTAACATGGATGTTTTTTTTATTAAGTTTGCAGTGATTATCATTGGTTTCTGCTCAAAGAGTGAGCCTGTAAATAAAATTAAGTTAAAACGGTGAATGTCCTTTTCTAAAGGAAAGATAAAACCTTACTTATTATGATTGTTTTTCGATTGGGTTGAGTTGAATCATGAATAATCAAGCTGAAAACTTTCATTATGGACTGTACTTTAAAAAACGAGCAACACCTCTTCTGAAGGATTTTATTGATATAAAGATAAAAGCCTGGGCATTTTCTCTATGTAAAGATTTTTTGGGGAAAATTTCCAAGCCCCTCAGAAACTATTTTGCTTTTGTGATTACACTTCTGCGAGACCTTGTATGTGCTCAGAAGCGAAAAACAAACTTATGGTCACACAATCTTACAATATCAGAAAAAAAGACTAGCAAATACAAGAGAAGGAATTTTCTCACATAAAAAGCTCCTGATCATCTGTGGGATCTTGGCTTGATAGAAGCCACAATGAGAGCAATTGAAAGATTTCCCTTGAAGTGTTAATAGGTAATGTAAATCTATTCAGAGAGTTGTATTAAGCACACAATTACTGTACTGAAGCCTGCAATTACCGTAAAGCACCATGTTCTAAAGGTGGCAAAATAAGAGGAAAAAAACCCATATCTCGTATATTGCTGCTTTAAAGGCAGCGATTATATATTCGATACAAAAACTCAACTTAGCCGATGTTTAGAGTTGTGTACCTTGTGTGATCAACTTGTTGTTGCAAATTGCAGAGAGCAGGTCTACTTTGAGCAACAAATTTTGGCTTTGCTGCTCATTTGTCAAACTCACAACTTGTCACACACACAAAATTTGCTCACTTTTTACGACAATTTGAGGGTTTGTCTATCTCACAAAGCAGTCTCAAAGTGTTCCACATGAAGCTTTCCATGTTACAACAAAACCAACCATGAATCTGGATAGAAAAACAACAGGAGCTACCTTTGGCTACAATGTAATTACCTGTAGCCAATAACAACTTGCATTACAATTTGTGACTACCATAAAGAAAAAAATTCAACCTAATTTCTAACATGGATTGCTTTGCAACCGCATAAAAACTTGTGTTTGGTTTGAAGCAAGAAACTTACCCCTTGTATCACTGAAGTTTTTAACTCCCATAGACAAACATTTACATCAAAAATGAAGGAAAGATTGCCATTAATGACACCCAAAACAGTTAATCAGTGTACTGTAATTGACATTTAGCGGCCACAATGTTTTCATGCTGTGGGCGCATGCCAGAAACAAGTGTTTTCCTTTCAAGCAACATGGTCTCTTGCTTCATGTGTGGCTCTGGAAAGCTTTGTACCGATGGCGTGTGTTGAAGAAAATGATGTTACGTTCAGTCTCCAATCTAAGAGAGCTATCCATTTAACAAAAACTCCATTTTAACAAAATTGTAAGCTACACGATATTTAATGCCTTCACACATAGATTCTAACTCTTGCGATCATTTCATGCAAAGAAACATCTAAGAAAACTTTGCATTTTGTCGAGAAGGGAACATTTCATTGACACTTTTTTCATCATCATCATCAGTCCTTATTATCCCCAGTGGGGCATGGGGCATGAGCACATTTTCCCATCTGGCTACTGAAAAAAAATGTCAGTTGCCAGTTGGTGCCTGTCAAAAAGTTCATTTCCAACCCTGTCGCATTGGCAAACCCAGCCAAATAGCATGATTGTATGGCTACACCTGCAAAATCCTAAATGTTTTTACAAAAAGTACTTACTGAAAGATTAAAGACATTTTTTGACAACTCATCCACTTTTCCATTTTCTTGACTAGCTAGTTTTGTTAGCTGTTTAATCTTGTCTTTAATCTCTGTTATGTCACCACCTGTATCAGCCATTCCTTTCTTTAATGATTCTACATCCTGAGTTATTGTGCTAGCACTTCCTGGTAATTTGACTCTCTTCTGTAAGTCATTTACGGTTGAATTTAAATGAGCAATCTGAAGAGGCAAGAGAAAGGATGCTTATTGAATAGGCAGATTTGTATGTAGTATAATGACATGGAGGGAGTATGTGCAACACCGTACAAAGAAGACTGAACACATTTCAGAGCTGTTACAAAACCAGTGTACTGGGCTCTGACCTGAAAGTTTGTTCAAAAAGTCAACTTTTTAATTTAAAATGAGAGCTTCCTTTAGTTAAAGTACATTATGTATATACTATTAGATTTTATTCAAACTTTGTAATAAACCATGGCTCCAGGCAGTGTTGAAGTTCTTGGCATATGCATCACACTAAAACATCAACACAGGAGACACAAGTATTCACAGCAAAGGTATTTCAAGAGAAATAACAAGGCTCACCTGCTTAAGAATTGATTTATATTGATCATCATCGTGTTTCATAGCCTTTTCTTTACTAGCTTTTAGGGTGTCATACTTCTGAGTCAAGTCAATGCTTAGGCTTTCATATTCTCGTGAGGTGCTTCTATCAAATGATTCCACTATTAAGGCAAGAACGGATTATTAAGAAATTAATGTTTCAAATAAACTTCATACATGAACAAAAAATTTCTGAAAACATTTCAAAGAAAACTAGCCCATGAATAAACAAAAAATTTTGTTTAACCCCCAGGTCAAAATCCTCGGCTACACTTGTAAATAGCCAACTGGTTTGCCTCCAGCCAAATACATTTGAGAATCTTAACAATGTTACGTTTAATTTGAATTATTTGTTTTATTTTGCCAGGCCCTACTAGCCTTTGTGCTTAGTACAAACACTGCTGAGGTTAAGGGCTATTTATTTCTTCTCTTTTATTGCAAAAATTGTATTTGTAATTAAAACATAAATGAAGATGGAAAGAACATATATCAACTCAGGAATTTTTTTATTAAATATATAGAATTATATCTCCATCTTAGCTGGAAAAGGCATACAAACTACGTTGCTAAAAAGGTTAAAGAAGTCTGGGCATTTTATCTAGACCCTGCTATCACCTTAAAAACCTTGCTAGACTGCTTTCTTATGCACTAATTTAGGCATGTTTATCATACAACTGTATAAAAGCTTGGGGTTATACTAATAAATCTACTTTGCAACCTCATTTTGCTAAACAAAACAGCCATCAAAATCATTACTTTTTAAAAAATAATAATAATAATAATAATATTTAACATTTCTATAGCGCAAATTCACATCTATATTATTAAATGTGCTTTACAATAATAACATATAGAAATCCTAAAAATGTAACTACAAGGCTTTTATCTAGAATGACTTATGCTCTCCCAAAGATCAGAACACACTATGGAATCTTTAATATAGATACACTATTATCCTACTAGTTTTCACTAAATCTGTGTTATCTTAGTTTTTTTGTGTCCCTTGTGTGCTGTTTGCAAGTGTCCTTTTCTTATTTTCTCTTCTAGTATCTGACCCCCAAAAAATAATTGCTATAATCTCCAAGGATGGTTCTCCAGTCTCAATAAGCCCATTGAGGTTATTTTGGACAGTCACACACTCACTTTTTTTTTTAATAGTTATTTTTGTAAACTTTAATTCTTGGTACGAGTACCATTAAAGTTGTTGTTGAGGAGTGTGTGTATTGTCACCACCAGAATTATTAAAAATGGCAACAATATTTTATAAACTGTCCCCTCCCTTTCCTTCTTTGATGTTAACCGCCACCACTAACATTCACCTTTTTTACATGTCCCCTCCAACGATTTTGTGGTTATCAATATATTAGCCACAACCATACTGGGTGAAAAGACGTTCTCTGAATAAAGTGTCTTTTTTACAAACACAACAGGACCCCAGCCCATGCCTAAAGCCATACCCTTTTATGTTACATCCAAAATCCTAAGCATTGGCCCATGTTGGCTAAAGTGAAATTAATAATTAAGCAGTATTAAGTAAGAACAAAAGCAGCAGTACTTGGATTATTCACTGGATTGTAAGAGTAATTAGAAATTTGGAAATAGGAATAACTTTACAAAATAAAAGAAATCAAAGATAACAAATGAAGCATATTCATATAACATGATCATGTTATATAACAACTAAACTGGATGATCATTTAACAACTAAACTGCTGTTGCACTTGACTGTATATGAGATATCAACCATTTGCCTTATTACGATTGGCTACCTGTTCCAAAACAGGTGAATGAATCTAAGAAATGTGTTTACTTTTATTATTTTTCCTTGTTTCTGCAACTGTCAAATCACTCCTACTGCTATAGGCAGTCTAATTACATCAAACATTTCCCTGCATCTTATTACAAGAACCTTACGTATTTTTCAATTAAATTATTTTTCAGAAACAAATTAACTTCAAAGAAACGCATCTAGGCATCTGCAGTTGAAAAGGCAAACCCGTGAATATTCCCACCACCTGAAGTATTTCCTTTGTTCATACAATTCCTGTATTAAACATGTATGATGGTTTGAACGCGTTGCTATATTAAATGTTAATCAGAATCTTTAAAAGAGGTTCAATACTTGTGAAATATCAAATGCTATTTCCGGAAACAAACAAATGAATCATAAATATTTCTTCACAGTGACCTTCCTCCTTGCAGAGAAACAATCCGATCTGAAACGATGTCTTGCGGTTAGGCGTAGACAATAAATGTTAGAACGAGCGTATTCCTAAATAATATGACAACATTTGTATCGCAACGAGTAAGTCTTGTAAGACGCTGGAAGAGCATTCACAATGTATCTAGTAGACAATATCACGACAGGAAATATCAGTATTAAGAATCTCTCATAACCAACACACGCCAAAAGATAAAACTGCAATATCACGAGACGACAACAATAATTTGACTTCTTTCTGAAATATTTTATTTTCATAAGGAGCATCTAATTGAGGCGTTGAACAAAAGAATCAATATTAAACTTGGAGGTCTGAGCCGTGGGAGGGAATAAATATTGAGTGAGTTTCGCAACTAATTATTCACATTGTCGAAGCCTAAAGGATCAACGAGCAACGAGGTTATCGACATTCTTTGACAGGTTTGGCGATTTCTATGCCAACAATGAAACTGTCAACTGGAGATGTCAACAAACTACGTAACCCTCTTTATACGCGACAAGGAGAACTCGAGACTCAAAATCGAATTATTCATAAATTCACTGTTCCATTCAGCGCTGGACACAATATTTTTTTTGAAGTGAGCGCTTGAACAATTGTTACTTAACAATCAAACACCTTCAAGAGTATTGGAAGCTTCGGCATAAAGCAAATTTAGTTTGCATAACCTCACAAATATGTCGTAGTCGCGTGCTTGCGACTAAACATTGATATTTGAAACTTATCTACAGCAAGGCTGCATTAAATTTATTGATATCAGAACTACAGAGAAAAGGGCGACAGAAGTTATATTTTATTGCTCCTTCATTTTCACCTATACTAAATAATTGATGAGCGTCCTGTAAGGAAGAACATTCGATCAAAGTAATTGATCTACAACCGCAACTCAAGAAATGTTCTGAACGAATCATCACGCACAAAGAGTTTACTTTCGATACAATCTACAAACCTAGGGAAACATACATTTTAATTAAGGAGTGTCGGAAAAGACCGTATTTAATTTTTTTTCCGAGTTAATTTGCGATAAAACGCTGCAAGAAAACGTGTAACGTCTTGATGTTACAATTTAAACGAGGAATCGAGTAGGTCGTGTTTGACATTCTTGACTGCGCGCTGGATTTCAAGGATTGCGGAAATTTACAAAATGAAACCAACGTTTAAAAAAAAAATTACGGCTAGTACAGAGATTTTGTAGTTAAAGGTTCCGGAACAACACAATTACAAACGAATTTCCCGTACAATAAAGAATTAAAATGTAATAAAGAAGTAAAACTCAAACTGTGAATCTTCTACACGGACTACACGCCGCCTCTGGTGTAGTAAATCCGAAAAGATAATAAATCAACCGAACGCTCAACTTCAAAAATACCACGACTTACCTTTGCTTAACCTTCTTCTCATGAAATCTAAATCACGCTTGAGTCTCAAGCTAAACCAACCCAACACAACTACACACAAGACTGAGGCTATCAGGAGAACGGAGAGGAAAACCGAAGCACAAACTCGACAGCAACCGCATCTCCGTCTGAAAGGTTCGGAAAATGAATATAGAATGAACAAGATAAACATACAACAAAAACTCTCCGAGAGCAAGGTGGTTTTTTCTCTCAGAAATGGAATCTAACCTTGCAACATACGTGGACTTCCCTGGCTTGATAATTCTCTTCTTAGGTAGTGAGAATTCTTGGAGGTCAGAGTCCGAATCATCATCGGGCACAAGTGTGCCATTTCGCCTGGATGAAAGCTTCATTTTAAATTTACGCTTGGTCATTCCAACATTCGTCAGGCTCCATGTTTTGAATAAGTGGCAAAGGAGCTTGGAAAACAATTAGTTCATGCATTCATTCACCTTCAGTATTGAATCATTCAGAATCGGACGCATTTAAATAAGGCAGTAGAGAGGGGACTGGGCAATAACACAACTCTTGCTGCCATGCAAGCTGTCCTGGAATGTTTTCTTTACAAACACAGCACATTCATAAATGCTTGTTTTTTTTTTCAGGTATAGATTTGTCTGTATAAGCATGTTTTTAGCTCATATTTCCCCATCTGGCATTTTCAGCCCTAAAACTGACCTCTGTCTGTGTTTAGTTCTGGATATAAAAAAAACATGTTTTGAATAAAAAACCTCTTGCAGGGTCAACTCCTGTAATTATATTGAGTGGTATCTCATGAAAATGCTCTCCTGGAATATACCATGTTGGTTGTCTAATAACTGAGAATATTTAACCAGATGTTTTTAGAAAATTTTATTATGTGATATTACTTCCATGCTCCCAAAAAGTGATTTTTCTGTCTTGTGATTCCAGGTAACATTATATGAATTTTCCATTTTCCATCAAAAGTTTGAGCTGCACTCCAAAAAGTCAAAACATTTTTATTGGAGTTGTCACCAACAGTACTTCAAATGGTCTAAACGCTTATACATTTTTTGCGCTATCAAGTACCGAGTTTACTTTAAACCTTTTGACTAACTATATCTATTAATTTTTACTCAAAAATATACCACTCTTAAAATTCATACAAAACAACATCCAGAACCTGAGTGGTGTTTTTTTTTTATTTCTGCTGTTTGTGAAAACAGTCAGTTGGACTGTGTAGCCATGAAAATTACATGGCTGTTGAGTTATATCCTCTATATATCACTTTTCAATTGGTAAGTAGAAAAAAAAAGTCAAAACTTGATCTTCAGAGGTCACCTCTGTATGGCAGCAAATATATGGAAATACATATTGTGAAATGTAACAAGATGGATAAAATGTGCCTCTTCCTACTCCGAATTAACAATTGTAATGCTATGGACCAGAATCCTATCTAGAGAAAATGGCAGCAGATAGATAAAACTGGAATTAAGTAACGGTCCAGGAAAAAAATAACTGCTAAACTTAAAGCACACCATGGCCATTAAAAGTTGAGGTTTTGTCACCCAAATTTGCAATATTATAATATTCTGGTGACAAAGCTGAAACAAGATGGCAAGTAGTTTAGCTGGGCTAAGCTGGCGTCTTTTCTTTTCCCCACTTTTTAAAAACAGGCTGAAAATACCGTTTATAAATATATTTTACTCACAAATTTTATTTGAGTCATTTGAAAAAATAAAATTAAAATTGAAGTGATGAAGTAACATTCCATGAGTATTCTACTGAAACTTGATGGACTTACAACTAAATTTAATAAATTATATATTAATGTTTATGGGAAAGTAAATGTTCATAAATCCAACACTGGTGGCATATTGAATTATTCTCAACTCAAGCTTTCTAAAGATATTATTGTTTTAACACTCCTAAGACAAATAATTTAGTTTCCCTTAGGTTTGCCATTCATTTTGGGTAGGTGAGTAGTGAGAGTTCTCCTTCCACTTAAGCTACTATCACATTGATAAAGTTTTGTTTTCAAAGTTCCATCCTTCAAGTAAAGAGTGCAAAAATATTCAAAGTGGGACTCCAACCAAACCTGTAATATTTATAACTTTCACGTGTAGGACATCCCTCCCTTAACAGTAATGCCATTGATCCACTTTTCCCATCCTTCTCCAAAAACCTGAACACAGGCAATGCACTTTGACATGCATGTAAATTCTGATGGAGGACTAAAACAGTTCAGTGTTGAAGAGAACCAAAAACACCACTTACTTTTTCAACATTTGTTTACAAATGGCTCAAGATTATGTATAAAAAAAAATTCAATCAAATTCTCCAGTGTCTAGCAGTTCAAACCAGACATCATTTTACATGAAATTCAATCAAATGTTTGAGTTGTCTATGTTGGAATATTGCACTCTCAACCTAAAATTTGCTTAGTTGAAACGGTCAACGAATACAGAGCACAAAATAATGATATAATATTCTCTTCTACAAACAATGTTAGTTAGATTTGAGTGTAACATCTAAAATATTAATAATTTCATTGAGAGTTGTGATTTCTATCTTGTGATAGGTGACAAAGGCACAGCCCAAATAATGTAAACAATCACACATAGATATCAAGAGCAAAATAAGCTAATTGTTTTAGACACTTTTGAAAATGCAAAGAAGCAGCCACCATAATTCATCATGATGAAACATTGCTAGAAGATATATACTCATGTAGGCTAGAAGAAGGTATCAATAACTTACATGAAGTGACTTGTTTTTTCATTGACTCCAGTGATGTTTTCAGGATAATTGTGAACCACATCATGGAGATCATTGTCCCAACAGTGAACAGAACAAAGATCACTTGAAGAGCATTCCACAGTGAACAGCCTGTTCTTGACTGTGGGGCAACATGAAGTTTCCTGGTATAGAAAAAATAGAAATAAAAAATAAATAAACAAATTAAAATGACTACAGAGAAAACCACGTCAGTCTTAGCTGGTCTTCTACATTGCCACTATATTGGTTGAATTGGAATGTGAAGACAGCAGTTTTTTGTTAAGGGCTCTTGGGAAATAGACACACTAATGTCTATATCTTAGATGATAGTTATCTAAAATATGGTCTTTTTGGTCATTACATGTACAAGATTTCCTATTAAAATGCCAATTCCAAAAAAAATGAATATTTTGTAGTATCACAGAAATATAGAGTCTCAAGTTTGGAAAACTGAATTAACAAAGGGTTGCTATGGCCACTGTATCAATATACTAAACCAAGGTTTCTATGTCTTTATAACATAACTTATAAATTTTTACTTAATTTGAACACCGACTTAAACCAACCAAATTTTTCTGTGTTTCACTGCACCTTTCTTGAAAGAATCTGAGTGATATGACCTGTTTGTGACCAGAATAACAGGATTCTACTACAGTGAGAATGGATTTGACTAAATCCACAACGATTATCAACATATCAGCAACGTTATCTTGACATCATATTACCTACCATAGAGAGTTTCAGCTAAATATTGTATACCTAGACTGAGAACACAGACACATTTCTGGCATGTACCTTCGGTGGCGCAAAACAATTGCCAGAAAGCTGTCTGGGTTTGAAGGCTACAAATATACCATGCAGCAAACTAATAATTTATGCCTGCATAGTATTATAAAATGTACAAATTAGTGAAATTTTAATAAACATTTTTTGTCTAAGTTCAATACTGTGACTACAATGTGTGAAATCATTACATTATATGTCTGTGTCTCACAAGGACTGGGGAACAACAGAATTCACAAATTTGATTGGCTGAAAACAATAATTGACCATGATCTAGACTTTCCCATCTAGACCAGCACCCAGACCAATTACTTTTTGTGGTGAAAAAGTTGCCAACTAAAATACAAAAATACTAACTATTATTTTCTTATAACAGTATTAGTACAAGTGCCAAAAAGCCTGAGGATGAGGAAACTTGCTGTTTGTGAGCAAAATGTCAATAGTACCAACCAGTTACATTAAGTGAATTAAATTGTTCTTGTTTGCTGTGTAATCTCATTAACCACACTTAGATGGTCTTTATGGGAGAATCGTGTAAAGACCTCACCGCATTTGGTTTGCGCTCACAAGCTCAGTCAAGATTCTCCTATACAGACCTCCTGCTCGGTTAATAAGAGCTCATTAATCAGGACAGCTAACAATGCTAAGTTACATGTAGCTTTTCTCAGGTGGATCACCGATAAATTTGACCAACCAAGAAGGAAAAAAAATCCAAGGGTCAAGTCTTGGGTGACGAATTCCCACATACAGTCTGTGACCCCCTACCCCCTGTTACATTATTTTTTCATGTAAGCCCACAGCCAACTTGCGGTAATATAAAACAGCAGTCACAGTGGGGAGGGGGTCACAGAGTCTACATGGGAATTCGTCACCCCAATCAACAATATATATAATGAACAGTCTATATAATTCAGGGTCTACAGAATATCTACACCCAGAGAAATTGTACGAAAGAAGATGCTTATTTTGCTGTTTGCTGTGATTAGAGGTAATTCTGTTTTATTTTATAACTTTTTCAATTTACTCAATTTTTTTTTTGTTTTTCAACATTTTCTGTACACCTATACAAACAAAATATTTCAGTTGCTAAGTTAAATGGCTATTATAATCCAGTGTTTTCCAAATATTAGAAGAAACATGGCGTTGTATTGTATGATGTAGAAAGGAACTGTGAAAAAACCATAAAAATTATGACTATAGCACCAAAATCTAAGCAAAAACCTTAAGTTTAAAGCACATTATTAGTTGCTATAGTGAAAAAACCCTACCATCGCAAAGTGGATACTTCCTGAGTACCAATCTGCTAAATTATTAACTCAAAATGATATAACAAAATTATATTTCAGTATCTTCAAATCTCAAAACTCACCCGAGCGTGTGTTTGTGTTGTAAGCTATGTGATATCGACTTGAATGTAACTTGCAAGATAATAAGCTTACATACTCATACTGGAAAAGAATATAAGAACTTGTTCGCCTTTATTACTTAATTTGACCCGTCTCGTGTTTTTATACCTATCGTTAGAAAAATCTAATTAAGCTTTCGCAAGTTTATTTGAATTCGAAGGAGAAAGCTGGGGTTCAAAAACAAAGGTTGGGTGCCAAATGTTGGATTGTCTTACACGGAACTGGTTCGATCTGTGATTAACATATGATTAACAACACAGCAAGCTGAGCAAGATATTTTTTGAAATCTTATACCATAAGGGTAAGCAGATTTAAGCTTTAGTACCTTGTTCTTGGACGTCTCAGACGCGTTGGTGGCAAATCCAGGGGAGGAACATTGTCTTCGGATTCACTACTTCGGTCGACAGCTCTACGATCTTCCGCGGAGTTGTATGAAATCAACAACGACTCTTCTTTGTTGCGTTTTGCCTTCTTCGAATTCATGTTGATGACCTCCCGTCCCTTAATGCGACAGTTCGCTGTCTTTCTATCACAATTAAAGCATTGTGCTGGAATCTTTCCCGCTCACTTGAAGAATGCCAAAAATTGCTGGTGATTTCGCACTCACAAATAACGTCCTGTCTCTACAACGGCCACCGTAACACACAGAACCGGCAAATCACGATTCAGAAACTTGTCAAATTTGCTTGACGAATACTACTTGTACCTTCCAAACAACGCGTATGGTTGTTGCTGTTGTTTTATGACCAGAACTACAAGTCGAGATCCTTCTACGCAGCAGACACAAAAATTGAACGGAGCGCTGAAGCCTGTCTCGACAATTCCCACACGGGAGGGGTAAGTCGACCGCGTGCACTTCCGATTTTTCATTTGTTTCTGGTCTTATTTTTGTTGTCTAACTAATACATCATTGGAAAAAAAATGATTGCGATTTCCTTCACATTTCTGCGTATATGGTTCACAGTCAGAGTTAAAGCTGATGGTTAAAGCTGATGGACACTGCTTGCTGCACTTCCGGTTGTCCAATGGGCACTCGGGCTCTCGATTTATAGCAGCCGAGACTGATCGAGCCCGATGCGCACTCCAGGCAATTATCACCACCAAAAAGTGACCTTACAGCAACACATGTTCTAGCCTGCATCTGGTGTGTAAATGTATTTTAAACGTAAATGGCGCAACGTACATATCCAAAAACGTTTTTGTTTGAAATGGAAGAGACCTCCACCTGGGGTGTTCTCAAACCGGAAGCGAAACTTCATTCCTTGTATATCCGACTATAAAGCCAAATGTCCTCCTAAAAATATACAATTAGCCAATGGGTTGTTGTTTGTGCACCGAAAAAATTGTTTTATGCTTAGGGCTATCATGTGAACAGATGCACGAGCCAGCCTGAAATGTATTAGCACCCTTTCTTGGGGCTGTTTGGAGAGCTTCCAAGATATGCAATATCAGTTTCCCCTCACCACCCTACCCGAATTTATAATTCCTTGTCTTGAATATATCTAAAAAAAATTCTTTGAAGTTGTTTCAGGTCATACGTTTAAAAATTTATTTCCTTTTAGCAAAAGCTGCAGAAAACGTGCAAAAAACTGTAATTTCCATATTGGGTAATAATTGTGACAACTCTTGTCCACCCTGGTTGGGGACACTTTTGTATGGTTAGACTGTTTCTCGAGTCGTTTGGCAAATGGCCATAGACTTGAAGACTGTGAGATGAAATTTTGATTTCCTTCCAAAGGGCGAGGAAACTGTTTATAGAGCAACACGTAGATGGTATTCAATTGGAAGCCTCAAGCTGCAATCATGACAAGGCGCAGTTTAGTCAACTTACCTGATTTTCGTAGAGGCAAACTACTCCACGGCACACCTGAGGACATTTCGACAGGTCTTTTCTGTTGGCGGGTCAGACCTGAGACCACATCCATCAAGGGAGTGCTTAGGTGAGAAAGATTTTGTTTATTGTGTGCATGTAGCTTGCCTTGTTGAACGTGACGATTTTTATCCAACCTTCCAAAATAGGAGTTACTGCATTCATATGAGACAACAGGGAAAATTGTTTTAGTTTATGCGTCGAGCGCCTGCTTTGAGCAAATACATCAACTTCATTTTCATCACATCAAACATCCCGACATAGATCTCATTTGAAAAGGGATATATGCTCACAACAACAAAACTTGTTCGTTTTGTGAATATGAAAATTTTGAAGGTCATACGACAATATGCAAAAATAGTTGAACTCTTCAGTTGTAGTAGAAGTGCTTTTACAGATGAAAAATACACATGAGAGAATACATACCTCGGTTGGGCATTTACAAATTTTGAATATTTTAGAAATTTGGCTAATTATTTCAAAAACATGAAGTAAAGGCCGTAAAATTTTACGACTTAGCGTAGATTTTTTATAAGCTCATCATCTGGACACAGAAACAAAAAGTTGTTGTTTGGCAAAGGATATTTCTGTTAACAGTTCCCTGGTTGGTATAAATTATAGTTTTTTTTAGGTAAAATCCAATGATTTTAGACCACGCTTCAAAATAAATACTGATTTCCTGCCTGGCTTAAATGTAATAAGATCCTTTACTCTGAAAAAAGCTCGAGTCATTCACAAATGTTAGTTAATGAATTTAAATCAAAGAATAGCCAAAAAAAAAAGGTTGATGAAAGGCAGTTAGGCAAAGTTTGGCAATGACTTTCACAAGGTGTTAAACATACTGAGTACCACACTGGGAATTTTCTGCTATGTTGTAAAATGATAGCAAAAAAATATGTGATTAGGAAGTATTACTAATAATCCTTGCTTATTAACTAACTTTTGAAATTTAACTAAAATGATAAGGTTTCTTGTTCAGTTAGTTCCAGATTTTTCCATGTTGCCACCCAGAACAAAAGCAGCCAATTCAGAGGAAACAGGAAATTCAATCTGTCTAGCCAGTTAAGAATGCAAACAATTTTTCTATCTAAACAGAGGTTTTCTATAATGTATGGACAGTAGGCTGAAAGAATTGCATACATGAATTTGCTTGTTTTTTTGGCCAACAGAGTTCTATTTGGTACTCTAGAGAGCAAAGGTGAGCAGCAGTTCTTTCCCCTTGACTAAATTTAGAGCTGAATTTCCTTGATTGCAAAATGTAACTATTCCAAGATATGAAATAAAAACACATCCCAATTTTTGCTTATAAGTGACGATATGTTAAGGGAGTTACTTATATTTCAACCTGCTAAAAGATTTGATTTGTGGGTTGGGCAGAAAGTTAGAAAAAAACCTTTAATGATGTTAAAATTATGGATAACTTTGTAAATCAAAAACATCAGTTTACTGAAGGTTACATGGAATCTGCTAGTGATAGCTACCAAGTGAAGGCAAATTATTTTCCTGGAAGTGAGTTGGGCAATTAAGGTGGAAGTATGTTCCGAATGAAAATAGTGCCATTTACCCATGAAGGTGATGTGCAGTCACTGCAAAAACGTGTAATGTGTTACAAGAGGAACACCCTTGACCAGTGATTCGCTAAATGTAAATGATGTACTGTGATTTTGATCAGATTGTATAGCTAGTGAATGTTTCATTTCTGTTTATATGAAATTCTTGTGTGATTGAAATGCAAATGAAGATAATTTTACCCAAATTGAAGAAATACACCATCAGTTAAGTCACTAAAGCAAACTGCAAAGACAGGGAAATTTCTAGCTTGGGCTACGTTGTGTTGCCTTTGTACTTCTGAAGTCTTCCAAACTTCCGATACCAGAGTACGCACTCAGCAGTACAAGACGAACAAGTTTGCTGTTTGTTTTAGTTAACAAAAAAGAGATTTGATCCTTTGCAGGCGAGAAGGATAAAGTAGCCAATAAATAGGAGCTGCCAAGGTGTTTTTAAGCAAAGCATACAATCATCACCTGCTTTTATTTCACTTTTACTAAAACTGTTAATTGCAAGCAATTATTCGGGAGAATAATTTAAGGGCAATATTTTTATTTATATATCTAATTTAAACAATCCAAACCATTCTTGTAACCAAGACAAATGATTTCTCTAGTTGCTGCTGTTTGAAGAGATTGTTAGAGGTTGTATTATGTAGAAAAGGCTCAAATTACCATGGTACTGATTTGATTTTGTGCGTCACCCTACTTCCAAACCGTGTCATCTTTCTGGTCAGTGCTCCTGTTAAGTACACCCATTCTAATATGTACTCCTTCCCATGTGACATTCTTTATCTGAAATCTGCATCTCATCTGAATACTACTTATTCATCATGTTTAAACAAAGGAAATGACCATAGTAGTGGTTTGATATCTAGTCTTTTTACTATCGTGTATACTGAAGGCATTTTTGGTTGAGTGTCAATCGATAACCCTGATCAACCCTCACTCAACACTCCACTGATACCTCAGTCAACAGTCAACTTATGTTTGATTGATGGATGTGAGTTAATTGACACTGGCCGACTATTGACAGACTGTTGATCAGGTGTCATGATTGACACTCCATTGACCCCTTGGTTGACATTCCATTGACACCTCGGTCGAAGGTCAACTTATACTTGATTGATGCATACGAGTCGGGATGTTGATCAGGTACCGGTCAAGATGTTGATCAAGGGTATCAATGAACTGCAGATTCCTTCACTACACATGACTGATTTTTTTATTTTATTTTTCCTTGTTTCTTCTCAGTTTTAGATTCAAATAAGATATATTAAACACTAAGACTGCATTTGACCACATTTCGAAACACCTCAAAGCCCATCAAAATTTTTCTACATCATATTTTCAACTATCAAAAGAATAATGTTATGACTCGAACCACTACTCTTAACCCTCTGCAAGCAACAGTATCTTTTGTTGCTCATTTAAGTGTTGCATCATGTTCTAATGCTTATTCCTAAGAAATAACCCTATCCGTAAAGTGAACTTTGATGAAAATGCCCCAAATTTCACAGTGGCTTTATCTAGGTGTGTTAAACAATGTACTTTTATTTGCTTAAGTTTGCTTTGATTAACCCTTCTGCACAACATACGGGTGTCCTTAAGTCTGCACATCCATTGATCGCAGAAAATCAACCACTACAAATTGCACTGATCTGAAATGTAATCAACACAACCTGGATCACACATCTCTCAGTGTTTCAATTGATGGCTACTTGTTGGCCAGTATCTGTGGGACTCTTGTGTCAATAAATTTTTAAAAAATCAATTTTGTTTACTTATTATAAATCGCTGTTTCAGTTACCAGTCCACGAAACGTCCACACATGATTTCAATGCCTGCCAGGGAGGGTCTATTCACCTCATAGTAAGGCAGCTGATGTAAGACATTTTTCACATGTTACTCTAAAACATTTCATTAACCAATCTAAAAAATCTGTTCCCAGATTTCTGCTCTATATGTTAGTTTCCTTTGTCTAAAAAGAAAGATAGCTACGATTCTATGTGATTAGATGTATGGGTTATTGACCAAGCATGAGGTCAAGATGGCTGGATATTGGCCAAGTTCTTTTTTTGCGTGTTTATGGAC
>OMLO01001581.1_pt1 | contig 17695 bp, 19 predicted proteins | sample 1674811 | NCBI WGS metagenome assembly OMLO01 (sample SAMN06265003, study PRJEB25207) | coral metagenome | isolation source: Coral host | place: Mexico:La Bocana,Puerto Morelos, Mexico | collected 2008-11-13 | reverse complement strand
TTTTTTTTTGTTTTTGGCATGTCGATTTTGAGCCACGATGTGGTTGGAAGATGTGGTTGTTCAAAGATGTTACGTTCGTTTTGAAGGCTTCAAATTGGACTTCCTTCAGTTGTGTCGGTGGGTTGTGTTTTTCAAAATCGTCGTCATGAAATTTGTCGAAGGCATTTTCCCAGCAAGCTTTTTGAGGTGTTTTTTTCAATATATTACCCTCCCTGAAACTAACGGTTCGCACCTGAAAATGGATGGATGGAATATGATTCGATTCCTTTTAGGATGGTCTATTTTCAGGTGCTTTTACTCGCTGTCAGTTTCTTTTGGAGGGGTCGCAGATTATTGTATTTTCGTAAGTCCTGTGATGGGCCCCGACTTTTTAGAGGGACCAAATGACGGTCAATCCAAGTGAAGAGGTTCCCATCTCGAAAATTGGGGAAGCTGACCGGTGGTTGTTGCAAAGAGTTTTTATTTTCGCCCCTACTTTTCGGGAATTTATACAAATTGGCTCCTATTTTTTCAACCGGGTTGGTTCAACCCATTGAAGTCCTATTTCTGGGGACATTTGATGGGAAGTTATGTCAAAGACTCCGATGAATGCTCACCTTTTTGGGCCTATCAAAAAGGTTGACGCAATGAATGGATACGCCCTCAAGCTATTTTCAGACCCAAGGAACTCGAAACTCAACTTTGAAATCTAGGTGGGATTTCAAGTTTCAAGTTTTTTTTTGATTTTCACCCCGATTTTTCCTAGGGAAATGATCCAATTTGAAACATGTTTGAAACAAATGGGTGGCTCAACCACCTAGAAATTGTATGTAAACTGCGGGATCTGAATGTCCGATTCTATCCAAGATGGGATCTCGAAAACTGGTGGCGACTGGAGATCTATCAAAAAGCACCCTGCGAAATACAGTCATTCACCCCTTTGGGAGGGTCCAATCGCTGACTCTTAGGGATACTACATAATATATATTTGCATGATTATATTGCTTTTCAAATCCAATAAATTGGGGACAAACGCAGCAATAATTCTTGAAAATGAAGCTTAATGAAAACTCAAGTCCCTCATCTGAGTTTTTCGGGCGAGGAACAAAATAAGGCAGCGAACTACAAAAAATCACGTGCGTTTTAGGGTCAAATTAGATTGTTTTCTTGCTATTCTTTTGGATATAGGACGATATTCTCAACTGTTCAAGCATTTTGCATGTTGCGTTTTGTTGGTCGTGTCGCAACTTTTTAAAGTGAACATTTTTTTTTTTGGCTGAAAAAAAAACGGGTGTCTCGTCCTTGGGGTTCATGGCTGTCGCACGGCTTGCCGACCGCCGATTTTGGTACTCAAGCCGTAGACTGGAGTGACCCGGCGCCACGGCCCGGCACCTCGGGCCCGACCTGGGGACCGACCTGGGGACCTGCTTGGGTGTTGGTTGTTGGGTTTTCGTATTATTCAGTGAGTGAAACTTGGACAAAGAATCACCCGGGTGTTTTTTGGTTTTCGATGAACCTGGAGGTTTTGAAGGCTGTGAAATGAATCATGAAATTCCATGATGGTCAACCCGAAGCTCAGGTCCTGTCGGTCGGCGTGACCTACGATCTACTGAAACGATATCGTTGGGTGTTTTGCTTTCACCATTGGTGGTGGAAGTTCAACCCCAACAAACCACCAATCTTCAGTTTCACTGATTCACTGTCACCATCTTTTCGAAAAAAATAATGCCTCAAAGTTCAACCTTCTAGACTCAAAGTTCACCAAAACCGTCGTGGGGTGTTTTGTGACAGTGAAATCCGAAACCTGTGAAAAAGTGGTGGTAGAATCAAGCCATGTATCGGCGCCGTGTTCTTGGAGTGCCAAAGGAGGACATTTTCACAACTTGATGTCTAAGTTGTCACATTTGACAACTTGATGACTTGATGTCTTAACGAATATTCAGATATATTCAGATGCTTGTTGTGCTGAACTGTGCTGCCAAACGTCATCTTTTTTCTCTTCACCCGTGCCTTTCAACGGATAGGATCGATCAATTGCATATACCAACAGCCCAGTTTCCAAGGCGGGTCGGTGGTGTTTTCACATGTGCAAAGCGAACAGCGAACGAATTTTGGTTGTTTGCCACCCGCGAAAAACAGGACGTTCCATCAAGCCCAGCGGCAAGTGAGGCGGAAAGAAATTTCCAGAAAAAAATATGACTTTTTCAACAAAGGGATTGGCACATTTTTTTGGCACCCTCCAACAGATCATTGTCATATCCGACATATCCCCACCCAGCCAGACATGTTTGAAGTCGATGATTTCGTTTTCCCCGTTTCCCCCCGGTTTCGCCGAGGTTTCCGGTGTCATCCCGTTAGCCAACGTGCAGGGGTGCTCAGGAGCGCTCTCCTTGCTGCACCGTTTCACTGAACAAAAAACATGGGAAAAACTTCATGGGAAACACCATTGTTGTGTTTGGAATGTTGGGTATATTTCCAATATATCCAGATATATCCAAGAACTGTTTTTGGCCAGGCTTTTTTGTTGATGGCAACGCCTTTAGCAACCTTTGGTTCCGAAAGGTTGCTAAGGTATTGGAAGGTTCTGGAGGTATTTGCAAGGTTGGAGTCCTCCAGCAAATATGATTCCCGCATTCCCGAAGGCAACGACTGTATAGTCTTTAGTTGTAAATAAAGACAAGCAAAGTGATGCAAAGTGGCGATGTGTGCGAATCTGAAATCGGAAGCCATGAGAACAGTTTTGTTACAAAAGGTGCCTGTTGGAACAGCATGTTGGAAGCTGGCCGGGTCTCTGTCACAAGCTTTCTGAGATTTGACCTGCACTTACAGTAGATCATCTTAAATTTGACCTTACTCAAGCGAAACGTAGGTGTGTTTAGTTTTCCCCTGCAACACAACGTCGCGGTGTCAAAAATTCTTCAGGCTCTCCAGGGCACCGTAGAGTTATGAGTCGATAATATAGTAATTAGCCTCCAGGGAACGATCACATATCCCACCGAAAGGGAAAGGAACATCATCGACTTAAAAGTGCCGGATGGTAGATGTTAGTTCCCAGTTCCCAGGAGGTTGCCGAAAAGACGTATGATAATAAGCTAGAAATTGGTAAGTCTTGCGACTTGCGACCTTCAATCTCCACGAATCGCCGCAGGATCGCCATGTTCACACCAGGATGGACAGAAGTTCCTTGGCAGAGAAACAACAGGGTGAAGCCGCTGATCCACCGAAAGGTTCGTTCACCTGGCGCATCACGTTTCAAAAAACACTTAAGGAACCTCCGGGTCAAATCACCCGGACAAAAAATCCATGACTTGGGCTTAAAGATTCATGTGAAAAAGTTTGAAACAAAATTCGTTGTCAGTGTGATTTTTCTCACGAAAAGTTAGAGAATTGAGGTTCAAGTCAGATGGACACAGCCAAGAACTCAGGGATGACTGTTATCCTCCCACGGGTTCACGATCACATATCCCCCAAAAAAAGGTAACTGGCTCCCGATGATTTTTCCTCCCCAGGTGGGATATGTGATCGTTCCCAGGGATGAACTAAAGCTACTAAGCATGCACCTGAATATTGCTTGGCTGGACGTTTCTTGAAGTTGCAAGATGACCCCCCTCAATCCGCCTTGTGGACACTGACACGTTCTTAGGTCCCAGGAAGGAGCGGAAGCAGCAGCGCAGGAGATTTTTGGGTGAATTTGTTGGTTTTGTAGCCTCAAAGCTATAGATCAACCAATCTGTTCGTTTCGTGTGGCTATGAGTTCTGATGAAGACCACAGTGAGCAGTGACCGATCAGGATTTCATGGAATGTCATAAGGGCTTTCTGAACGTTGCTCCCGTTCTTTGTTTCTTGCATTTTTCCTGTTTTTTTTTCCACTTTCTCCAACTTGGATGATCCGCTCAGTTCTTGATTCTCAAGAAATTGTCCACCCTAAAAATGGTCAAGTGTATTCAGATTCCGCTAGTGCTTCCCCCGGGAACGTCTCTTGCAGCAGGTTTGCAAAAAATTTCAGCCAAGAATTTCAGCATGGTCAGCAGCCTTTTTGGATCCATGGGACGAACTTGTATATTTCCCTACATTTACCATAAAAACTCAACCATTCAGGTAGGTAAACATAGCATACATAGATGGTATGGGGTATGTGGAATTCCAGCTATCTAAGACCAGCTGTGGGATTTGAGGATGCTGCATGAACTACACCGGTGCATGGCGCAGTCTGGTTTGCTTCCAAGACATTTCTCCTCGAAAATTTGTTGGAAGGGGAAATCAACCGAATTTGTGAGAAGACCATAGACAATATGCAAATGCAACAGATGTGAACTCAAAGACTACCCTCCCTAAAACTAACACTTCGCACCTGAAAATGGATGCTTTTTTGCAGACGATCCGATTCCTTTTGAGGAAGGCCTATCTTTTCAGGTGCTTTTGCTCGCTGTCAGTTTCAGGGAGGGGGTATTTTCCTACCAAGTTATATAAAACCCCTGTGAATCTTCAAGTGATGAGGTCATCTCCTACCACCCAAAAAAACCACACCACCGAGGTCTAGTGGCTTTCTCCTTCAGTGCATCGGCGCTTCAAAAAAGGATGGATTCCCTGTTGAAGTTGGATGAGGCCGGAAATCTCTCTCCCACAAGATGGGTGGAAATCGTCCCCACGATAATAAGTTATATATTGAATGAGGTTATAACTCAAAAAAACCCCTGTAAATTGGCCGGAAAAATAAACGGGTTTTTTGGGCCGGGGATGAAAGAATCCCGGAAAAAAAATTGTGGAGTTAGTTTCCTTGATTCTGTTGTTGGGGTGGGATTCCTGAGGGTTAGATAAGGGGTTTGGCTGTAAAGGTCTCCAACTTTGCCTTTCAACGTCTTGTGGTTTTCAGGCTTCCAAATTCAAGAGTCGTCGCGGTGCAGTGGCACCTTCATCAGGTTCATCTGCAAGGCCGGTGAATTTTGCCAAGTCAATGATTCTGAGTGGATGGGGATTTTTATCCAAGTTGATTTGACAAAAAATCAATGGATATTATGAACAGCGAACAAATTTTTGTAACACTATTTTGGGTATATTTTGGGCTCCCTGGTCTTTGACAAGCTCTTCCTTCTATCCAAAAAAAATCAAGAACAGTTTTTTCTTCAGAACGTTCGTTTTGATGTGGTAGTGTGGTGGCGCTGTTTTCGCCTAGTTTTTCAAAACCCCAGCTTGACTGTGGTATGTTGACAGCAAGGTTCCTACTTAGCTTATTACGCCGCTGACTCAGTTGCGACAGCAAGGAAGTCAGTCCTCTAGAGGATCTATTTAAGCACGATGACATACACAACCTTCCCCAGAGTCAAGCTAGTTACAGTTGTTTCTGGTTTTGCAAAGAAACCAAAGGCAATGAAGCGGTAGACTTCGTAACATCATTTTTTACATTCTCTGCACTCCCACACTTTGCAAACCGGTGCAAAGGCTCCTACTTTCTGCACTGTGTGGCATTGGTGTCTGTCATTGTGCATGACTTGCAGGAGGCGGGGTTTTGAGGCTCTGAGTGTCACAACACCACCATGGAGGTCCCGAATCATGTCCGACATTCACGTCTTCCAGAGCTTTCCCTAAAGGCCATTGGCGAATCACCCTTGCGGCGATCTCAACGTCGGGGTGAAACAGAAGGTGCCGACATGCCGACAGCTGCAATTTGACCATTCGGTGCGATTTCAACGAATCTTTTAAGTGCCAGACTTTGATGAAACCCTTCCGACATGCTCAAGTTTGATCATTGAGAGGCTTAGACTTTGATTCAGCACCTTTGGCCCTTTTCTGGGTCTTCTGGCTGAGTTTATGTGGTGGAGGTCTTTACTTGACTTCTGGAAAACCTTCATTAGCTTCCTTGAAGCATGCTCTGTTAAGAATGTAGGAAAAAATATCCAGCCGCTATCTACTACCCAACTCCATGTCTCATATTTTTGATATACCCCCCCAAAGTTTAACATAGCCCCTGAAAATAGGGAATCCCAATTTCGGAAGGCCTCATCTTCCTTTCCCATCCATTTAACAGGGGCTTTTGCTGTTAAACTTCCAGGGGGTAAGTATATTTTTTAGGCAAAGCTGGCAGATGAATCCTTGCAGTTCCAACGAGGCTGTGAATTGTCTGATTCTCTTCAGCCTGGCGTGTGGCGGTTTGTTTGCCTTGAGTTTCATTGCACAGGTACGGTCCGAAGAGTCCCGACTGTCGGTTCCCATGTGGGTTTTTTCATGGCGCCAGGAATTCCCTTAAGGGAATGAAAGGATTGAATGAAGCTTTAAAAATTTGGTGATTTTTTGCTGGGGATGAAATTCATTCCCCTCATTTCCTAAGGACCAGTCAGTTTCAGAAGCCACTTTTTGGCAGAAAGATGTTGAAGAAAGTAGAAAGGATCATGTTGACCGAAAGCTTCATGATTCTCATGATTTTTTCTGCCTCATAATGAGCTTTAAAAATTTTCCCTTTATAGATCTGGAGTCACACCTACAGATTCTCATATGTTTTTTTTCATTTCGCAGGTCTTCTTCAAGGAGGAAATCTTCAGTGAGGAAACGTCCAGCTTTGTGTAACTGGATGAAGTCGTTATGACAGTTTTGCACCATGGATGGTTGGCTTTCAATTAGCAAGGATCATTAAATTACCCATGTGGGCGGGGAATCAAAGCAGCTGCACATGTGTGGTATTTTTCATGGGATTTTCCCTGGATTTCGTGCATTGTTTGGGTTGGTAATTCATCATGACCCCTGATTAGTTTGGATGGAAATCGTCGGCAAAAAAAGATTCAATTTTCGTTCATCTTTTCCAGGAGATGATCGACATGAATTCTGAGGGAACAACCATGAAGGTCACGAGGTATGGATCTCGGGGGTTGGAGAAGTTGAGAACAACCTCTTCTGACATTGCTGGCGATCTTCGAAGATCGAACATCTGAAAAAAACACCTTTCAGACCATTTTTTGCTCAAAATTTTGAGAAAATGCTAAGCATTATCAAGTAGTGCCCTACTTGAAGTGCAGTTGGTCCTATCTTTTGCAAAGCAAAGATGTACACATTCTATTTCGGAGTGTGATCCAGCAAAAAGGTCTGACTGAGCCGACGTTTTAAAGATTACATATAAAACTTTGTTTATATTTATAGATGTATACACTTTCACTTAAACAAACTTTTATATAGATCGCGTACAGAGTTAATGTTTAATGTTTCGTTTCGGGGGTTCAGCAGACATCGACCTGTTTTTTTTACCAAAACGAAACACCTGGGAGGCTTGTGTTTCGTGTGGTCATGGTAGCTTTCGCCCCTCGGCCTGGCATTAATGGGGGGGAAATGGCATTTTTAGTGGGTGGTTGAAACAAATTGCCCACAAACGAAACGTCAGTTGCCTGTGACTCGTCGCCGGGTCGACCGTTGAAATTCTTCAAAAAACTGCCAGTTCCAGTGAAACTGTTTTTTTTCGGCTTCTCTCAGGTGTCATTTACCTCAGGCCCCTTGGCGTTGAAAAAATGTTTCATGGTGTTTTCTTGGCCAATTTCTTAATGTTTACTATGCCTACTTAGAGGTTCAGGATACTTAGTAACTGCTTATATGTATATAGGTTTATAACCCTATTTAGGGGACATACAACCCACTTATAGAGGTTGTAACCCTGGTTACTATCCACTTACTAAGTATCCTGAACCTCTAAGTACGTGTCCTGGCAGTTGAGGTATGGGCCTTCGGGTGATCCATCCGATCCAGTCTGCAATGCTTTGTGGAATTTGACCTCGGATTTGTGCAAAAGGTTGGGTAGTGGAGGTTCAGCAACAAAAATGGTTTCCAGGTTTTTGAGGTCCCCCATAAAAATTGGGCAAAATGTTGTAAACACTTTTTAAAGATCCAATTTGGTAGTGCTGAGGAAATACCTTTTTGATCATGTCCGCACAAAAAAACAAGGATGGACATAACCTCACACCACTAACGCCAAAAAGATCAATGAGTTGACCGACCACACTTCTTCCTTGACAAATAACGAGGGATGATGTTAATGGTGGCACGCGGAAAAATCCAGTTTTCCACAACGGAAAAAAAGGGGCCGTTTATTTTTCACAAGTGTCAGGACATGTCAGGTCAAATTTTCCATCAGACCCTTTCACAGATTTTCCTTCTACTTGTGGAAAACTTCGATCTGCCAATTGCCTCCGCAGTAGATGAGGCTCCAAAAAACCGTATACGTTTGGAGGGTGTCTGTCCGTTACGTTACTGGCAGCCCCTCCTGGCAGCCCGGGAAGCTTCGCCCTGGTTCGCACTCTCGTCACTTTGGCGCTTGATGATGTGGACTTAATAGAGGAAGAGAAAAGTAACTACCCCCCCAAAAACTAACATGACAGTGGAAAATCCACCATTGAAAATGGGAATTTTCCAATGTCATGTTAGTTTTCAGGGGTGTAACCTTTGGGTAGGATGGGACTAGTCTATGAGAGTTTTTGATTACGTCCAAGTGTGGGAAAAAACAAGATCACCATTTTCAGTTCATGGGAAGAATGAAGAAAACCCTGGTTGTTTTGGTTGCATAGGGGTTTGTAGTATACCCCTTGCTATAGGGTTTATTATATCCCAATTATAGGCATCCCTATTAAACAGCCAGTGAATAAGGAAAGTAACAAGGGTTCTTTTCGTAGCTCATGTGTGTTTGTTGTAGACTCATTTTCATTGAAGGCAGATGAAGTTGAGAGTGCACCAGGGCTGTTTGAAAGCTTTGTAGCCGGTGAGTGATTGGCAATGCTTCAAAAGTTCCCCCGGAAATCCTAGAAATTCATATCCTGCAGAGTTTTGGTCGACATTTTTGCAAGAAAAAATCCAAGGAGTTTCATCCAACTGAAGCGTTGTCATGTCAGCTTGCAAGTAGTAGCATTATGGAGGGAGATACGTGTCAACGGGTGGCGACTGAGCGCCGTTCCGAGAGAACCTTCGTGTTGAAATCTCATGGAACGTTCCCAGCGGTTTTGGATATCAGTTTTCCCCATAGCACACTCAACATAAGAAAACGTTTCAGAAAGAAGACCTGTTTTTCAACTGGCTTGTTTTCACACTTGTTTTTTGCTCTGTCTAGGTGTTGGATAGCTCATGGATTGTATTGCAAGATGAGCCACATGTGTTGGGACTGTTGCAATACCTCGCAGGTTCTTCAAATATCCTTCTTCGACTACCTAACACATCAAATTTTCGCTTATCTAACGCGCGGTTTGGCAGAAAGGATGGACCAACTTCACTGTGACGTACAGCTTCCACAGTTTCGGGAAATAATGGACCATTGGTTTTGTCAGGTTTCAACCTCAAAGCCCTGGTTATGTACAAGTGAACTGCTGGAATTTCCATGAGTTGTTTTCTACGTTTTCTCCCGTTCGCCGCGATGGTTGTTATCCAGCCACACAAGCCTCGAGAAGCATGTCTATGGCTAGGAGTGTCTCTAGAAAAAGGATCAGTTGGCAATGCCGAACCTCCTCGTAGCCTTACCATCCATGTTTTTCTAGGCTTGACTTACAGAACACCTGTGATTGCTGGGAGTTTGTGTACCTTGACCACAACTCTCCAGACATGAAAGATGTAGCAAATGAGCTTGACTAGGGTGGACTCTCTAAAGTAGACAAGAAATCCTATATCAAAGGTCGGTTTCAGAATGATTTTGTCGGAGAGGGAAAAGCTTCAGCTGTTTTTGCTGGGAGTGGAAAGAGGATCCGGAAGGATTTGCCAAGTTTTTCCTGCGTTGAAAAGAGCAGAAAGAACAGGATGTTGAGTTCAATCAGAATTCATGTAGTTTCGTCTTTCCAAAAGCCAGCAAAAAATCCCATGCGCGAAAGCCACAACCGACCCAACCGGAGAAATTTCTTTGACTGCGAACATGCTGTTTTTTTTCTTGGCGATTCGTCCCTGCAAGTGTTGTTGCCTTGTTATTTCCTGAAATGATTCGGAACGTTCACAGACTAAATAATTATGAAAAGAATTCGGGCAATGGCAACAACTGAGGATAGCAAAAAAGATAAACCAAACAGGGGGAAAAAAAAAGCAAAAACGACAAGTCACAAAACAAGAGACGCAAAAAAATAGCAAACATAAAACAACAAAATACAAGTGACAAAACGAGAAACAAACAAAAACAACAACAACTTCTCGTTACAGAACAAGAAACAAAAACAAAACACGGCGATCGCCGGAAAATCACAATTGTTAGGAAATACATCTTCAATTGGTTGTGTTTCAATTGTCATGTTAGTTTCCAGGGGTGTACAGAGAATAAGATGTTGCCATATCTTCAGGTTTCGAATCAAGGCATTCGCTTGAAGGACGTCTGTAGCTGGTGAGGCTTGAAAAAAAGCTCTCTTTCCGAGCTCTAAAAGAAGAACCCGGGGTTCCTTCTTCCAGATTGGTCAAATTAGTGAAACTTGGGTATGTATATATATATATATACATAATATATATAGATATATATCTGTAAGTCAAAGACCATCAAAATAATAGTCACCTGGAATTGTTTATTGTAAATCCCTACTAAAATAATGGTCTTTTTGGAAAGGCCACTAAATTTTCATGGTTTTTGGACCCCCAGGGTATACATATATATGAGTTTTCTGGTTATGTGGCTGATTGGTAAAGTGAAAAAAGGCTTGTTTCAACACTTGAGCCTTTCCACATTTCACAATTGGTGATTGATGATTTCTGAAGGCTTTGTCAGGAGATTGTCACAATTGTGCTGGGAGACTGAAACCTTCAGGGGTTTCTTTTTTGGGTTTGGCATTGAACTTCGAAAAAAAAGGACGCTGCTTTTTTTTTTGCATCTCCGGGATGCAAAGGTCCAAAGGTGGAAACTCCTGGAAACCCGTGGCACGCTGCGGCATTCCTGCTGGAGCTTCCTCCTTGGATTCCTGGATTTACTGCCGAGATGCTGCGGTTCCGCTGAGATTCAAGAGATGCTCCCCAAAGAGATTGCACAGAAACCGAAGCCGAAGATTTCGAAGAAAATTGGAAACCAAAACCATGAAATGCAAGAATTCTGCCTTCAGAGTTGGGTGTGTTTTGTAAATTAATGATCTTTTTATACTTGGTTTTTACCGTAGTGCTGCTACAATAACTTGTTCGCAAAACTGAAGCCTGAAGACCTGAAGAGCATCCAAAGGTGACTTTCAGCGCTGCGAAAGAGATTTCGAGTACTTGATAACTTGCAGAGTGAAAAAATTGATGATCATATGGGTGTTTCCAAAACTAGGGGTACCCCAAAATGGATGGTTTATAATGGAAAACCCTATTAAAATGGATGATTTGAGGGTACCCCTATTTTCGGAAACACCCATATCATGATCATCATAGCCGTTCATCGCCTTGCACACTGGAAGGATTTTTTTTTGGTATTTGAAAGGCGTCCATGGGAAGATTGATTCTTGTACATAGCAACGTCGGCTCAACACATTGCAGAATTCTAGAGGTTTTTTGATTCTGTAGATCTGTGTGGAATCCGGGACGACGTCAGGATCCTCGTTGTGTAGTCAGTGGGTGAAATCGGTTGGATTTTCCTGATGGGTCAACCGACCGCTTCCCCATGGGCCGTACCACGGTACGCCCCGAGGATTCAAAGGATTTTTTCAAAAGGCCGAGAATGAAGGGAAACCAGAAAGATCATTCCATCCACCCGGCAACACCGTTAAAAAGGTCTCTTTGGCTAAGATCTGAATTTTAGACTGAATTTTAGATTTTTTTCCAAAAAATCCCAAGATTCCCAGTTTTTCCCAGTTTTTTCCCAGTCACGTTCCACAGTTTTTCCCAAATTTTTTCGGTTGTTTCAGACAGAAAAATCCATCCCCAAGGTCATGGCGACACGGGTCTGATGCTGAGTCTCCTAAAGTCGCTAGTAGTCACTGTAAGCAGATGGCAACAAAGAAAATTCAGAAACACCATCTTTGAAGAACTCGGGAGGTTTTTTTAGGAGATTTCTTGATCAACGAACCAGAGATACTGCGCAACGCACCTATTCTTTACACATCCAGGATCCCAATTGTGGTGCTCAGGCGTCAATGATGCAGCCCATACCTGCTGAGATCAAAGTAGGTGTGAGATGTCAGGCGAGCAGAAGGGAAGGGACATTCCGGGAGATTCCTCCGGGGATTCCCATGATCAATATCCAGGTAGGTAGGGAGGTAGGGAAGATTGCAAAAAGAGTTGTTAGAAAAAAACCGTGTCTTCTTCTTGGATGATTTTGTTCTTTTTCAATGTTTGACTTTGAGATGGATTAAAAATGGTTGGATGCTCAGCTATAATCTTCTTTGGTTTGCAAGTTTTGCTATCATTTTGAGTGTCTAAAACTAGGTGTTTTCGTGCTGAAAGGGTAGCAGGTGCTGAATTGGGGGTGTATCAGTAACTGTATCACAAATGGAAGAAAGCTTACATGCAGTGAGACACCAAAGCGGTCTTGCAGTTTACTGTTCATGTTTGATAGGTGAACCTCTTTTTGGAACTTAAAGACACTTTACGGGTCGAAGGTTTCCCACAGCAGGAGAATTTTCCATTCTCCCTTCGTTTTCCCAATCCTATCTGTTCCTCAATATACCGATTGTGAAGAGCCAAGCCTTTTGTTTATTGGCGAGGTACTTGGTAAATTCATGGGCACCGTGAAGTTTGTTGGGCCATTCGGCACAAATGGGGATTGGGAAAGGTTCTTTCACAGCGCGGGTTGGCAAAAGAAAGCAAAAGAGACTTCGATGAAATAAACTCATGCTTTCAACAATCTTTGTTTGAGTTGAGGGGCTCTTTTAAAGTCTTTTTGGAGTAGTGACTTCCTTTTGGAAGAATGATTCCATCATCATCCCCCCCCAAAAAAAAACTGCAAATTAATTTAAAGCCACCAACGAAAAAAAATCACAGCAAATCTCTCTTTGGGGTCAGATTTTATATTGGAATTTCATGGCCTTTTCCTTCAACCTTTTTTGTTTTTTGTTTGGTGCCTGGGGGAATCCGAAGGTTTCCCCCCCACGGGGTTTGACCCTCACCGCGTCACCCCCCCACGTTCCTGAGGGTCACGAAATTTGCCGCTGGCCCTTGGGTCGGGGTGGAGCTGGAGCCCCCGAAACCCGTTGGAGAGACGTGGCGTCGGAAACGTGACGGTCGTACCGTTTTTTCAGTGAAGGGTTGATACGTACAACCGATGCCACTTCGCAAAGGTTGGGGGAAAGGGGGGGTATGTATATACTGTATGTTCTCATGGTGAAAAAATGTCAGATCTGCAGAATTTTTTGAAGGGATTTGGTGAGTGGTGAAATTATGAAATTGACCAGATGGTTAAGTGCTTCAGCTCACTTCACTGTTGTGCTTTTCGTGGACACTCCCTTCAGCTTCTTGCTGCGGCCATTGCCAACTGGCAGGATGCAGAAGAGGGTAAAAACGATGGCACTGTGCAGGGTGAAAGGTGCCTGCTGCATGCGATTTTTTTTTGCTTCAGGCGACCAACATGTTTTGTGTGTCAAAACACGCTGCAATTATAGCAAATGGAGGGCTATGATGATACCTGCAAGAGATTAGATATGGGGTCCGAGCATTTTATCCTCCCATTTACTGTGCTGGTGAGGTACTTTGAGAGCAAGCCAGGACTAAATAAACTCATTCTGCGGATTTTTGAGAGCAACAGCATTTGCGACTAAACAATGAAATCATACCTTCAATGAAAGGTCATTCCACCCCACTGTTAAATGCTGCAGGACACGGCATTTTCGCCCGGCCCAACTCCGTGAGGTGTGGGTGTTTTTTTGGTACCCATGGGGTGGCAATGCAAATACCCATGGGGTGGCAATGACAGGCCTGAACCTTCATTGAATGGCTTCGTCTGGACCTTGGTGTTTTTTCCCTGGTGAAGGGAGGGGTGGGTTCCACTGATTGGGTATGTGTCATGGTTGGTGCGAAAGATGGATTTTTCCCATGGCATTTTCATGGTTGGATCTATTGCAGTATTTTTTTCCATGTTGGCAAACGGCAAACGATCTGTTTTGACTGATGCTACGAATATATGTATATATCTATATATATAGACATAGAACATGTATGCGAATTCGGATGTTCTATCCATTTTTTCCGGGTCTACTAGTCAGAAATCGATTGATTCGATGCTTTCAGGCAATGCCAGGAGAGATGCCAGATACCCCTGAAAGCGCGCCTGAGAGTGCACAGGCATCACCATCATCTCTCGAGGAGCCATAGCCTTAAGACCTTCATAACAGACAAAAGGACACAACTCACCAGCTTCTGAAGACTTTTCTGCCAAGGTCCATTCCCTCGCAAACGTGGACACGTAGAACCAGTATAGAAACTGATCTTAGGCTCAACATTGGGAAAGCATGTTGCCTTGGCATGAATTCCGTTGTTTGTCATTGATCATGGGCATGATTTTTTGATGTAAGGTTTAATGCGCAGGACCTTTGGAAAATGAGTTAAGCTATCATTGTTATTTTGGTTGGATGGGTGGTTTGCTCATTTTTTTTGAAATTGTTTTCTGAAGCCTTTCTGTTTGAAAAAGAAGTTACACCCACCATTTTGTGTCCGCTGGTGCAGGCAAGATATTTGCGTGGAAGAGCGTGTTGATTTGATTAGCCTACTCAGTGGGACGCCTCAGTCGATGATGTTTAGTCAAGGGCCTGGTATTGTTTTGGTTAAAAATCCTCTCGAAATGATTCCAAACTCTCACGACTTGTTTTTTTCACAGAAAAAAAAGATGATTCAAAACCACAGCTTTGGAGATTTTTTTTTTTTAAAAACAGAATGAAGCAAAAATGTCAAAGTGTCAAACAACCCGTGTTTTTTTTGCACGGCCGGATAGCTATCTGGCCGTCCACTATCCAAACCCTGATAGGTGGATGTGCAGATGAGGTTCAGACTTTGACAGAGGTTGGCATAGGGAATGAAATCATGGTATTGAAAAGAAAGGTAGCATAGGTTGGCATTTGTAGGGTCATATAATCAGCTTTGAGTTGGCAGTTGTAGGGTCACGACAGCGTTGTACAGGCACCCTTGTAAAGGTGGGAACCCTCATCCAGCCTGCCTTGTACAGGCAGTCGATAAGGTGGCTTCAATGATGCAAGTGGCCGACGCCCCAGACATGTCAGGCGGATCAACTCCTGGCAGGTTGGCCCGGTTGGCCCGTTTGGTATTGGGAGGGAGCTGAAGGTCCGAAGCTTCTGGCGGCTTCGCATGACATTTAAATTGCTGGGAATCATTTGAGCTGAACATGTTTGCCAGGGGCAAAAAGGGACATTAAAAAGATTCAAAAACAAAGGCCAAAGTGGTTGAAAGCAACATTTTGCTTCTCAGCGTGTCATGGTACTTGGCCTAGTAGAACTATCGCTAGAATATGATATTGAATGCACTGCATAGTAAGCTGCCTCCAGTGTGTTAGTTGTGATGCCTTTAACTTTTCCCTGTATTGAACGTGTTGCTTCGCTTGGCGTTTTCCAAACACAACATACAACCCAACATACAACCCTCTTTGAGAACACATGTCCATTTCTCCATCAGATTTTACACAGCATTTTTTTTCCAAAGAAATTCAGAAATTGCCCAACAAAAAGACCAAGTTTTCCCAGTGGGTTGATTCATCAATTCATGGGTTGAAATAAAGGGCACCTTGATGTTTTTTTCCCACGATTTTTCGCTGCTACTGAGGCCGATGAATCTAGGTTGGGATCTAAGTTCTTAAGAGATCCGTTCCGTGGACCTCTTCCCTTCCGTTTGCTGGCAAAAAATATGATGTTTCACATCCCCCCCAAAAAATGGATTTAACATAAGATTTAACCGGTTTTGGTTGTTGAACTCAGGGAAAAAAAACGGGAAACCTGATTTTTGAAACGCAGAATATATTTAGATGAAGGATTAACGATTTAAGGATTGTTTTTTTTTGCTTATTTTTTCCCCATAGTGAGACAAGAGATGTTGGGTTCAGCGTTATGTTGAGAAGCTTGTGCTTGTTTGTTTCATCAGCCAGCGAATGATGGGGTGAAAACCACGCTCTCCATTCTCATTACCCTGACAAAAGTGACCATCAAGATCATGCTATGATAAAGGTCATGATGAGCCATGATGAGAGTAAGACAGTTATTGGTAGCACTATTGTTATTAGTCTAATTATTATTTTGCTGGCGCTGCTTTTTATGGTCATCATTATGACTACTGTATGTTCTTTTTGTTGATGATCATCATATGACGCTGGTAGCTCCATTGATACTGGAGTGAGATAACTGCCCTCGCAAGGCCTGCTGAGGCACAGGCACGTTGCAGTAAAGACATGGTTGCCGGATCCAGATCAGTTGGACATGATGCACTGGGATCACATTGAGATAACATGATTGGTTGACTTGAATCTCATCAAATCTATATACACCCCTGAAGATTAACACGGAACATAATCATGGAGGTTTGGTTCAGATCATTTTCCTTTCTAAATGGGTGATGACTGTAGGTTCCAGCCGTTAATCTTCCAGGGTGTATAGGGGTTGACAAAATACAGTATCCAGTTTTGTGGGGATTCTTTTTATAAACCATGAAATTAAGGATTCCTATTGAAGCAACCAATGTTTTTTGGGAAGTGGCAAAAAGGGCTTTAGGAAGCGGGTTGAAGATGAATGAAATGAGTGTTGTTGTTGGAGATGGTCATTATTTGTACCGTTTATCTCTTGTTTGTTTAGTTGGTGATGAACCAAACCTCCAGGCAATTATGTTCCAGTCGTTAACCTTCAGGGGTGTAAACCCTAAACAACCTGGTTAGTTAATAAGGATCCTTATAATGGTTTATTATGATCCCTATATAACTGGGTAGTTTGTCTTCCCCCTATATATCCTAAACCAACAAGGGGCCCGCCGGTCACCCAGTCGGTCACCTTGAGACTTCCAGGAGGAACATGTGGTACACTGGAAGCAACAGGTGTATTGACTTGCAACACGGGACCTGAAGCTGTCTACAACGCGACTGCAGGGAACGGGAGAAGATCAAGAGGAAGATCAGATACTATCTTAGATTCTTTTCAAATCAATTTCCTGACAACTGTTGCAATATTTTGGATGCAGATGTGTAGAGTTACATGTTATATAAGTTTACTGTAAATCATCAAAAGCATTTGACGCTTATCCAATACAGTAGATAGTTGTGCAAAAAACATGTTTTTTTCGGGACGATTAGGAGCATTAGAAATCATGCACCCGAGACTTAGCCATATCATCATCATCTTGAACCTTGCATTGTTGGACATCTGGACATCTACATAGTAAATGATAGTTTGGAATTTGTGTTGAATAAACGTTGAACATCAAGAGATGCATTTTCCCAAACGAATGGGCTTAAAGCAGTGTACAACCATTGGCTGATGGTGTCAACTCTCAATTTCTAGGAGTTGTTTTTTGTGTAGCCTATGTCATTCCATGGTATGCTAGTGTGCATATCATCCAGTTTTGTGATAGAATGGTGTTTGAGACACCCATGTAAAAAATCACCACAAACACCAGGGTGAACAGCAAATGTCAAACCTCGTGTAAACAAAAGCTACCACTGACCCTGACACTTTTATAGCTGTCTTCCTAAATCTACCTTCCTAGATAAAAAACATTACATCACAAACCCCATCTTGATGATGATGATGATGATGATGATGATGATGATGATGATGATGATGATGATGAGGGCTGGATGCACACCCGAAGTTTAAAAAGTGAAAGCCCCTGAAAACG
>OMLO01001580.1_pt1 | contig 17696 bp, 10 predicted proteins | sample 1674811 | NCBI WGS metagenome assembly OMLO01 (sample SAMN06265003, study PRJEB25207) | coral metagenome | isolation source: Coral host | place: Mexico:La Bocana,Puerto Morelos, Mexico | collected 2008-11-13 | reverse complement strand
TCTGAATGACTGGTGTGTCAATCTCACACGGCACCTCAACACAACGTTGGAAAAGTTTGTAAGTGTCACGTTCTGTGCCTAGCAACATCACCTTCAAACTGAGATATTTATTACATTGAAGAATAGATCAACTATGTCATCTGAGTTTTCAACCTTGCCTATGACGCAGTAGTGGTGTAACAGTGTTCGAAGTAAATTCTTATAAATTTAACTCCTGAGGTGGTTGCTTTGTTCTCAGGGTAGCATCAGTTTCAACAAGTCCATGGCAAATTCTAACATCTCGTCTTCAGGCGTCACGGTGAGTGTGAAAGAATACTTTTCGCTCATTCATTAAACATGTAGCAGGGTCAGTAGCATTTGGCCTCTTTCCCTTGGTGTAGAGCCGTGGTGTAGAGCCCTTGGTGTAGAGCCTTAACTCTCAGATGGAGGATCTAGAGGAACCCGTGCTAGGGGAAAATTTGTCATTAAGGGGGGAAGTAAAGTTCTGTAAAAAAAAAATCGAATTTTGTCTTAAACGGAATTTTAATCTTAAGGTATTAAAGTTCTATTTTGCGAATTTCTGTTACTGTAAGTTCAAAGCTCGTTTTCTCGAAACGAGTTAGTTTTGATTTGGGGAAATGATATTTTGAGAAGCATTTATCCAATTCAGCTGTAAATTTCAGGAATTGTTGTTCTGAGTACGTTTTGTGGAATGAGCATATATCTTTTCCATTGTATTTTGTAGAAGTTATGCGTTGAAACGTGTGCTGGATTTTGTGTATCAGATTTAACTGGTTACCATTTCATTTGTTTTTACTTTTCAAAAATTTCTAAGCTTATCATAGCAAGCTCCTGGTTTTCTTTTTTAAAATATAAAAATTATTCCTTTTGATCAGTTCTGTGGGTAGGGGTTAACTTCTCTCAAGTAAGCCCTGGTATTCCCCGGGAGAGGGCCGATTTAATCAGTCAGTGTCAGGTTACAATACAGTTCTCGGGTACCAAATTACACTTTCCATCATCTTTGGTCTGTACTATGCTTTGGAATTAAATCTTAGCCAAGAAAAACGTTGGGACAAATGGTGTGTTTTTAGTCCCGCCTTAATAAAAATTAATTTGCTAATTCTTGGTCTTCGTGTGACGTCATAATTTTCCAAAACAAAAAAATATCAATCTTTGTGAAGTTCTAGTTTTATCATATGTAAGACCCTCTAAAAACTTGACGTTTTGCAACGTTTGAGCCCGACAGGGTTATTATGTAATAGGGTACGTCTGAATTTCCAAGTTTGTGCGTTGCGAGTTAAAATGTCAGACTGAGCAGGGCAAAAGATGATTTATTGTTGAAGTTTTGGCTACCTAAACAGTTCTTGCTCTAGAAGAAGTATTGATTTCGATATTTCGGAGCTCTAGAGTAATACTATTTCGTTTCGATGGCAGAACTCAATGACAGATGTTTCTGTCACTTTACGGCCGCCATGTTGGTGCCCATCTGTATGGGCACCAACATTGCGTCTTCATACAAAGCCCTGTAAATTTGGGTGGAACACTTTTCCGAATGACGCGCGAATGAATTAGCGCACAAATCTAAATCTTGGCGAAGTGGTTTAAATATCAATAATCTTTCATATCCCATTTTCTTGGCCTAATTTATTGAATGGTTACGATTTATGTTTTTGATGGCGTGACACTGCAAACCAGCCATTGGTAGTCGTATTAATGAAAACAAACATCCAGTCCAAGATGATAAATATAACTACCATGATTCTCTGCAGGCTCGTCTCATCGAGGGAATTGTCCATTGGTTTTAGGGAACAAGGAAACTGGAGTATTTATTTCAGGGAGCAGGGGATATTTTTAATTTATTTTCAGGGAACAAGTAGATTGTTGGGAACAAGGGAACACTAATCTTTTTTCAATAATATATTTTTTTAAACTTTCGAAGCCCACAAAATGTAAAATCTATAACGTACTGTGTACTTGAGTGTCAAGCGAGATTATTTCGAAATGATTATTATTACGAACTGCGCAAGGCATTACTAGTTTGTTAGATTATTTGAAGTATCTGCATCTGTTTGGATAGAAGTTTGGACTTCACACAAAGAAATACACCTCGATCACAGTAGATACCCCACGCAATCGAGAGACTAGAGCCAGTTTACTCCTTTGACAAAAAGTGTCAGTGTTGATGCGGTTATAAGCCTCTTGGTATCACCGCTATGACACAAGGCCCTCAAGGAACTGTTTCATCTATTGTCCTGGAAGATGAAAGAAGAATCTTGAAGTCTCTGCGTAACATCAACCGTAATTCAAGCCTTACCACCAAATGTAGTATCAAAAGTCTTCTAACGCTTTTGGTCAAAAACACATTTTCAGAAATGAGAGGTGGTGCCACTAATATGCCCGTACAGCTTGAAGTCGATAAAGTTTCAGCAGGGCAGTCAAGAAACGGTTGAAGAAGCAATTTTTTTTACACCATTTGCTTACTTCACAGCTCCCAAGTCCTATTAACCACCGGTTTTCACCACCATACAATACAAGGATTTAACCAGGTTATGCCTTCCAAAGGTACACAAACTATCTGAAAAGCAAGTGAGTGAAATGAGGAACTGGAGAGCAATGTATGGTCCGAGTGTCCCCCACAAAACAGTGCGAAACATGACAACCCAGGAACTCTGCCCATAAATCTGCACGCAGTTGATTGACTATCGGACTGTACAGCCGCAGTCCCAGTACCGCATAGGGAAACAACAGAGACTTTTTACAAACAAAGCCAGATTGTCTGTGTTAAAGTTGTTAATTGTTCATAATGGGCTGTCTGCCAGAGAATGTGAGTGTTGGCACGAAGATGGTCAGTCTAAGTGTTCATTCAGGATCCGTTCAATCCAGTGCTGTTCACGGAAAATGCAGAGAGATATGTCGATGTGAGAAACATTGTTTGTGCCCTAACCTGCTATAACTACCGTGAAGGTATCTTGAATAAGCTTGAATAAAAAGATGATCTTATCCTTCTCCTTGACGTGCTTTATCATACCAATAAGTCGTCACTGTCACCGAGCCAACCGTTACAGTAGAGATGACAAAAGCTGCCGCCAATGAAGTGCAGCATGACCGGATCTCAAGGAGAAGAAAGAGGCGGCTCCAAAGGGATTTTTTCTACTATGAATAAAAAGTAAAACAAGCAAACAAATGTGGGGAACAATAATAAACATTTTTGTGGATCAAGAGAACTGCGCAAAAAATTTTTCGGGATCAAGGGAACATGAGCGAAAAGCATATTTAGGAACAAGGGGTTTTATTAATGAGGAACAAGAGATAAAATCCAAAAAGATGAAGGGATCATGGGAACATGCACCCCCCTGGGAGGAGCTCTTCATTCCCCGGTGGCGAATCGATAGGGGAACCTTAGGTACCGGCCGATATCACTTGGGCTATGAAAAACCCTTAATTCATAGCTGGGGAAACTAGAGGACCCCGAAACACCTGCTACTCAGTTTTACAGGAAGATATGGCAAGTAGAACCAGGACGCAATGGAGAAAGAGAGCCATCTGCAAGGTCTAGCTTTAAGGGTGAACTGTCGTTTTGTCTGAAGGTCTGTTTCCACTATTGTTATCCTATACCATAAAGAGGTCTACGAAAGACTGTGGGTCTCGATCAAAACAAATGATGCTTTCCTGAAATTAGTCGTTCACGTGGTAAGATTATGTGGATAAAATATGTCATCATGTGGATAAAATATGTCATAGTCATTATGCTATCTGAATATAAAATCAGACATTTGTAGAGACCAGCAAAGGGAATGTCTATAAACTGAGGTTGGTTAGGGCAAGAATGATTAACATAAACTCATTTCTTTCCAAACAGGTACTTCAAAGATTAGAATTTGACCTGGAACACTTGAAAATCTACTCGCTTCTCTTTGGCCAAATTCCAAGCTTCATTGCGAACCAGCAGTTTGATTCGTGCATGCAAAATGGCACCCAACTCATGGGAGGACTCATTTTTGGCATGCAGGTAGCGGTAGGTTGATCACCATCTCATGTTGCTTGATAATTCCTAATTCCGTGGGATGCCTGTGGCAGGCCACGGTAAGGTTTCGCCGGGGTTTCTTTCTCTTTGTCGACGCAAAACGGCAAATTTGATTGAAAACGAAAGCCACGTGACAGCTAATCTCACTCACTAATCGTGATCCTTCAATTCTCTCTAACTTCACAATTCATTCCAATGCTACGGTCAAAACCCAAAGCATCCCACGGAATCGCCTTTAGGCGTCTTGTTTAAACTGGTATCTACCTTTTGTATAAAATAACTGCAAGCCGGTAAATCTGTGTCGTGGCAGTTAAAAAATTACTAGGGATTAAAATTTACAAATATTCTTGTTTTCACGGTGCACTGACCAACAAAATAAAATGTTTATGCTACATCTACATTTAATTCAGTCGGTTACGTCTTTTGGACATCGCACCAACTTTGCTCAAAAATAGATTATAAAATAAGTTGTCAAATACAGCTGAAATAAGTGTAAGGTTGTTGAGCTTCTATACCTAAAGTCCAATTATTTTCACTGTTTACTTTTGCCCATTTGTGAGTTACATATAAGAACGCTTTACTTAAGCCACTGACAAGGGTGGTGAAGCTTCACAAAAAAATATATGGTGGTGTAATTATGATCAAGTGACGGCATAAAATCAATAGAGGAGCCGTACTAAATGAAATCTCAACGTTTTGGTCTTCATCTGCTTTCTTGTGATAGGAATCGTTCTTAAGTGGCACTTCCCCTTTTCCACCACTGTTCGTCAACGGGGGAAGATTGGGCAACCAAACCCGATACCAGGACCTCAGCCGTGAAATAGCAGAACTGAAAGGACAAATGAGGGAGCTGGTCGTCATTCTCGGAAGCAACAGCTTTGGATCTGTACAAGTCTTCAGCAAATAAAAACCCAGTTCCTAAAGGAAACTGATCAATGTGCAGATGCACTGCAAAACAAAGCGCTGGATTATTACTTTTTGATTTGTAAAGCACTTGTTTTTTACTGATTGATCCAAAATGATTGTAAATCTTAAAGGAAAATGAGGAATAAAAGTAACTTACCAATTGGAAATCACAGTCATAATCATTTCGATCATTTCATTTTGACCATCAACAAAAACGTTTCAAATTGTAAATTCTTATAGTGAGAGAGAAGTAAACGAAACTAAGGCCGACGTAGAGGCACACCATTTGAAAACCATACTGCACACTATATAAAACATAGCAACACTCTATTGAAGCCACTCACCAGTGTAACCCGTGTACATCAGTATACGCGCATGCGCACATAGGTTTAATTACGTTGCTTATCTTAATTACACATCGGTATCCCTTAGATCTATAACTAATCAGTAATATTATTCACGCTGATATTCGAAGAATGGAAGGGGAGAGCTTTTACAGCACGCATTGGTCGAAAAAGGTACACGTACGTTCCATTTGTTGAATTTCGACTTTTGAATGAAAAAAGGAGCCGATGGTTCTCAGAGCTAGCTATTGCCTTTGTAAAGGAATGAACGTCATTGTTATGTCTCGTTAGATGTTAAGGGTTTTAGAACAGCTTCTGGTCACTGTGTTTAACTCCTGGCATGGCTCGTCAAGAACCGTACGTAGTTAGGTGTTAGGATGTCAGAGGCTTTCAGACACTGACTCACACTGTAGCTGCAATCCAGCTTCTGAGAGGAATCTGCAAATAACACATGCTTGAAGTTAATTCAGTTGCAACATACTGTCTTCATGTTCACTCAACAAGCATTGGGTGCTGCGCTGTTTTTGTACTGACAGAAAATCAGAAAATCGCCATTGATCAATTAGTGGGTGAAGCGATCCATGTTCATCGAGCTTGTTTCCTCGAGTATCACTAATTTTTTTTTGTTCTGTTCAATATCTTCTCTCTTCATTGCTGTGCATGTTTTCAAGAATAGTCGTAGCAAAAAGGAATTCAGATGTCGAACAAGGCGTCCCAAGTCCATTTCGCAAGAATTTAGTGGTGATGTTAAAAGTTTTACATCCAATCAAAACCGTGCAGTTAACAATGAAACAGTTTCAAAATAAAAACACCAGCGCGCAAAGTCTATTGGGTGAACATGGGCCTTTAATTGTGGCCTTAAGAGAACAACTGAGACCTGATTACAAACACAAAACGCACCGTCCGTGGTGCAGCTCCTTTAAAAGATGAGTATAAGCAATCGTCAGTGACGTTTCTTCATCAACGTCTCCAATAAAATCGTTGAAACCTTCGATGATGGTCATCCAGTTTCTAATCTGACTTTATCTGTGACTAAACAGCCGGCAGGTTATTAGGGAACTAACACTTGTACTTAAATTCCCTCCTTATCCTTCTTAGCGAGGAGCCTGAACACTACCTTGGCTGATCAAAAAGCATGATCTGTTTTCAAATATGTATTTCTTGGAATCCTTTTTCGTGTATTTATCGAAAAAGCTTACTTAGCATGGTTGTAATCATCTCGTATACAAAACAGAAAACCAGTTGATTTGTTCAATTACCATGAGTGATCCACTCGTCTTGAGCGACATACAAAACCGCTGGTACACAGTACTGTGCTACACCATGTTCAGTTGGACTGGCACAGTTGAGCATCCACACGGGAACAACAACTCGAACGTAATGCTGCAAGGAAATTAGTAACGCAACCATGTGAACCATACAAATAGCACAACAACAATACCTATGTCAAGGAACTGGTGCGATCATGCTGCTGTTAGAACGCTTTTCTACCTTTAGATCAGTGATCACGTCATTTAGTGGAAAGAACGAGACTTACAGGCAATACTATCAAAGCGTAACCAAGCAATTAGTTTTAAAGGACCAGACTTATAACTCCATCGATTGACTGGCAGACAAACACTTGATTCAAAAGTAACTTCCCCTCTGGTTGTCTAAACATCAGTCATCAGCGACAATTCTCCGTAGTACTTACATCAACCACAGGATATAACTATACGGCGGAATACGGTTCAGTTCAGTTATTGGCCAGACTTCTACATAATCCTCTTACTAAATTAGAAGTAAGGTAAGAGCCTACTTCACTGCTCGAAAAGAATAGGAAACGTAGTCTCTGGTGTGCCCCATCCTCACTCATTTACGGCTTGGGCCAGTGAAGTGAGACAATGAATCCCACAACCACCTCTGCATATACTGATATCCACCAGATCTCACCCTCGCTTGAGTTGAATTGTAAAGACGCGTCCATTTTCCACTTACCCTGGGATAGCCCATGCAATTATCCAGCATGCTTAGTTCAGTATCGGTAATCGCGTACACACACCCTTCAACTGAGTGTTCTGGACTGAATTCTACATTAGGAAAACCGCCAGCCTCATCAGATGTGCCTGTATGTCAATAATGCAAAATATAACAGGATTGTTAACAGCCTGAATATCACCTTAATAATTGCACAATTGTTCTTCCCGCTTTATGGGCAGACACAACTTGATTTAAATACTGCCTAGGTTTCGACATTTCGTATGGTGAGCACAATGTTCGCAGTTCTTTCAGATGCTGATTTGGTACACCAGTTATCAAAGAAAACAACTGAAAACGATCAAAGTGATGGTGTCTTTCTCTTAAAACAACCTGTAGCTCCGGCTGTTCATGGCTGTATGCTGAAATACTGTTCACAGGCACTCGACTCAGAAAGTATTCTTCATAAGTACACAACAACACTCACCCCTCTTGTTGAATGAAAGTTGAAATCCAAACAAAATTCCCCACAATCGCGTTTTTGGCTCTCGTCGCAGATAAATAGCCATCCTAGAGGCCATAAATGAAAAAAAGGTTATGTTGATTTGTTGGTCAAACGGAAACTCGTATCCAGTGTTTGCTCGTTCATTTGTTCGTTTGCTGGCTGTCTGCCTAGTCTGTCCGTCCCGGTTCCACCCGTTCATCCCTGTGATACCAGTTCGTAAATGTTAGGGCTCCTATCCAATCAGACATGCAGGCTATAAAGGCCATAACGGCCATGAAGATACCCAGAAGTACAGCAGTACCTGTTAGGGTTCATTTCTGGTCCATAAGCGAAGTAATACAACTGTCCCTCAGGAGGTTTTGCATTGATGTTGAAACATAGAGGTGGGAATGGCGCGATGGGCTTCTTCTTTGAAAGATATCTACAAAATAGCAACAAAGTACTCTTGGGGTTACTTCACTGTTTACGTCCGTACAACAAGAGCTCGAATATATTTCAAAGGCTTGTGAACTTAGAATATTATGACAAGATAATTATTACAGAGAAAACTTGAGGAATTCAACTGTATTGGGCATTCTCGCAAGCCATGCAGTTTTCTGTTAACCACAGCTACATGCAGATCATCCCAAAGTCCCCGAAAAAATTTGAATACAAATCAATTTTTTAGAAAAAATACGTACGCAACTACAGCTTAACTGATATGAAGTTTATATGAAATAATTCATATAAATCATTCTTCACTTTCATACACCTTAACTCCTAACAATTTCCATATAAATTCCTCTGCAGGTGTCTTTACTTTGAATGCAGGCTTTAAGTGATTCAGCCTCGAGCTAGTCTTACATGGAGAAACCTATGTATTTATATTTACATTCAATACCCACGCTGTGTTTCACTTTCCCTTATTACTTTATTTTGGAACTAGCGAACGTAATAGTGTACAAACCTTGACTCCGAGAGGGGCATTGGTTTGGCTACAACCTCCAAATTTGAGAAGTCCTCCTCGGCATCATCAACGTAGCCACAATCACCGCCATCGTCGTCATCATCGATCTCCTCACTACACTCATGGTGTTGTCCATCTGGATAAAAGTCTTCATGACCCGAGCTCCGCGCCCCAGCATTGTCACAATTACTCTGATTTACTGTATCTCCAAAGTTTTTAAAACATGAAGAATCCGTTACACAAGACATTGTTTCCACACCAGAACTATCTTCAACATCGTCAAAACCTCTCAGATCACTTTTATCGTCCTTTGTCACAAACACCCCTGTTAGCGAGCTCCGAGAAGCCCTTTTATCTTCTGAATGACCATCATCGTCGAGAGATTTAGCGTTCTCCGAGTCACGCCTTTCATTAGGCTTTTGCGAATATCTGCTATATTTTTTACAGCCTCCTGTCGCAACAGATTGGTCGTCATTATGAAGTTCCTTTTCACGATTCAATTCTCTTCCAACGCTGGTCCTTTCTTGTGTTACCAAAGCCAGGCTACTGGACGGAGCACCGTCCATTTTTGCCTCGTTCATGCTCTTTCCATTTTCATTCTGATCATACAATATCTTTTTGTATTGTTCAGTAAAATAACCGGGTAGCGACTCCCTCACATGCTTAGTCAAGTCTTCCGCTTTTTCAATTACTGTAGGTGCAGTCACTGTGGTGTTCAAATTTGCAGGATTATGAAAATCTTTATTTTTGTCCCTTCTCTTTCCCGCTAGTTTGCCCGAAGGTGGTTTTGGGCTCTTTGCATCTTTTTCAAAGGGCCTTTTGTACCTGGTGGCATTCACTGTTTGTCTTGTATACCCAGCTGACTGCACCCTTCTAACCTTTGACTTCTCACCTTTAGGAGTCGGAGGCTTCTTAGCTGAGGTACTAAGGTTTAGCGCATCAAGCACTTTAAAAATATCTGCCGATGGTATTCTGTTAGAATCTAAAACATCACTATCCAAGCAGTCGTCAACATCCTCTTTACTAAAATCTTTGGGAAATCTATTCAGTGGCTCCACTGTGTGATCATCACAGGAGGTTAATTGAAAACCGTCCGAGTCAGATGTTGTGTTGTGTTCTCTCACAGACTTCACACTGATGTGAACATCGATTATTTTACCAGAATTCACAGATAAAGGGCTGATAGGATGCTCAACGGCCTCCTGTGCATTTGAGTCGTATGCAAATCCCAAACGACATCTGTCTCTGCCTTTCAAACGAGACAACTTCAGAGATGACACGTTCAGAGAGTCTGTCTTTATGACGTCCCTATCACCGTCTTCTTCACCGCTACCTCTCAGACGCCTTTGTTTCCCATGAGCAGTACTAGTATGGCAGTCGGTTGTCCTAATCCCTCCATAAGTTTCAGTGGCACGAGTTTCACCGCCTCTGTGACAACCAACAGACTGTTGAGTCTCCTGTGCCCAATGACCCTCTTCTCCATCACTGTCATCGTCTGGGTGTCTCTTTACAATATGATCAAAATAAGGTTTACATCCACTATCAGACTTTGAACGACTTCCGTTTCCTGTAGCGGAAGAGCACCAGCGTTTTCCCTCAGAGTGCTCCCCATCCTTGTTATAATCCATTGTACATTCAGGTTGATTCGCTACATCAATACTGTCTTCGCTTCCATCTTCTGAAAAACTACCATCACTGTCGTTGTTGGCTTCGTCAACAGAAGATGCACACGAAATGTTGTGAATCGAGCTTTCTGGACGCAGCAGCTGGCTAGGACTATCTGGCCTTGCTGCGCTGGAATTTGCAATATCCGACACTCTGGAAGGTTTGTCACTCCCGAGTGAATTATTTGTCTGCGTTCTTGCAAAACCGTGGTATCTTCTAGCACCTGTAGAAACGCACGCAACGAAAATATTTAATTTAGGTTTATGAATGTATCCAGTACATGTCCATGTGTGCTTGAACGTGAACGTGAACGTGAGTATTTGGGAAAGTGTGTATAGTTTGAATGTGTATCCTAAAGCAGATCATTTAGAGGACAAAGAGAATGCTGGCATCCGTTAGCTATAGAACAATGATTTAAAACAACGCCAAAAAACTGTGAACGTTAGCGCCCGTCAACATTTTTTTCCACTTGTTACCCACAAAAACATTCTTTGATAGAATATTTCTTTGGTGAATTTCTTTGTATAAAGTATTTTTATACAAACAGAAATTTTTACTAGCACTTGCGATAAACATGCAGACACTTGAAAAGGAATGTTAGAGTAAAGAAAGGATACATCATGCTGATGCTGTTGGCTACTAGGTGAAGGCGTTTGAATTCGAATTTCTGCATACAAATAGTTTCATTATGTCTTACGGTTTTAGCTCCTCTTGAAATTGAGTTTTATTGTCTTAAAGCTTCTCAATTAAAATGAAAATGATAGAATTATGAACTATGCCCTGTTACATGTACAGGGCTCTTAAAACTGGACAGACATGTCTTATACATCTACCAGCTATAATCCCTTGACAATTCCTGATGAGTGGTCCAGAGGCAGTCATAGGCCGCCCAAGTGGCTTCAGGCTTCCTGACTGTAACCGCTGAGGTGGGAGATTAAAGTTTCTTGTCATTTTTGTCTTGTCCAAATGCCGCTTCACCTTTGTAACCCCAGCAACGGTCCGCTGCTTCAACTCAAAGCTTGGATCAACAACCTTTAAATATCAAATATTGTAACCGATACAAAGCAACATGGTTAGTAGAAATAGGCTAAGAATAAAATTTAAAAAAATGGGGAAAATGCCAGAAACAAAACCTTTCTTAAAAATTTTCAAGCAACTAGCCTGGATAGGTTGCTGCCTTTGTATAACAGGCTTGAGTCAGTATCTTGATCCTCTTGGGGTTAAGCTTGGTGTGTAAATGTACATGTATACTATAGAATATTTCTCGCAAACAATTTATAAGCAAATGACCACTGGGCATGTAAAATACACTTCTGTTTATACTCAACACTGTGTCAGAAAAATCAATGAAGAAAATGTTCTTTATTTCTTTATAAATATATGTAACACATGTCAAGGGGTTTTTTTAACTGATGAAGGCTTAAGAGTTAGCCAAAACATCTTGCCAAAAATATACAAGTCAGTGACAAAAAATGGCACTTTTCATCAAATACATGTAAGGCACAGTTAACTCTCCCCACTACAAAAAACATGAAAATCTTTTCAGCCATAATAACTGCCTTACCAATGCTGGCCCCTTGACATCTTTTTCTGGCCCTTGTTTAAAGGGAGAGGTGATGTAAAAATTGCCTTTAGGGATCTGCACTCTCATAGGCCTAGTTTTGTTCCTGTAAATGGACCCAACTGCCGCTCTACTATAAGAAGTGTTTGGGTCTCTCTCACTTTCAGCAATCAATGATGAATTTTCTTAAAAAAATGACATCAATAGTCAATTAACCGTGACAATTTAATTGTAGAATTGGGCTTATCCCTTATCCTGTAGTGGAATGCAATAATTGTAGCCTGTGAAGAGGCTTTCTATTCGAGGATGGAGAGAAGAAAAAGTGGGAATGAAGAGAATAGAAGAGAGAGGAGGGGAGAGCCTGTGGACAAAGGAATGAAGCTGCTATTCATCCCCCTTGTAATTAAGCCGTCATCAATCTGTCCACAACATGTCATAATCTCCACTTGGACAGATTGGAATCTAAAAAGATTGTAATTCTATGCAAAAAGACTCTTCTCCAGCTTTTTGTAAATGGAGTGAAATCAGGCAGGTTCCTATTGGTGTTGTTTTTTTAACCTGTAAAAATTCATTTACTTGCAGTACTGAAAGAGTGCAGCCTTATGCATCCCATGGAGCAACAAAGGCTGATGATGCTAAAAAAAAGGAAACATAGTACAGCAGGGCCTGGAATCAAAACATGAATAGAAGTAAGCAGCGTGATGATGTTTGCGGAACATTTCAAATTTGGCAAGTTTTGTGCCTTCAAAGCTGATATCAAGCAAGCTGAAATTGTAATATTATCTACACATGTAGAATTAAATCTAAAAACCTGTCAACAATCAGTGATATGACCAATCAGAAGTTGCACTAGAATCTAGGGCACAGCAGGTGCCTTGGAATGGAGGAATACAACCTTTGTCCACAGGCTATGATGCCCCACTCTCCTACCCCACTCCCTCCTTACCACTTCACTTTCAGCCAGTTCCTTCTAGACCTTCCTTCTCAAAAATTAAATACCTCAAAGATATTAAAAAGTAAAGTAGAGATATTCAAATCACTCCTTGCTACAAAAATCCTAAGACTGGCAAAACATAATCCCTAAGTGCTGGGTTACAAGCCCCATAAACACAAAAGAAAAAATCTTCCCTTGTACATGTAGGTACATAAAATATTTTTATACAACCAGGCCAAACATTATGCTGATCATATAAGAAACTATAGCTGTCACTCTTACCAAGGCTAAGCTCTGAAAACCTGGTGTCTATGCTTAAGTGCTTTCCTGGTTGCTAAAAAAATGGAAAATTACATTAGTAAGGCACTGAGGGAGATTTAGACACTTAAGTTTTAAAATATAAATGGGTGATTCCCAGAAATATCCATATCATACCAAGAGAGTAGTGGAGGGGGGGGGGGATAGGGATTCATGGACAGGAATTCTGAGGGCATGAGGGGTAAAGCAGTTTGGAATTCAAATGCCAGGGAGTTTCATCTTTGAATTTCCATAGGGGGAAGACGGTGAAAGTTTCACTTGAAATTGCTGATCTGATAAACTTCTTTTCCAGTGTGTAAATTAAACACAAACTGAATGCAGAAGCAGGGTAAAGATCAGGTGGGCAGATCTAAAATTGTCAATCAATGATCCTTGTTGTGTGTGAAAAACTTGTACCAGTCTCTTGTTTGCAAATGGAATGCCTGACAGATTTGTAGGCAGGATAATGAACGAAATTTTCACTATGGCAGTTGATGGCTCATAGTGAACGTTACTTTTGTTATCAAAGACTCCCAGCTCCTTCCCTACCAACACCAGCTCATTGGGGCAGATAAATAATGGAATGATCCATTAGACAGTTAATTAGCAGAGGGAAACTCCCTCTAATACATGTAACTATGGAATCATCATCGTCCTTTCTTCACCAGTGATGACTTCTGCATGGCCACCTGATATACATGGACATTGTATTTAATTGACCATAAAAGACTGATACTCACAAAAAAAAATAATTTCTAAGGTTTAAGTACCTGGTGATTGGTTCCACTAGGCGGCCTCAGATCAAGCTCCTCATCATAATCTTCCAGTTCCTGTCTGCACCTCTCAGTCACTGAACAGCTCCTTGCAGTGGATGCACTTGATTTCCTCGGGACACCAACTGAGTAAACTTCGTCGCAAGCACCAGTAGAATCCATTTATCGTCAGCTTATAATAAGCTTATTTCTCAGATTATTTTTTGAGTCATCACGGTATGTAAAAACAGCAAATCAACCTTTCTTTAGCTTCAAACCACTATATAAAATAAAAACTACGATTGAAGCCCTTGAAGGTTCTTTGCTTTGCTATTGATCAATCCGGTGGATCGCTAAACAGTTCTCAAAACGTACGAATTTACATATTTCCATGGATTCGGACGCCATTTTAATTTTCAACTCGTTTCCCAAAGCATCATGGAAAGCTGGCTGCTAAGGACTATGGGAAATTCAATATGGCGGATGACACGTTAAAACGGTCTTGCCAAAGTGGAAAAGATTCTTACCTGTTTGATATGGCTGGAGACAATGTCAAATGGAAAACAATATCTCTGACTCACGTTGAATATCCTGAAGGTAATTGAGGCTAGTTTTTTGGCCGTTTTGCGTTATTTTTAAGCTAAAACAATCTTGAACATGATAAAGTTTTCAATCTTCAACATTCTTATAGAGATCGATCCAATAAAGACTGGTAAGCTGTAAATTTTATTGGATCTCTTGATCTATACTGTACCCTTGTGTACTTTAAATGTGCCAGATTAACTATGTTTCCTTTTCCTTGCATGTTACAGGAGACATAGTCGGGAAGATCTTAGCATGGTTTAGTTTGCTTCCTATATTTATCGTGGTTGGTTTTATAACGTTAATAGTCTTCCGACGAGAAATACACACGGTAAGGAAGTTTACTAGTGTAGCAAATCACATTGTTTTGAGGGCTAAACTACAGAATACAGGGCCACTCATGTACATCTTATTGCATAACAATAGTGCCTATTGTGTTATACTTCGTTCTTGAAAAGGTTTTGACACATGTAAAATAGGTGGTCCAAAGTGGCCCTGCATTCTGTAGTTGCTCCGTTTTGAGTGCAGTTTGGTTTATGTGATAAGTTTTTTAAAAGAATAGCAAAATTGGTAGCAATCTTATTCCAAAACATTATAAAACCTGGCTGGTGGTGGTCTGGCTATACAATATATATAAGCCCGGGGTATCCAATCAGTAAAATTGATAATGGATGACAATCGATATCAATCAATATCAGTTAATCGATTGATATTGATAATCGATTACTAAACGATGGCGAAGATTCATGTGGTTATTGATTGGTATCGATTATCAATATCAATCGATAGATAAATTGGTATTGATTGGTTGCAGATGGATGGAAAAGGAATAGACAAATAAAAAACACAACTTTGTGATTGTAAACACGTTTCATTTTAATGTTGACAGGAGAACAATACTCTCTTCTTTCTCTTTAACATTAACACCCTGTCTTAAAAGTTTGTTCCATGGGCCAATCTATAGGCTTCAAAAAACGGAAAAATTCTGGTAACAGAAGTTGTACTTTTGTAAACAATGAAATTGCCAACAACAGCAGCATGCGTTGTTGCAAAAGAATGATGCACCTTACATTCAGCAAAGTCTCTACCCGGACGTCTTGCATAGACCTTATGACACGGAAAGGCAATGACGAGCAAGTGGGTAATTCAAGTACACTGTGCAACGGGGTATAATTTTATTATTTACAATTAAAAGACTCAGGGCTTCCTAAAAATGGCGGATGATTGGACAGGTAACGTTTGTGACATCATTTTGAGGTTGCTGAGCCAATCAATAGCAAAACAATATGAGCGTTTTTTGTGGTTATCTATTGGTCATCGATTCGTCGATACCAATTAACTAATTTTATTGACTGATATTGATTGATCGATTGAATTTCCGATCATCGCTTTCCATCGATTGGATACCCCGGGATATAAGGTATTGGTGCCTATTATCAGAGAAATCCTATTCTGGGACAGTGGAGGAAAAGTCTCCAGAGTAAAGAAGAAAAACTCCAAGTCCAAGGATTTCTGCTCGTATATTGATTGTAACAATCACTTTTTATCCAGATTTGATTTATAGTTTCCTGAAGGAAAAGCTTGCCTCTTTTATACACAAAAAATGCAGCTGTGTAGAACAGACATGAAAAAAAAAACTTGAAAAAGCTCAGAACTTGAAACCTTTGATCCACAATTGGTCAAAAACCAGTTGCCAGTTGTATCTCATGAGCCTTGTGAGCTTCTGTTTTGACTGTTAACCACTGTGAAGTCAAACTGCTTAATTAATTAGGCCACAAACACCTGGTGTTGGAAAGCCACCAAAATCCCAGACTCAAGTTACGTGGCCATTTGAAATGATAATTAACTATAGCACAAGATTTTTTTAAGCCTCGAAATTGAATGCTTTCAGTAAAGCATTTCAATAAACTAAAAAGCAACCACTTGCTACTTTGTCAGACGAGCTAATGAGCATTTCATTGTTGTTATTTTCAGCATAAATACATGTAAGCCACTTGGTGGACAAATGCTTAGTTGTCCAACAATTGGTCTTTTGGGCCAACTTGTGTTACACAAAGTCTCTCTCAAAAGACACCACTAAAATCAATGCAAACTGTTGTAGTAGATAAATGATATCCTAAATTTTAGGTAGAATGAAAATTAACAGAAGAGTGCTTCATATTCAGCAGAAGTACTGTATGTGATGAAACCTAAGTGTCTGACAATATGTGCCAATACCTTACGTTAATATACATTGTGGTGAAGTGGCTGTAAATCTACAGTTTTTAACTAATTCATCATAACTCTTAAAGTTAACACCACAATTTTCATCACAGCTGTAGATGATCACTAGAAAATTACATGTAGCTGCATGTATGTGTCCACACTGTCGATTTATTTGTGACTCCTAATGGTCATTAGGAAAAGCTATGCTTTAACATATCAATCTCAACTTATTTATAGTCCTTGAATCGAAGTGTACATGTATTAGGAAAGTGGCTATGCGTATACATACAGTATATGTATGCCATCTAAAACATCAAAATTTAATCAAACATCATAGTTCTTACATGGTACCCAAGTTCAACACTTATGAATTGTGTTTCCATCACTATAGTCAATAGATATGCCATAACTTTGCTACATGTATATGCTTCTAGAACTTGCCTTGTGGTCAGAACAATGCCTCAGTAAGTGAGTTACTGAAAAATAAATACATTAGTATAAACAGGTATTTTTTTTCAAATATTGCAGATGACATTCTTTGGTGGAATTTTAATAAATGAACTTGTTAATATGACGGTGAAACACACCTTGGCGCATCCTAGACTCTGCGGAGATCATTTCTTTCCAAGCTCAAGCCATGGAATGCCTTCGGATCATTCTCAGTTTATGGCATTCTTTGCCGTTTATTCTGTGTTGTTTCTTTATGTGAGGTGAGACGTTCACATTATCATGCCCCATGCCCCAGTACCATAGCCATGCTTTTGATGTGAAAATATCAGCTAGAAGAACAAATAAATCCATTCTGTTTTTAACAGACGTTTTTAACCATGTGTTACATACCTAAGGGTACATGAACTACAAGTATTAAGTAATGGTTCGGATAACAGCTACCGAGAAAACAATGGAGAGGGTGAAGCGGGAACCGTTTGAGTATCCAGGCTGATCCAATTAATCATTTAAATTAAATGCTAAATTTCGAGAAAGACTTTTGGCACGAAAAAAGACTTGAGTCAATTGTTTGGTATTCTACGCTAGTGTGC